>ENA-UOJD01000452-UOJD01000452.1-human-gut-metagenome-genome-assembly--contig:-P48-NODE-452-length-59905-cov-17.617878_pt1 | contig 59905 bp, 56 predicted proteins | sample MGYA00242342_ERZ723889 | MGnify/ENA metagenome assembly ERZ723889 | reverse complement strand
AAAAATATTTATCGAAATGTCTGGAATCTATTCTTTTACAGACATACAAAAATATAGAAATCATTATTATTAATGATGGAACTAGAGATTCATCATTGGATATCGCCGAATTATATGCTTCTAAATATGATTTTATTCATGTTTATAGCTATGAAAATGCTGGTATTTCTACAACTCGAAATCGTGCATTAGAAAAGGCAACTGGCGATTATTATTTGTTTGTTGATAGTGATGATTATTTAAATCCGCATATGATTGAAAAAATGATAAATGAAGCTATTAGAACGCATAGTGAGATTGTTACTTGTGGATACCGTATTGAGTATAAAGGATTATCAATTCCAGTGAGTCCGATGCGTAAAAAAACCATGGATTCTTTAACTGCATTAAGAGCATTGAGTCAAAATAAAGGTATTAATAATTATCCTTGGGGAAAACTATATGCGGCTTCTTGTTTTAAAGATGTTAAATTTCCAGATGAGAAAAAGGGATTCGAAGATACGTACACAGTTTTTAAAGCAATCTATAACGCAAATCGCGTTTCAATAATACCTAACTGTTATTATCATTACGTTAAACGCCCTGGATCTTTAACAGATCACATGGATCTTGTACAGGCGTATGAAATGCGTGCAGCCTATGAATATCAGGAGCTTTGTTTACATCAATGGTTTCCTAAAGAAAATTTTTATTACGATATTAACTTTTATAATAGTGATATGGTAATTCTATATACTTTGATTTTTTTCTATTCTAGAAAAGATCAACCTGTCTATGTACCGGCTGCAATTGATTGGTCAAAAATTAACATATTCTATCGTATTGGATATGTTGTATGGCGGTTAATCGCATGTGTAAAGTTTGGATGGTCTTTAAAATGGCAAGAGAATTAATTCGTAAGGCAACTCTAGAAGATATGCCTGTTTTATTAGAAATCTATGAACGAGCTAGAAAATTCATGGTTTCTACAGGAAATACAAATCAATGGACAAATGGATATCCATCAAGAGAAATATTGACTGAGGATATTGAAAAAAATGAAATGTACGTTTTAGAAGATGAAGATGGCATTCAGGCAAGTTTTGTGTTTTATTGTGGTATTGATCCTTGTTATAATAAAATATATGATGGTCAATGGCTAAATGATGAACCGTATGGTGTTATTCATCGTATCGCAACACGAGGTTTAAAAAAGCATATGGCTGACATCATTTTAGAATATTGTGAATCTAAGATTGATAATATTCGTATGGACACACATATGGACAACAAGCCTATGCAAAATTTCATGTTGAAGCATGGATTTAAACATGTGGGTACAATTTATTTAAAAAATGGACAAAGTCGACTGGCCTTCCATTGTAATTTAAATAAAAATTAGGTAAACTTATAACAGTTTGGGGAGATTATAATTTATGGCATTTGAATCATTAAGTGAACGTTTAAATAAAGCATTTAAAAATATTTCAGGACAGGGAAAACTGACTGAGAAAAATATGAATGACATGTTAAAAGAAGTGCGCATGTCATTATTAGAGGCAGATGTTAATTACGATGTAGTAAAGAGCTTTGTCGAAAATGTAAAAGAAAAAGCACTAGGACAAGAAGTATTAGATTCTTTAAATCCTAGTCAAATGGTTGTTAAAATCGTACATGATGAATTGCAAGTATTATTAGGTGAAGAAGATGCTCGTATTCACTTTAAAAAGCAAGGTATGACTATGGTTATGATGGTTGGTTTACAGGGTACTGGTAAAACAACAGCAAGTGCAAAGATTGCGAATTACTGCAAGAACAAATTAGCACGTCGTGTTTTATTAGTCGCATGTGACGTTGTGCGTCCTGCAGCTATTGAGCAGTTACAGACATTAGGAAAAAGCATTGATGTAGAAGTGTTTACTTGTGGACCAGAAACATCTGCGGTTGAAACAGCAAGACAGGCATTGGCCTATGCGAAAGATCGTCAAAAAGATTTAGTGATCTTCGATACGGCTGGTCGTTTACACATTGATGAAGCATTAATGCAGGAACTTCAACAAATGAAGGATCTTGTTGTTCCTGATGAAATTTTATTAACTGTAGATGCGATGACAGGTCAAGATATTGTGACTGTCGCAAAAGAATTTAATGAACAATTATCTGTAACAGGATTGATCGTTACAAAAATGGATGGCGATGCACGTGGTGGTGGATTGTTGTCAGTTCGTTCTATCACAAATGTACCTGTATTATTTGTGTCAAATGGTGAAAAAGTAGATGACTTAGAAGAGTTCCATCCAGATCGTATGGCAGATCGTATCTTGGGAATGGGAGACATTGTCACTTTAGTTGAACAGGCTCAAGATAAATTAGATATTGAAGTTCAGAAAAAAACGGCTGAACGTATGAAACAGGGTGTTTTTACATTCAATGATTTATTAGCACAATTAGGCCAGGTTTCTAAAATGGGATCTATGCAGAAAATGATGAATATGATTCCTGGTATTAATAAGGTAGCTAAAAATTTAGATGATGAAAAAATGAATTCACAGATGAAAAAGAGTGAAGCCATTATTTTATCGATGACAGAATATGAACGTGAAAATCCATCATGTTTAAAAGCATCAAGAAAGAATCGTATTGCCAAGGGTGCAGGAGTTAAAGTTATGGATGTCAATCGTTTGATTAATCAATTAGAACAGATGCAAATGATGACAAAGATGATGAGTGGTAAAGCAAAACTTCCTGATATGTCTGCTCTACAGAATATGCAGCGTGGAGGCGGAATGCCTGGAATGTCAAAGCATTCTGGTAGTAAAAAACAGAAACCAAAAAAGAAAAAGAAGAAAAAATAAAAAAATTAAGGTGTAAAGTAAAAATACTTGACACCTCTTTTTATTCATGTTATTCTTTATGAGCTTTAATAAATTAGAAAAGGTAGGAATTTAAATATGGTTAAATTACGTTTAAAAAGAATGGGTAAAAAGGGAGCTCCTTTCTACCGTATAGTAGCTGCTGATTCACGTAGTCCTCGTGATGGTCGTTTTATCGAACAAATCGGTACTTACAACCCAACTAAAGCTGAAGAAAAAGTAACTTTAGACAAAGAATTAGCAAAGAAATGGTTAAGCAATGGTGCACAACCAACTGACACAGTTCGTTCAATTTTATCACACGAAGGTGTTTTAAAAGAAATGCACGAAGCTAAAAGTTCAAAATAATGATTGATTTAGAAAAAACATTATTAGACATTTGTTTACCACTTGTAGATGATCAAAAAGCATTATCTGTAAAAACAATGGCAACTACAAATGATAATGAAATTTTATTGTATGTATATGCCAACAGCGAAGATGTTGCACGTTTAATTGGCCGTAAGGGTATTATGGCTAGCAGTATTCGTCAAATGATGTCTATTGCAGCACGTGATGTACACAAAAGAATTTCAGTAAAATTTGAAGCGTATTAGGATGTGATTTCACATCCTGATTTTTTTAGGAGGAACATATGATAAAAGTAGCTCAAATCATTAATACTCATGGACTTAAAGGTGAATGTAAATTATATCTTGTGACAGATGATCCGCAACATCGTTTTGAAAAGGGTAGAGTATTACATTTAGAAGATGGTCGTACTTTAACCGTTGTGCGTTATCGCGAACAAAAGGGCTTTGGATATTGTTATTTTGAAGGTGTTGATTCAATTGAAAAAGCAGAACAATTGAAAACAAAAAATTTATTTATTGCCCAAGAGGATTTGCCTGAACTTGAAGAAGGTCAATATTATTATCATGAATTAATGCATTGTACTGTTTATAATGAAGAAAAAGAAAAGCTTGGAGAAGTTGTGGATATTTTAGAAACAGGTGCCAATCTAGTACTTCGTGTAAAATCAAAAGGAAATAGTTTCTTATTGCCTTTTGTACCTGCATTTATTGTTGATGTGAACAAAGAAGCTCATGAAATCACAATTCGCGAAATGGAAGGCTTACGATGAAAATATCTGTATTAACATTATTTCCAGAATACTTTGAACCTTTAATGACAACAAGTATTTTAAAGCGTGCCAAAGAAAAAGATTTATTTGAGTTTGAAACCATCGATTTTCGTCAGTTCACAAAAGAAAAACATGGACATGTTGATGATACGCCATATGGTGGTGGAGCAGGAATGGTTTTGATGTGCCAGCCTATATTAGATGCATTAGAATCCATTCGTACAGAAAATAGCACAGTGATCTTATTGACACCACAAGGCAAGACATTTAATCAATCCATCGCAAAGGAATTATCTTTGAAAGAACATTTAATTTTTATTTGTGGCCACTATGAAGGATTTGATGAACGAATTCGTGATTATGTAGATATTCAAATGTCTTTAGGGGACTTTGTACTAACTGGTGGTGAAAGTGCATGTATGGTCATGTGCGATTGTATATTACGTATTTTACCGGGTGTTATTCGCCAAGATTCCAGTGATGATGATTCTTTCTCAAATGGACTTTTAGAATATCCTCAATATACTAGGCCAGAAATCTATGATGGAAAAAGAGTTCCAGATGTATTATTGAGTGGTCATCATGCGAACATCAAGAAGTATAGACATGAAGAGTCTTTAAAAAGAACAGCTATGTATCGTCCGGATTTATTAGAAAATTTAAATTTAAATAAAGAAGATCAAAAAGTAGTCGATTCAGTATTAAAAATCAAAAAATAATTCTTGCGCAAAATCTATTGACATGGTAATATTAATAGGCGTTTACGCATAGGTAGTTCCGCTGGCACATTGTGTGAATGAACTGATAACCAAATATTAGAAAAGAAGGAGAAAAGAAAATGAACTTAGGATTAGTTAATGAAGTAACAAAATCACAATTGAAGACTGATATTCCAGCATTCCGTTCTGGTAGTACTGTTCGTGTTCACGTTAAAATCAAAGAAGGTGACAAGAGCCGTATCCAGGTATTCGAAGGTGTTGTAATTGAACGTGCAGGTGGAGGAATCTCTGAAACATTCACAGTTCGTAAGATTTCTAACCAAATTGGTGTTGAACGTAAATTCCCTTTACACTCACCAATCATTGACCACATTGAAGTAGTTCGTCACGGTAAAGTACGTCGTAACAAGTTATCTTACTTACGTAACCGTTCAGGTAAAGCTGCTCGTTTAAAAGAAGTTCGTTAATTGTTTAAAAAAAGTCTGATTTTCAGGCTTTTTTTTCTAAATAGCTTTATAATAGATTTATAACATTTAGGGGGTTAGAGATTATATGAAGAAGTCAAAGAAAAACGAGCTAAGGTACAATGAAGATGACGAACGTACTTTACTAGAAGATATACTTGGATTCATAAAAGTATTTGTAGTAAGTGCAATCGTAATTTTATTGTTTGTGAACTTTGTTGCTCACCCAGTTCGTGTAGATGGAAGAAGTATGTATCCAACATTGAAAGATGGTGAATTTGGATTCACCAATGTTGGAGGCGTATTATTAAATGGTGTAGAACGAGGGGATATAGTCGTTGTAACCATGGAAGAAGAGGGACAGAAAACACATTGGGTAAAACGTGTAATAGGCTTACCTGGTGATACAGTAAGCTGTGTAAATGATGTTGTATATATTAATGGGAAAGTATTGGATGAGACTAAATATATAGATCCGGACTATCGTCAATCATTGGTAGATAAATTTGGTTACTTTAATAAAGTACCAAATGCCAATAATACGAATGTTGAGGATTTTGAAGAAGTGAAATTAGGAGATGACGAATATTACGTAATGGGAGATAATCGTCCTTATTCTAAAGATTCACGCTATGTAGGTCCAGTTAAGAAATCACAGATCTTTGCCAAGAAGATGTTAGTCTTGTTACCAATTTCAGATATAGGAGTGAAAGATTAGTGGCAAACGTACAATGGTTTCCAGGTCATATGACCAAGGCCAAAAGGCAAATGGAAGAGAATTTAAAAAAAGTTGATTTTGTGATTGAGATTCGTGATGCAAGAATGCCAGATGCCAGTAAGAATCCAATGTTGGATCAATTGATTCAAAATAAACCGCGTTTGATTCTTTTGTCAAAAAAAGATAAGGCTGATAAAGAACTTACCAAACAATGGGTAAATGCTTTAGAAACAGAGAATCAAAAAGTATTAGCATTGGATTTTATTCATGAAAATTTCTCAAAACAATTGATTAAGGCATCGAACGAATTATGTATCAATTTAATTGAAAAACAAAAACGTAGAGGAATGAAGCCTAGAGCTTTGCGTGCCATGGTGTGTGGAATTCCTAACGTAGGTAAAAGCACATTTATTAATACGTTTGCGAAACGTAAAGCGGCTCAAACTGGAGATCGTCCAGGCGTGACAAAGAGTCTTCAATGGATTAAAGTAGGTCAAACACTTGAGCTATTAGATACGCCGGGTGTATTATGGCCAAAATTTGAAGATCAACAAGTAGGTCTAAAACTTGCTCTATTGGGTTCAGTAAAAGATCAAGTTGTAAATATGGACGATTTGGCATTATTTGCGTGTGAATATTTAATGCAGGAAAAACCTGAAATCTTTGATACAGTATATCATGTCAAGATTGCGAATACGCCTTATGAAACATTACAGAATATCGCCATAAAACGTGGTTATTTATTAAAGGGTGAAATTGATGAAAATCGTTTGATGTTAAGTTTTGTCAAAGATATTCGTGAAAATAAGTGTGGCTTGATTACTTGGGAGAAACCACATGTTGGATAGACCTTTGGAGCATGATTACTGGGATCAAAATCAAAGTGTACTTGGTATGGACGAAGCAGGGCGAGGCCCTATTGCCGGTCCATTGATGGTAGCAGGTGTTATCTTTCCAAAGGGATATCAAAATGCGTTAATTGATGATTCTAAAAAATTGAGTGAAAAAAAGCGAGAAGAGTTGTTTAAAACAATTATTCAGGATGCTTTGTACTATCAAATTTTAGTTGTAGATGAAAAGACGATTGATAGGAAAAATATCTATCGTGCAACACAAGAAGCTATGATGGAGATTGCCAATAAAGCACAATGTGATTTTGTGTTGAGTGATGCGATGCCATTACCAGATATTGATAAACCTTACCAAGCTATTGTGAAGGGAGATCAAAAATCATTGTCTATTGCGGCGGCAAGTATTTTAGCGAAAGTTACGCGTGATCACTGGATGAAAAAGTTGGATGAAATGTATCCACAGTATGGTTTAGCCAAACACAAAGGATATCCGACAAAAGCGCATATTGAAGCTTTAAACAAGTATGGATTACAGGATTTCTATCGAAGAAGTTATGGTCCTGTAAAAAAACTTGAAGAAATTAGACTTTTTTAGTTAAAAGTCTCTTTTTTTTCGTATATGAGTATATGAGAATAAAAAGAGAAGCTATTTTATGGTATGCCATCCAATATGATGGAGATTGGAATAAAATTGGCAATGCGATAAAGGCACATGAAAACTATTCCATCATTGCGTATCCATATCCTTATCTTACAATTGTTGATGAGATGTATCCTGAAGCATTTAAACATTTAAGATATCCGCCATGGATTATTTTTTATCAGGGTAATGTTTGTTTGTTGAAAGAAAAAGGTGTAGGTATAGTAGGAGCTAGAAACTGTTCAGTGCAGGCACTGCAAAATACGGATACAATCGTACAAAAACTCCAATCAAGGTATGTCATTGTATCTGGGCTTGCCAAAGGTATTGATGCCAGGGCCCATTTGAATGCATCAAAAACAATTGGTGTGCTTGGTTGTGGAATCAATGTGATGTATCCAAAGGAAAACGCATTTTTATTTGAAAGGATGAAAAAAAGCGGATTGATCATTAGTGAATATCCCATGCATGTGAAGCCTTTGGCTTATCACTTTCCATGGCGCAATCGCTTGATTGCCGCTTTAAGCAGCAACTTAGTTGTGATTGAGGCAACCTATAAAAGTGGAACAATGATTACTGTGAATGAATGTCTCGAATTGAGTGTTCCTATTTATTGTGTGCCTACAGCTTTTCAAGATGAAAAGTATCAAGGATGTAACTACTTGATTAGTAATGGAGCCAATATTTTGGTGGATATAAAAGACATTGATGATATCTGAGGATTGACAAATTGATATTTTTAATGTTTTATATAGCGTGAATATGGGGGAAACAAATGAAAAAACATTTAGTTATTGTGGAGTCGCCTTCCAAATCGAAGACGATTGAAAAATATTTAGGAAAAGAATACAGAGTTGTTTCCAGCAAAGGCCATGTATGTGATTTGGCGACAAGCGGAAAAGAAGGTTTAGGAATTGATGTAGATCATGATTTCGAACCTAAATATAAAATTAGCAAAGAGAAAAAAGAAGTAGTGAAAGAATTAAAAGAGTACGCTTCTAAAGCACAAGATATCTATCTTGCCAGTGACCCGGACCGTGAAGGGGAAGCAATCGCATGGCATTTAGCGCGTGTATTAGATTTAAATACAGAAGACAATAATCGTATTGTTTTCCATGAAATCACGAAGCCTGCAATTCTTGAAGCTATGAAAGAACCAAGAAAAATTGATATGGACCTTGTGAAATCACAAGAAACACGTCGTATGTTAGATCGAATTATTGGGTTTAAACTCAGCAAATTGCTGCAGAATAAAATCCAGTCTAAATCTGCAGGACGTGTGCAATCTGTGGCGTTGAAATTGATTGTTGATCGTGAAAATGAAATCAAGGCGTTTAAACAAGAAGAGTATTGGACGATTCATGCACAATGTAAAAAGCAGAATAAAGCATTTGAAGCAGATTTAGTGAAGGTTGAAGGTAAAAAGCCTAAAATCAAAAATGAAGAAGAAGCTAAAGCACTATTGGAAAGGTGCAGTGGAGAATATATTGTTTCATCGATTTCTAAAAAGCAGAAAAAGAAACAACCTAAACTTCCATTTACTACATCGACTATGCAGCAGGAAGCCAGTACAAAATTAGGATTTGGTGCAAAGAAGACAATGAGTGTAGCTCAAAAAATGTATGAAGGTATTGATCTAGGCGGAAATATGGAAGGTTTGATCACGTATATGCGTTCGGACTCAACACGTTTATCTGATATTTTCGTTTCAGATGCCAAGGAATTCATCACAAATACATATGGTAAAGAATATGTTGGACATGTACATCAAAAGAATGGTAAAAATACGCAGGACGCACATGAAGCCATTCGACCAACAAACATTAATCGTACACCAGAATCCATCAAAGACCATTTAACGAATGATCAATATCGTTTATATTCACTGATTTATGCGCGTACTTTGGCATCTTTAATGAAAGATGCTGTATATGATGTGACAAGTGTTAAAATCACAAACAACGATTTAGAATTTAGTGCAAGCGGACAAACTATGACTTTTGATGGTTACTACAAAGTATATTCTAAATATGAAAAACAAAGTGATGCTTTACTTCCTAAGTTGGAAGAAAATGAAGTTTTAAAAAATGTAACTCCAACTTCAAAGCAGCACTTTACAGAACCACCAGCACGTTATACAGAAGCACGCCTGATTAAAGATCTTGAAGAAAAGTCAATTGGTCGTCCAAGTACATATGCGACAATTATTGATACTTTACAAAAACGTGGCTATGCCTCATTAGAAAAGGCAAGTGAAACTTCAAAGACGAAGGTATTTATTCCTAGTGAGCAGGGGATTTTGACAAATGAAAAACTACAACAGTATTTCTCAAGTGTCATTAACGTAGAATATACGGCAGATATGGAAAAAACTTTGGATGAAATTGCCGAAGGAAACGAGGACTCTGTATCTTACATGCACAAATTTTATGATAAATTTGCTCCTCTTGTAGAAGATGCCTATGAAAAAATGCCAAAGAAGGAATTAGAACGTGTAGGACGTACTTGCCCTGAATGTGGTGGAGAGCTTGTTTATCGTAATGGTCGTTTTGGTAAGTTTATTTCTTGTATTAACTTTCCAACATGTCGCTACACTGAAAATGATGAAGAAGAACTTCCAGAAGAGGCAAAAGAAGAAAAAATCTGTCCAAACTGCGGAGCTAAGATGGTGATTAAAAGAGGTCGTTATGGCCAGTTCTGGGCATGTTCAAATTATCCGGAATGCAAAACTATCGAATCTTTGAAAAAGAAGGCGAAACCTGAGCCAACAGGTGAAATGTGTCCGGAGTGTGGACATGAGCTTGTCAGAAGAAAATCACGTTTTGGGACAACTTTCATTGGTTGTTCAAATTATCCAAAATGCCACTATATAAAAAAAGAACCTAAGAAAACAGAGGAAGATAAATAATGGAACAAGTTACGGTTGTAGGAGCAGGACTTGCCGGATGTGAGGCAACGTGGCAGCTCGTAAAAAGAAATATTCCGGTTCGATTGATTGAAATGCGTCCTAAAAAGGAAAGTCCAGCCTTTCATACAGATCGATTTGCGGAACTTGTATGTTCGAATTCACTTCGATCCAATGCGATGAATAATGCGGTAGGTATTTTAAAAGAGGAATTACGCCAAATGGATTCATTGATTATGAAATCAGCAGATATGCATGCTGTACCAGCTGGAAGTGCGTTGGCAGTTGATCGTGAGACTTTTTCACAATATATTACTGATACAATCAAAAATCATCCATTGGTTGAAGTTGTCAATGAAGAAATGACAGCTTTACCCCAAGGACCATGCATTATCGCAACAGGACCTTTGACAAGTGATTCTCTAGCGAAGGCTATACATGATTTCACTTCTGAAGATACTTTCCATTTCTATGATGCAGCAGCACCTATTATTGAAAAGGATTCGATTGATTTTAGTAAAGCCTACTATAAGTCTCGCTATGACAAAGGTGAAGCAAGTTATATCAACTGTCCGATGAATGCGGATGAATTTGAAGCATTCTATGATGCATTGATTCATGCAGAATGTGTGAATTTGCACGATTTTGAAAAAGAAACATATTTTGAAGGTTGTATGCCCATTGAGGAAATGGCACGTCGTGGAAAGAAGACTATGTTGTTTGGGCCATTAAAGCCGGTGGGATTGGAAAAAGACAAGGATTCACATCCAGTTGCCGTAGTTCAGTTACGCCAAGATAATGTAGCTGCAAGTATGTACAATATTGTTGGTTTCCAGACACATTTAACTTGGCCTGAACAAAGAAGAGTTTTCTCTTTGATTCCTGGATTAGAAAATTTGAAAATTACTCGTTATGGTGTTATGCATCGAAATTCTTATTTATCAAGTCCAATTGTTTTAAAAGAAACATATCAATCAAAGAAACGTGATGATTTATTCTTTGCCGGACAATTAACGGGAGTTGAAGGCTATGTTGAATCTTGTGCATCCGGATTGATTGCCGGAATCAATATGTCATTGTATATGCAGAATAAGGAACCAATTTGTTTTGGAAATACTTGTGTGATGGGTTCACAAGCATACTATATTACGCATTGTGATCCAAAACATTTCCAGCCAATGAATGCAAACTTTGGCATTATGCATTTAAACGAAAAATGTAAGAAACATGAGCGTAAAGAAAAATTTGCTGCTCAGGCACTTTCTCGTATTCAAGAAATTCAGGAACAAGTCAATGGATGAGTTGATTGATCGTTTTCTAAAATATATATATCGAAAGAATACGCAATCAGATAAAACTATCGAATCGTATAAAAATGATTTGAACCAATATAAAGAATATTTATTAAGTCAATCTATTGATTCTTTTGAATCGTGTGATAGATTGACTTTTATGAATTTTTTAGCTACATTGGATCATTTAAAATCCAGTTCGATTGCACGTAAAATGAGTGTATATCGTTCTTTCTATGCGTATTTGGCAGAGTATATGGGTATCAATGAAAACCCTTTATTAGGGATACAGACACCAAAGAAGTCAAAACAAATTCCAGATTTTTTATTTGTAGAAGAAATTCAGGAATTTTTAAATTCTTATGAAGATAACAAAGAAGATCAATATCGCGATCGCATATTATTTACGATGATGTATGCATGTGGATTACGTGTTAGTGAATGTGTTTCTTTGGAATGGAATCAAATTGATTTAAACAATCGAATCGTGCATATTCGAGGTAAAGGGGATAAAGATCGTATTGTACCTTTTTATCAAGGTTTTGAAAAAGAATTGTTGGAATATAAAAATAGTTTTTGGTCAAAATATGCAGTGGATGATCATGTATTTGTGAGTTTAAGAGGTAAACAATTAACTTCTCGTGGTATTCAGTATTTAATGGATAAACATGCCAAAGCCATTGGAATGCATATGAAATTGCATCCACATATGTTGAGACATAGTTTTGCGACACATTTATTAGATAATGGAGCGGATATTCGTGTCGTTCAAGAGTTACTAGGACATTCATCTTTATCAACAACACAAATTTATACGCATGTGACTACAGCACAGTTAGTGAAGGCTTATAAAAAAGCGCATCCTTTTGAAAAATAACATCTTGCAAGTTAAAAAGGTTATTGCTATAATGTAAAAGCGCGTGATTGCGCTTATAACACACATCATGGATTCGTGTGCCCGTGCACATCAGTGTTGCATGCGTCTGAAATGATGGAGGAGAAACGGAAAGGTAGGACTATTATGTCAATCGTATCAATGAAGAAAATGTTAGAGAACGGTGTTCACTTTGGTCACCAGACTCGCCGTTGGAACCCAAAGATGAAACCATTCATCTACACAAGTCGCAACGGGGTTTATATCGTAGATTTAAACCAAACTCAAGCACAAATCGAAGCTGCTTACAATGAATTAAAAGCAATTAGCGAACGTGGAGGAAAAGTATTGTTCGTAGGAACAAAGAAACAAGCTGCAGAAGTTGTTGAAGAACAAGCTTTACGTTCAGGATCTTTCTACGTTAACAAACGTTGGTTAGGTGGTTTATTAACAAACTTCCGTACAATCCAAAAACGTATTAAACGTTTAGTAGAAATCGAAGAAATGGAAGCTAGCGGAAAAATCGAAGTTTACACTAAGAAAGAACAAGCTAACTTACGTAAAGAAAAAGCTAAATTGGAAGGTTCTTTAGGTGGAATCAAAGAAATGAAGAAACTTCCAGATGCATTAGTTGTTATTGATCCTAAAGAAGAACACAATGCAATCGCTGAAGCTAAAAAATTAGGAATCCCTGTATTCGCTATGTTAGATACAAACTGTGATCCAGAAGATGCTGATTATCCAATCGCTTCTAATGATGATGCAGTTCGCTCAATCAAATTAGTTACAACAATCTTAGCAGACGCTATCGTTGATGCTAAGGGTGGTCTATTAGAAATGGCTTACTTAGATGAAACTGAAGATGATGTAACTATGGAAGACGTAATCAAAAATGTTGAAGCACAAATCGCTGAAAACGAACGTCGTCGTCGTCAAAGAAATGAAGAACGTAGAAAACGTAACTTCGAACGTAAAAATCGTCGTCCTTTCAACAAAAAAGGTGAAGACGTAAAACCAGCTGCTAAAGCTGAAGAAGCAAAAGCTGCTGAATAATTAAAAATATAGGAGGATGCTAAAATGGCTATCACTGCTGCTCAAGTAAAAGAATTACGTGAAAAAACAGGTGCTGGTATGATGGATTGCAAAAAAGCCTTAACTGAATGTGAAGGTGACATTGCAAAAGCTGTTGACTGGTTACGTGAAAAAGGAATCGCAAAATCTGCTAAAAAAGAAGGACGTATCGCTGCTGAAGGTTTAACTCGTGTTGCTGTTAGTGGAAACACTGCTGTATTATTCGAAGTTAACTCAGAAACAGACTTCGTAAGTAAGAACGAACAATTCTTAGGTTTAATGGATACTTTACAAGAAGCAATTCTTGCAAACAAACCTGCTACAACTGAAGAAGCTTTAAATGTTCAAACTGCTGAAGGAACTATCAATGATTTAATCATCAATGCTACAGCTACTATCGGAGAAAAAATTTCTTTCCGTCGTGTTGCTGTTGTTGAAAAAGCAGATGATGAAATCTTCGGTTCATACATGCATATGGGTGGATCAATTTCTGCTGTTGTAGTTGTTAAAGGAACTCAAGATGCTACTGTAGCTAAAAACTTAGCAATGCAAGTTGCTAGTATGGCTCCAAAATATGTATCTCAAGCTGAAGTACCAGGTGAAGAAGTTGAACACGAACGTGAACTTCAATTACAAATGATGAAGGCTGATCCTAACATGGCTAAAAAGCCAGAAAAAGTATTGGAAGGAATCTTAAAAGGAAAAGTTGACAAACACTTTAAAGACCAATGCTTATTAGATCAAGAATATTTCTTAGAACCAAAAACTAAGGTTTCTCAATTCTTGAAAGACAACAAAGCTGAAGTAGTAACTTTCGTACGTTTCCAAACTGGTGAAGGTATCGAAAAACGCGAAGAAAACTTTGCTGAAGAAGTTGCTGCTCAAATGGCTAAGTAATTTAACTTTTACTTTAAAACCCTTGGAAATTCCAAGGGTTTTTCTTTTTAAATAGCGTAATATAGTGTATAATTGTTGTGACAATTCAATAAGGAGCAATATTATGTATAAACGTGTTTTATTAAAATTAAGTGGCGAAGCTTTGTCTAGCCCTGAAGCTGCTTTTGATCCAGAAATCTTAAAAAGATTGGCAAAAGAGTTAAAAGAAGTACAAAAATTAGGGGTAGAATTAGCAATTGTTGTCGGTGGTGGCAACTTCATTCGTGGTAAGATGATGGCTGAAATGGGAATGAACCGTGCTCAAGCCGATTATATGGGTATGTTAGGTACTGTAATCAACGCTTTAGCTGTTCAAAATGCATTAGAACAAGAAGGCGTTCAAACTCGAGTGCAGACAGCTGTTGAAATGCAAAAGGTTGCAGAACCATTCATCTTAAGACGTGCTTTACGTCACTTGGAAAAAGGAAGAATCGTTATTTTTGGAGCTGGTACAGGTTCTCCATACTTCTCAACAGATACAACTGCAGCATTACGTGCATCTGAAATTAATGCAGATGTTATCTTGATGGCTAAAAATGGTGTTGATGGAGTTTATGATTCAGATCCAAAGAAAAATCCAAATGCTAAGAAATACGACACACTAAATTATATGGACGTATTAAACGAGGGATTACAAGTCATGGACTCAACAGCTATTAGTATGTGCATGGATAATGATATTGATTTAGTTGTTTTCAATATGAATGAACCTGGTAATATTGTCAAAGCAGTTCGCCGTGAAGTTAACGGTACAACAATCACTAAAAAGAAATAAGGAGAATTAAAATGAGTGATATTTTATTAAATGCAGAAGAAAAAATGATGGGTGTTATTGATAATTTAGAATCAAACCTTCGTCAAATCCGTACTGGACGTGCCAGTGGACAAATGTTAGAACGTGTACAAGTTGAATATTATGGTGCAATGACACCAATCAACCAGATGGCTCAGATTTCTGTTGTTGAAGGTACACAACTTGTTATTAAACCTTATGATCGTTCAATCATTAAAGATATTGCACACGCAATTCAAGCTGCTAACTTAGGATTGAATCCTCAAGCAGAAGCCGATGTCATTCGTATTCAAGTTCCTCAATTAACTGAAGATCGTCGTAAAGAATTAGCTAAAGATGCACAAAAATATGGTGAAGAAGCTAAGATTGCGATTCGTAACGTACGTCGTGATGCGAACGATGCTATTAAAAAAGATAAAGAACTTCCAGAAGACGAACAAAAACAAACATTAGAAGAATCACAAAAATTAACGGATAAATACATTAAAGATGTTGATTCAATTTGTGAAGCAAAGAAAAAAGAAATATTAAATGTCTAAGTCCAAACTTGATTTGGACTTTTTTAAAAAGGAGGTTTTTATGGCACCAAAAACAGTAGCTATAATTATGGATGGTAATGGTCGTTGGGCCAAAAAAAGAGGCTTACCAAGAACGGCAGGACACAAAAAGGGTGCGGATACAATTCGTACTGTGGCCTTAGCTGCACAAGATATGGGAATTCAAAAATTAATTTTATATGCTTTTTCAACAGAAAACTGGAAAAGACCAGAAGATGAAGTTTCCTATTTATGTAAATTACCAGGACTATTCTTTAATAAATTTATTAATGAATTGATGGAAAAGAACATTCGTGTAACTTTTGCCGGTGAATTAGAAAAATTCCCACAAGCAACACAAAATGTAATTAATAAGGCTGTAAATATGACTAAGGATAATACTGGATTAGAATTATGTTTAGCCATTAATTACGGTTCGCGTAGAGAAATGTTACTTGGTATGAAAAAATATGCGGATGAGGTTGCTCAAGGTAAACGTGAAAACAATTTAACTGAGGAAGAGTTCTCAAGATATTTATTTGTACCAGAAGATATTGATTTGATGATTCGTACAAGTGGAGAACTTCGTATTTCGAATTATTTGTTGTGGCAACTCGCCTATGCGGAATTGATTTTTACACCAGTCGCATGGCCTGATTTTGATGAAAAAGCATTAAAAGATTGTCTAGACGAATTTGCTTCAAGAGATCGCAGATTTGGAGGCTTAACTTCATGAAACAAAGAATAATTACCGCTATTGGTATCATTCTTGTTGTAGCACTACCAGTAGCTCTTGGAGGATATTGGTTAGAAGCTCTTGCCTTATTTATTGTTTGTGCAGGAGCATATGAATGGATGCATATTCAGCCAGATTTTAAAAGCTGGCCTAAATATGTTCTTCCACTCAGTGCTTTAGCTGTCATTTTAACAAGAGTTTTACCGGACAAATACTTTTTCGTTGTTATGACACTGATTGTTGTATTCTTATGGAGTCTTGTTGTTTTTGTTGAAAACTTCTCAATTATAGATGCCTTTGTGTGTATTTCATACGTTACAATTTTCTCCCTTGTTTATCATGCGGTTGGACAAATCGCAAACGTACATCAGTATCTATGGACGATTGTTTTTGCGACATACGGAAGTGATACAGGAGCCTATTTTGTAGGTCGAGCTATTGGAAAGCACAAAATGAATCCTAGAATCTCACCTAAAAAAAGTTGGGAAGGTTTTGCAGGAGGAATTGTATTTGGTTTTGTATTAAGTTTTGTGGTTAGTTTTAGCTACGTATCAAACTTAAACCCAGTTTTAAATACATTCTTATGTTTAGTATGTCCGGCTACTGCAGAACTTGGAGATTTGTGCTTTAGTGCTATTAAACGTCATTTTGCTGTAAAAGACTTCTCTAATCTTTTACCAGGGCATGGTGGTGTTTTAGATCGTGTAGATTCACTATTATTAAATATCATGGTATTTAGTGTTTTATATACAATCATTCTCTAAGGGGGATTTGAATGGATTTTATTATTGGTATAATAGCATTTGTCGTGATGCTAAGCGTGATTGTCATTTTACATGAGTTAGGACATTTTTTAGTTGCTAAACATTTTGGGCTTTTCTGTAAAGAATTCTCTATTGGTATGGGACCATGTCTTTATCAAAAACAAGGAAAAGAGACTGCTTTTTCAATTCGTGCCATTCCTTTTGGCGGCTATGTAATGATGGCTGGTGAAGAAGATGGCTCACAAAGCGAAGAAGATAGCTGGCTAAAGGATGTTCCGGAAAATAGACGCTTAAACGGTATTGAAAAATGGAAACAAGTCTGCATCATGATTGCTGGTATTGTGATGAATATTTTATTGGCATGGATCATATATATGGGTGTGGCCTTAGCTCAAGGCTATGTAGTAGAAGACGCAAAACCAGTTGTCTATGTAGTCGAAGAGGATTCTGTGGCACAAAAAGCAGGTCTAGAAAAAGACGATCACATCGTTAAAGTTCAAAGTGAAGATGGAAACAGTATTCAACCTAAAACACAATATGAAATTTTAGAGTTTATTCAATATCATCATGATACATTGACATTAACTGTAAAGCGTGATGGCACAACATTTGAAACTACACTAACTCCATCTTATGATAAGGATACGGAAGGCTATACACTTGGCTATAAGGCGATTGCATATGCGAAGAAGATTCCTTGGTATCAATCTTTATGGGTTGGCTGTCAAAATACCTGGGATAGTGCAACAACTATATTTAAATCTTTGAATATGATCATTCATGGACAGGGATTAGAAAACTTATCAGGTCCCGTTGGCATTTTAAATGTCACGAGCAAATCTGTACAATATGGATTGGACATGTATTTTAGCTTGTTTGCGATGATTTCATTAAATATTGGAATCTTTAATGCCATCCCCATTCCAGCATTAGATGGGGGAAGAATCTTGATTTTGTTGATTGAAAAATTAATTGGGCGAAAAGTTTCTACAAAAGTAGTAGAAAATATCATCATGGTAAGTTTTGTACTCTTGATGTTGCTGTTTTTATACGCAACATATAATGATATCGTACGATTGTTTTAAAAAAAGAACCTATATTTTGGAAATTCCAAGATATAGGTTCTTTCTACATACAGTATAGAATAGCTAATAAGTGACAAATACTAGCTAAAATGATGAAGATATGCCATACAAAATGAAAATATCTTTTTTGTGGTTTTGAATAAAAGAAAGTACCCATGGTGTACATAATACCACCTAAGGCAATCAAAATGATAAATATAGGTTGAGTTTCTTTGATTAGCGTAGGTATGATAAAGATAGCTAACCAACCCATGACCATATAGATTACCATTGAAAGTTTAGGATAACTTTTCGTCGCAATCGATTTCAATAAGATTCCTGCAATGACCATAACCCATTCGATAGCTAAAATTGTATATCCTTTCCAGTTGTTCATAAGATTTAGACAAATGGGCGTATAAGTTCCTGCGATAGCCAATAAGATCATAATGTGATCTAATTTTCTAAATACATATTTGTGTGTTGTTTCATGTGGCATGCTATGGTAAAGACAAGACCCTGTAAACATAAAGAGCAGACAAATCAAGAATACTGCTGTTCCAAATGTTTTGATTGCTCCGCCTTGTAAATAGGCACGAACACTATAGTATGGAAGTGCAAATAGAATCAAAAGTGCCATAACTCCATGTGTGATACAGTTACCTACTTCTTCACCAAAACAAAGTGGATAAACATACCGCATACTATCTTTCTTGTTCATACACACACTATAACATAATAATAAATAATATACAATCTAGAAATGGATACTAGATATATTTTATGTGATTTTTTTGATATAATACACTAGTTAGAGTGGAGGGTCTTGATGTTTTTAAAACGTATTGAATTACAAGGCTTTAAAAGCTTTGCAGATAAAACAGTGATTCAATTTGATCAAGATATTACAGGCATTGTAGGACCAAACGGATGTGGTAAAAGTAATGTGAATGATGCCATTCGTTGGGTACTAGGTGAACAGAGTGTTAAATCACTTCGTTCAGGTACTAATATGTCAGATATTATCTTCTCAGGAAGTGAATATAGAAAACCTGTAAACATGGCACGCGTTACATTGGTATTTGACAATTCAACACGTGTTTTTGATTCGGATTTTGATGAAATCGAAATTACACGACAAATTTTACGTGCCAATAATGAAGCAAGTTATTTTATAAATAAAACACCATGCCGATTAAAAGATATTAATGATTTAGTCATGGACACAGGATTAGGAAAAGATTCCTTAAGTATTATTACGCAGGGAAATATTTCTTCTTTTGCGGATGCCAAGCCAGAAGATAGACGTTCTTTATTTGAGGAAGCTGCGGGTGTCGCAAAGTATAAAAAGAGAAAAAAGGTGTCATTGTCTAAATTAGAGCAGACAAAAGAAAATCTAGATCGTTTGCAGGATATTCTAGATGAGCTTGAAAGACAAATTGGACCTTTGGAAAAACAAGCTAAAAAGGCAGAAAATTATATTTCTTTAAGAGATAAACTATCTAAAATTGAAATTAGTGTATTGGTTGAGGATATTGATCAATATAATGACAAAATTAATCAGATCAATAAAGAATTGTTTGATATCCAAGCCATGCATACATCAGAAAATGCGGAGCTTTTAAAGCAGGAAAATCGCTTAGAAAGCATTCGAAAAGAAATGTATGCTCTAGATAAACAAATCAATGAGCTGCAAGGAAAATACACAAACGCGATGGAAGAAAATTATCAGCTTGAAAGACGTAAAATCGAGCAGGATGAAAAGCGAAAGTATATGTTGCAGGTAGCGGATAAACAAGCTCGTCAAAAAGAATTACAGGCTATGCTTGAAGAAGCACGATTCGAATATCAGGATCGTCATCAGCGTTTAATGCAGACGCAACAAGATTTAAATAACCGTCGTAATATTGTGAATGATTTGAAAACAAAAATTTCTAAGGCTCGTTATGAATCGGATCAGGCAAACAATATCTTGATACAGCTACAAAATCGTAGACAAGTATTGGAAAATATGATGAAGCAACCTTTTGCTCATCAACAAGGTGTGCGTTCTGTAATGCAGGCAAAAAACTCTTTATCTGGTGTTTATGGAGTTGTCAGTGAATTGTTGATTGCGCATGTCGATAAAGCATTGGCGGTAAATGCAGCATTAGGTGGAAGTATCTATCAAATCATCACTAAAAATGAGGCAGATGCAAGAAATGCCATTTCATTCTTGAAGCGAAATCGTAGTGGACGTGCAACTTTCTTGCCATTAAGTGTATGTCATCCTAGAAAAATGAATGAACAAGTGATCACGATTGCTTCAACAAGTCCAGGCTTTTTAGGCTTTGCGAGTGAATGTGTTGACTGTAAAGAGATTTTTGATCCCGTTAAAGAACGATTGCTTGGTAATGTGATTGTGGTGGATACATTGCAGAATGCGAATGAAACTGCGAAACGATTACGTTATGCATATAAAATTGTTACCCTAGATGGTGATATCGTACACACAGGTGGTAGTATGACGGGTGGTGTTACGAAGAATCAAAGTACACCAGTCACAATGCGACAGGAATTAGAAACAATCAATTCAAAAATTGAAGGGCAAAAAATTAAAGCCGACAATTGTTTGGATGAAACAGAGATTCTTACGCAGAAACTTCAAAAAGAAAACGATGCGATTGTAACTTTACAGATTGAATTGGCTAAGCTAGAAAATATTTATGCGACTAAAAAGGCAAAATATGATTCAATTTTAGCTGAATATCAGGAGTTAGGTGTAGATATTGAAGATAGTAGTGAATTAGCACAAGATGATCTTGTTGTACAAATGTCTAAGATGCATGCCGTATTGGATTCATTGTCTCTAGATATTCAAAGCTTGCGTCAGACTCGTTTTGATAAAGGAAATGAAGCAGAACAACTAGAAAATCAGATTCGTTTAGTTCGTAGAGAAATGAGTTCTAAACAATCACAGATCCATAACTATGAAATGGAAGTTGTGAAAATCAAAACGCAGTTAGAGAATGCATTGAATCGCTTAAGCACAGATTACGAAATGACATATGAGTATGCGTTAACTAAAAAAGAAGATGTCGAAATCGAAAGTGCTAAAGAAGAAGTTATTCAACTTCGTCAAGCTATTTCTCGTTTGGGAAATGTGAATTTGGATGCACCAAACGAATATAAAGAAGTCAAAGAACGTTTTGATTTTATGACAAGCCAAAAAGAAGATTTAGAAAAGGCAAGTCAACAAATATTGGCAGCCATTGATGAGATGGACAAGACAATGATCAGTCAATTTACTGAGATGTTTAATAAAATTAATGCTGAACTAGATGGCGTATTCAAGGCTATGTTTGGTGGAGGACGTGCTAGTCTTTCCATGGTGGATCCAGAAGACGTATTGAATACGGGTATTGATATTGATGTTCAGCCTCCTGGAAAAATGGTTAAAAATATCCAGACATTCTCGGGTGGAGAAAAAGCGTTGATTGCGATTAGTGTATTGTTTGCGATATTGAAGGCTCGTACAATGCCTTTATGTATCTTTGATGAGGTAGAAGCTGCATTAGACCAGGCAAATGTTGAGCGCTTTGCCCGTTATTTATCTCATTATCGTGGTCAATCTCAATTTATTGCGGTAACACATAGACCAGGAACTATGGAACAGTGCGATACGTTATATGGGGTTACAATGCAAAAAGATGGTGTTAGTAAAGTGTTAAAAGTGCAATTGAAAGATGCAGTACATATAGCTAAGGAGGAAAAGTAATGTCGGTCTTTTCGAAAATAAAAGAAGCTTTCGTAAAAAGTGAAGATAAAGATAAATATTTATCAGGCCTTGATCGTTCAAAGAAAAGCTTTGGAGATCGTATGCGTGCTTTATCCAATAACTTTCATGGAATTGATGATGACCTATTAGAGCAAATTATGGTTATTCTACTTGAGAGTGATGTGGGTATTCATACAGCACAAAAAATTGTAGATGCGTTTGAATCAAATGGAAAACATGTTAAAGAATATGATTCCATGTTAGATTATTTGGTTTCAATTCTTTATGATTTCTATGATGAATCAAACGATGAACCAATTAAAATGAATGAAGAAGGTCCAACTGTTATTTTAATGGTTGGTGTAAATGGTAGTGGTAAGACAACTACAAGTGCAAAATTAATTCAATACTATAAGGAACAAGGTAAGAAAGTTGCGGTTGCTGCAGCCGACACATTCCGTGCTGGAGCTATTGATCAAATTGATACTTGGGCAACACGTTTAGGTGTGCATTGTGTTAAAGGAAAAATGAACCAAGACCCAAGTTCCGTATTAGTTGATGCTTGTCGTTATGCCAAAGAAAATGATATTGATATTTTGATTTGCGATACAGCGGGTCGTCTACAAAATAAAACAAATTTAATGAATGAATTAAGTAAGATGCACCGTGTTGTACAAAGAGAAATTGAGGGAGCACCACAAGAAGTTTGGTTAGTTTTAGATGCGACAACAGGTCAAAACGGTATTTCACAGGCAAAAGTATTCTTGGAAGCAACTGATGTAACAGGTATCGTTTTAACGAAGATGGATGGTACGGCAAAAGGTGGAGTTGTACTCGCAATTCGTGATCTATTACACTTACCAGTTCGTTTCCTAGGTCTAGGAGAAAAGCCTGCTGATTTAAGACCATTTGATATCAATGCCTTCTTGATGGGAATCACAAAGGGTATGGAAGAATAATGATTTCAAAATTAGATGCGAATGATTTATTAGATGTGTATGGAGACTTGTTGACTAAGCGTCAAAGAGAGATATTATCTCTTTACTATGAGGAAGATTTCTCTTATACTGAAATAAGTGAGGAACTAGAGATTTCTCGTGCAGCCGCGATGGATTCGGTACATCGAGCTACGAAATTACTGGAAAAATATGAAGCAGCGATTGGTTATGTCGCTAAGAAAAAATTATTGGATTCATGGATTTTACATCATGAAGATGTTGAACAAATCGAAATATTAAAAGAAATTTTTTAGGAGGATCAAAAAATGTCGATTGTTATGAGTGTTAATGCAGGAAGTTCATCTTTGAAATTCCAAGTTTTCAAAATGCCAGAAGAAGAAGTTCTAGCACAAGGAAACGTAGAACGTATTGGTTTAAACGATTCTATTTTTGGAATGAAAGCCAATGGAGAAAAAATTGAAGAGATCTTAGATATCAAAGATCATGCAGTGGCTGTAAAAAAATTAATGGAAGCATTAATTGAACACAAAGTTGTAAATAGTTTAGAAGATATCAAAGCGATTGGTCATCGTGTTGTTCATGGTGGAGAATATTTCTCTCATTCAGTACCTGTAGATGCTGATGTTGAAGCTAAAGTAGAAGAATTATGTGCATTAGCTCCATTACACAACCCAGCTGCATTAGTTGGATATCGTTCATTTAGAGATGCTTTACCAGAGTGTAAACACACATTCGTATTTGATACAGCATTCCACCAAAGTATGCCAGAAGAAAACTATATTTTCCCTCTTCCATATGAATATTATACTAACGATAAAGTACGTCGTTATGGTGCTCATGGAACAAGTCATGAATATTTGACAAAACGTTTGGCTGAGCTTCAAGGAAAAACACAAGAAGAAATGAATATCATCACTTGCCACTTAGGAAATGGGGCTAGTATTACAGCTGTTAAAAATGGTAAATCATATAAAACATCAATGGGATTCACACCTCTTGGAGGAATCATGATGGGAACTCGTTGTGGAGATATTGACCCTGCAATCGTTCCATTCTTAGAAAATAAATATGGATATACACCAGATGAAATGGATACAATCATGAATAAAAAATCTGGTATGTTAGGTGTAAGTGGAATCTCTAGTGATGGTCGTGACATTGAAGCCGCTGTCAAAGAAGGAAACCCACGTGCTATTTTAACTCAAAACGTATATGTAAATCGTATTGTCGAAGTTGTATCAGGATACTACGGATTAATGGGTGGTGCTGATGCGATTGTTTTTGCTGGTGGTATCGGTGAAAATGACTGTGCAATGCGTCAAAGAATCTGTGATGGATTATCAGCATTTGGCGTTGTTGTAAAACCAGAAGACAATGATGGAGTTCGTGGCGTTGAAAAATTATTAAGTGCTCCTGAATCAAAAATGCAAGTTTGGTTATTGCCAACAAATGAAGAATTAGTCATTGCACGTGATGCTTACAAGGATTTGATGGCTAATGCCTAATGATATTTTAGAAAGCGTAAAAGATTTTAATACAATCACAATTTTTCGCCATGTTTTTGCCGACATGGATGCGATAGGATCACAATTTGGCTTAAAGTACTATTTAGAAAGTGCTTATCCAAATAAAAAAATCTATTGTTTAGGTAATGATTGTCCAGTTTCACAAAGAAACAACGTATATATGGATGTTGTAGATGATGAAGTAGTAGCTTCTAGCTTAGCAATTGTTTTAGATACTTCAAATGCTGCACGCATTGATGATGACAGGTATCAATTGGCTAAAAAATCAATTCGTATTGATCATCACGTACAAGTAGAAACCATTTGTGATGAAGAATGGATTGATGATAAGGCAAGTGCCACATGTGAGTTATTAGCTTTGTATTTACAAGAAAAAAAGGCTAACATTCCTCTACAAAGTTCTCTGATGTTATATCTTGGATTAACAGCGGACAATATCCGTTTTACGACAAATAATGTTCGTCCAGCTACATTTGATGCCGCAAAATATTTATTTGAACAAGGTGTAGATGTCACAAAAGTGGAACAATTGAACTTTTCAAAATCCATGGAAGACTATAAATATGAAACTGTTGTACGTAATCATACAGTGTTTAAAAACAAGTTCCTTTATTCAATTCTAGAATGTGAAGATTATGAAGAATTTGGATTAAGCTTTACAGATGCTAAAGACAAAGTCTATTGTTTAGCAGGTATCGATTGTGTTGAAATGTGGGCATTGTTTACGCGTATGGAAGATCGTGTACATTATAGTGCGTCTTTACGTTCAAGAAATATTCCAATTCGTGATGTGGCCATGGAATTTGGTGGTGGTGGTCACGAATGTGCAAGTGGAATCAAAAACTTAACGCATGATCAAGTCAATCAAATTATTGAAATTTTATCAAATCGAGAGGTAGCTTAATAAGCTATCTCTTTTTCTTATGGTATAATATTTTAGAAAGAAAGGTGGGATTTCATGGTTCACTTACATATGCGAAGTTCATACTCTTTACTTGAATCGCCAATTCGTTTAGAAAATATGATTCTTCATCAAAAACAACTTGGATTCAACCATGTATGTTTGACCGATCATAATGTGATGTATGGAACGATGGAGTTCTATCAATTGTGCAAAAAGCACAATGTACATCCGATTATTGGTTTAGAAGTTGATTCCATCTATAATGAGGAGCCATTTCATTTTATTCTTCTAGCAAAGAATGATATGGGTCTACAGAATTTATATAAATTAAGTTCGATCATAAAAGAAAATGTATCTTTTGAAGAAGTTAAAAAGTATGCCAAAGATTGTGTGGTATTAACTTCCAGCGATGGAAAAGATACATTCAGTGCATATATTGAACATCAAGATTTAGAAAAGCTAAGTGCATTTACAGAATTGTGTAAAAAATCTTTTTCAGATTTCTATATTTCTGTATCTATGAATGATTCAGGTAAAAAAAGAGCCGATAATCGAATTTTAAAACAACTTGATTGTAAACGTGTGGCTCTATCTCGAATTCTGTATGAGAATAGTGAAGACGTAAAATATTTACAAGTATTAAGGGCTATTGCCAAACAAACAAATATTGAAAATCAAGGTTTGGACGTACAATTTCAAAGATATTTAAGAAGTCCACAGGAAATGGAAGCATTGTATGATGAAAGCGAATTGATCGCTACGGAAGAAATCGCAAGAATGTGCAATATTCAAATGGCTTTTCAAAAGTCCAAGCTTCCTGTATTTAAAAATAAACTTCAAATTGATTCGAGGGACTATTTGATCAAACTTTGTAAGAAGGGGTTAGAAAAACGTTTAAATGGGAATTTAAATCCTACCTATATCAAACGTTTAGAATATGAATTAAATGTCATAGTGAATATGGGATTTACCGATTATTTTTTGATTGTATGGGATTTTATTCGATATGCCAGAAGTCAAGATATATTTGTAGGTCCAGGGCGTGGTAGTGCAGCCGGTTCTTTAGTAGCTTATTGTTTAGGTATTACACATATTGATCCAATTCAGAATAATTTATTGTTTGAAAGATTTCTAAATCCATCACGTGTTTCCATGCCGGATATCGATACGGATTTTCCAGATGATAGAAGAGATGAAGTGATTCAATATGTTCGTGAATTATATGGTTATGATCATGTCAGTCATATTGTGACTTTTAATACTTTGCAGGCAAGACAAGCCATTCGTGATGTAGGGCGTGTTATGAATATACCGGCAAGAATTGTGGATGAACTTTCTAAAATGTTAAAAAACACACCTAAAATTACGTTGATGCAGGCCTATAATGAGAATGTTTTATTTCGAAAAAGGATTCAGTCAGATCAAAAATTAACTGAATTATTTAAGATGTGTGTAAACGTTGAAGGATTACCACGACACACCTCTTTACATGCGGCAGGAATTGTTCTTTCAGATCAGCCTATTGTGAATGTCTGTCCACTTGTCAGTGTCGATGGAGATATTCAGGCTACACAATTTACAGCGGAATATCTAGAAGATTTGGGCTTGATCAAAATGGATTTTTTGGGCATTCGTAATTTAACGACGATTCATGAAATTGTCACAAATCTAAAAGAACAAAAACATATTTCTTTGGATATGATGAAAATCAATTTAAAGGATGCGAAAACATATCAATTATTATCGTTTGGAAACACATTAGGTGTATTCCAATTAGAATCTAGTGGGATTACGTCTTTACTACAAAAGATACAACCCAACAAATTTGAAGATATCAGTGTTGTACTTGCTTTATATCGTCCTGGAGCGATGCAGCATATTGATACATATATTGAAAGAAAAAAGGATCCTTCAAAAGTCGTGTATCCTCATCTTTTACTAGAACCAATCTTAAAGGAAACCTATGGTATCATGATTTATCAGGAGCAAGTTATGCAGACAGCCCAAGTGATTGGCGGATTTAGCTTGGCACAAGCAGATACACTAAGAAAGGCTATGTCGAAAAAGAAATTGGATGTCATGCAGAATTTAAAAGAGCAATTCATTTTAGGAGCTCGAAAGAATCGTATCAAAGATTCTGTTTCCAATGAGATATTTTCTATCATGGAACAATTTGCGGGTTATGGATTTAATAAATCACACAGTTATGCCTATAGCTTAGTAGCTTATCAAATGGCTTATTTAAAGGCAAACTATCCTTTGTATTTCTATCAGAGCCTTTTAAATAGCGTCATTGGTTCAGGTATAAAAACTTCGCAATACATTTATGAATGTAAACGAAGAAATATCGTTGTGAATGGGTGTGATATTAATCATTCTAAGGCGTATTATACGATTGAACAGAATTCAATTCGTATGCCGTTACAAGTTTTAAAAGGTGTAGGGAAAACAATTTATCCAACGATTTTAGAACATGCACCATATGCAGATTTATTTGATTTTCTTGCCAAGGCAAGTATGTATAAAATCAATGAATCTACGATTCGAATTTTAATTGATGGCGGAGCATTGGATTGTTTTGGATATAATCGTGCAACTCTTAATGATAATTTAAGAAAGCTGATTGATTATGTAAATATTGTGCGAATTGAAGATCCGAACAATTTACGTTTCGATTTTAGTATTGTCTCTCGTCCAGGCATTCAAAGAATCAAAGAGAATCCAATACAAAAAGCCCAAAAAGAGCAATATGTGTACGGTTTCTATGTGAGTGAACATCCTGTGCAGTCTTTACGTATGCATAACTATCCAAATTGTATACCATTGTTGAATGCAGTAAATAAAGATGGATATATGAATATTTTAGTGCGTGTGGCATCTTTTAGAACGCATAAGACAAAGAAAGGCGATTGGATGTGCTTTATGAGTGTTGAGGATGAAGCTGGTAAAATGGATGCGGTTATCATGCCTCGTTTGTATGAACAACAAAAAGAAAACATTCAAAAAGATCGTATTTGTCTGATTCAAGGAAAAAAGGATCGACCAACATCGATTGTAGTGAATAAAATAGAATGGATCGAGGTGTAAAATAATGATCACAAAACGAAATGATTTATTGTCTAAAAAAGTGATTCAAAGTTTAAAAAACAGACATATGAATGGGTATTATGTGCATTCGAAACAAGAAGCTGTAGATTTGGCATTTGAAATTATGAAGCCGGGCTCAAGTGTCGGCTGGGGAGGCTCAGATACTTTAAATAAGATTGGTATCAAGGAAGAGCTTTATAAAAGAAATTTCAAAGTCATTGATCGAAATCAGGCAAAAAATGTCGAAGAAAAGTACAAGTTGGAAAGAGATTGTTTTTATGCAGACTACTATTTAATGAGTACCAATGCGATGACAGAAGATGGAATTTTAGTCAATATGGATGGGCATTGTAATCGTGTGTCATGTTTATGTTTTGGGCCTAGACATGTCATAATGATCGTAGGTATGAATAAGGTGACAAAAGATTTAGACAGTGCAATTTCTAGATTAAGAAATGTGGCTGCACCCATTAATAATCAACGTTTTAGTGGAAACAGACCTTGTCAATTAACAGGTAGTTGTGCAAATTGTTTAGCCCAAGGCTGCATTTGCGACCAATTGGTTATCACAAGAAACAGTATGGAACCCGATCGTATTCATGTCATTTTAGTGGATGAAGTATTAGGATATTAGAATGAAATGGCTAGATAATTTAGCCATTTTTTCATATGTGTATAATAATGATGATGAAATTCTTGCATTATTTTGAGTTTCATGTTTTAATCTTTATGCGTAAAAAAAATTATCCAGAGTTGAAGTAGAGAGTTAGCTCGTTGACTTCACGCCAACCTGACAATATGTTAAGGTGGTCCTGCTAACAGCGATAAGAAGTATAAAGATTTGCAACATACTTCTTAAAGTATGTTTTTTTATGGATAAGCAAGAGAAGAGGAGACAAAATGAAAGACTATATTTTTACAAGTGAAAGTGTTACTGAAGGTCATCCAGATAAAATCTGTGACCAAATTGCCGATGCGATCGTAGATGCTGCATTAGCTCAAGATCCATATTCAAATATGGCTGTTGAATGTACAATCAAAGATGATTTTGTATTAATTTATGGTGAATGTAATACAAAGGCTGAATTGGATTATGAAACAATCGCATTAAATGAAATCAAACGTATTGGATATACTGAAGAATATCATGTACATACTGTTGTAAACCAACAAAGTCCTGAAATTCACAATGCGGTAAACCGTGATGAAGTGTGTGCTGGTGACCAAGGTATTATGTTTGGTTATGCATGTGATGAAAATGATGAGTATATGCCATTAACAATCTATTATGCACACCTTTTAGCTCGTCAATTGTCAAAAGTTAGAAGACAACACCCAGATTTATTAAAACCAGATGGAAAAACACAGGTATCTGTTGAATATGAAAATGATGAAATCAAACGTATTGATACAATCGTTGTTTCAACTCAACATTCAAAAGATATTACACAAGAAGAAATTAAAGAATTGATTATGAATGAAGTTATCAAACCTTGTATTGATGAAAAATATTTAGATGAAAACACAAAATATTTCATCAACCCATCTGGAAGCTTCGTTGTAGGTGGATCATGGGGAGATTCAGGAACGACAGGACGTAAAATCGTATGTGATACATATGGTGGACGTGGACGCATTGGAGGAGGATGCTTCTCTAGTAAAGACCCTACAAAAGTAGACCGTAGTGCCGCTTACTATTCTCGTTATGTAGCTAAAAACATTGTTGCGAATGGTTTAGCTCGTCGTTGTGAAGTTGAAGTTGCGTATGCAATTGGTAAAGCACAACCTGTATCTTTATGTGTAGATACTTTTGGAACAGGTAAATTTGATGATGAAAAACTATTAGAAATCGTTAAGAAAAACTTCAATTTTGAAGTAGGAAACATCATTTCCGAATTGGATTTAAGAAGGCCAGTTTACCACAAAACATCATGCTATGGACATTTTGGTGATCCTCAATTTACTTGGGAAAAGGTTAAAAAATTGGAATATTAATCGGTTAGAACAGTACATTAAATTTGGATGGGGTTAGATGAATTTGCTATCCAAAATTTTAACAGGAGGCATATACTCCAAAACTTTTTATAGCTGATATTGGACTTGGACAACGTTTAGTTGTCTGGGTCCTTTTTTTCAGGCATTTTAATGTTTAAGTTATCCTTGTTGAATAAAAAAACGAAGACTGTGGTAATCTTCGTTATAAATTTCAGGCTGACATCCAATCGGATACCCAAGTGTTTTTACATGCATTATACAGCCTTCTGTATACATAACCGTTTTCTAATTTATATTTCCATCGGTAAGTAGTTTGTTTTGAATTCTTGATGACTGTATTCTGTGTATTTGTGATTGATTGAATGTTTCGGGTTTTTCCAAGATCCTTGTATGTTGGTAGTTTTTGTTCGTCTTGTATTTCTTTTAAGTTGGTATATCCACCTAAGATATATTGATTATCTAAATAAAATAATAAGGATGGAGGATTGTTTTTGTTTTCGAATATATACGCATTTGCATTTGTGATTTCAAAAGTATTTTCTGTTAACTTAGTATTTGTATAATATCCAGAAATGTTTATAAAGGTAGATAAGAAACAGATCAATACTGTTGAAACCAAAATAAAAGCGTTTGTTTTCTTTTTGTGTAGACCTCTCATCATGTAATGGATTCTATAATTAAGAATAAATCCATTTGAAGAAATATAGGACGTGAATGATTTCTGAGAGGATTGCTTCTGAATTTGAATCAGAGTCTGCATATAGGCAAAGCTCTCTTTTTCATCAAGATTTTGGATTATAGAATCATCAGTTTTCATTTCTAAATACAGGAAAATATATTTTTTGAAGAAATATATGGGGATAAACCACCAGTATATGCAGCAAATAAGATTTAATACGCCTTTGATTAGATTGTGATTCTTCTTGATGTGGTAACTTTCATGCGCGAGGATTGAATTTAAATCCGATTCTGAATAGTCAATTTCAGGAAGCAAAATAGTTTTGTGTAATCCAATCACACAAGGTCCATAGATCAAATTCGATTTGTATACAGGATAAGATTGTCTATATCCAACAATTTGACTTTGCTTCATTATTTTTTTATAGATATATTCCGTATGAATATAATCTTTTATGAAGTAAATCAAAAAGATTGCACTTCCTACAAGCCACAATAAGATCAAGAGCTTTACTACATGTGTTTGATTGAAGAAATCCAAAAGCGGATTCATTACTTTTTGGATTGGAATATAGATCATATGTGCATGTTCAAACGGAAACAGCAAGCGAATAAAAATCAGGCATATGATTAATAAGAGTGCATCTGTACGAAAGTATTTATATGCCTTTTTATGTCGTAGTATAAATCCAAAACACATTATGAATAAAGTAACACTGCATAATCCGGAGAAGAATGAAGTCAGAGAAAATGTCATTTTAATGCTCTTAATTTTTTCTCGATGAGTTTTTGAAGTTTTTCTAATTCTTTTAAATCATCCGTATTATTGACAAAGTTACTGGCTAATTGAAGTCTTGTATCATTGTTGATAAAAGAATCTACATATTCAGCTTGTGATACGAGTGGCTTATATTTACGTGTTAAAGATTTGTTGTTGAAGGCAATGTCGTATACTTCAATAAAATGTACTTCTAATAAATGGCGCAAAGCTTGTTGGATCGTGTAAATACTCAATTCTTCATTAGAGGTTTCTCTAATTTCACTTGCTGACATTTCAATGTGACTGTCCCATAGAATGTCCATAACGCTTCTTTCTTTTTTTGTTAGTTGTATCATAATTATCACCCAATATAATTCTAACATTGTTTCAAAAATATGCAATATAAATTAAAACACAAAACGCTTGCAAAAATACGCAATCGGAATATAATGAAGATAGGAAAACGTTTTCGCAAAAAAAGATGGAGGAAAAGACTTATGAAAGAGAGAACAATGTATATTTTATGTTTATCTGTTGTTGTAGGATTTTGGACATTTAAAGCATTTGCAGCAAGTTATCATGAGCCTATCCAAGTAGAAAGTCCTACTATAAATGTTGATGCTGATTCAGAGTTGCAGGCTCAACAATATGTGGATTTTAAATTTAAAGGATTGAAGAATAGTCAGCATATTATTCTAGTAAAAGGTGGTGGCTATTTACTGAATGAAGATGGTTCTGATGTGGATAAATCTGATTTACAGGATGGGGATCGAATTATCACAGTGAAGCAGGCAAGAGAAATTGAAAAAGCATCATATTTAGAGGATGAAGATTAATGGATGGGGGTGAAAAAATGAAAAAGATTCGATTATTAATTCCGTTGTTTATTGGTTTAGTTGCTGTTACAGCTTATCCTGCTTTTGCAAGATCGAGTGAGGAACCGGTTAATGTTGAAGAAGTAAATGAGACAAATGAGGATGTAGGCTATTTTCCTGGATGCGATGATGATGAAAAAGTGATTCCATTAGGGGATGGCTTTCTAGGTGGAGAAGCTTACTTACAAAATGGGGATGAAGAGATCTACTTGAATAGTGAAACGGATTCGAGTGCAATCACTGTTAAAGAAGCAAAGGAAATCTTAAAAAGCAGACAAGCAGAGTCTGACAATCAATAATTTGTACTAGCATTATAAATTTCGGTGGAGTTAGGTGAATTTTATCTCCAATAATTTAAAGTGCGGTATAAGTTACAAAACGTATTGTAGCTAATATTGGGCTTGGACAACATCTCGTTGTCTGGGCCTTTTTGTAGTTCTTTTTTTTACTAAAAAGTGCAAAAAAATGGGACGAACTTATTAATAATGGCAAATTAAAACAAATTAATATGTTAAATTGTGGGAAATACGGGTATTCTTTTGACACTTACGAGAAAATAGTGTAGCCTCTTTAATTGTGTGAGCAATGAGGAGGCCCATAACAATGAAAAAAATAATGCAAGTATTTGCGAGTGTGATGATTGCTACATCTACATTTAGAGGCGTTACAAGTGTTGCAGCAAAAGAAAACACACCAGCTTATAAAATTGAATATCAAAATGCAGATTCAATGCAGTCTGTATTTACAAAAGAATTACATCAAAAATATGCAAATGTAAAATTTAAAAAGAAATCAAAAAATGTATCTGTATATGAATCAAAAAACTACAAGGTAAAAGTAAAAGATTTAGATATTGATACGGTTGGTAAACAAACAGTTTCTATTGAAGGAAAAAACAAAAATACAAATGAAAAGCACAGTGCTGAAGTAAGTGTCAAAGTAGAAGATACAACAGCTCCTGTAATTACTTGTGAGGATACAATCACAGTGGAACAAAATGAAGCATTTGATATCAATCGCTATGTTTCATTAAATGAAGAAGGAACAGTGACTGTAACTAAAAATGTAGATACAACAAATACAGGCACTTTTATAACTACAATCAAGGCAAAAGATACAGCCGGTAATGTGAGTGAAAAAAATATTACAGTTAATGTAGAAAAAGATTTCTATCAAAGAATTGCTGATGCAGCATTAGCTCAGATTGGTGTTTATCAAGATTGTACCATGTTAGTGACAAATTCACTTGCAGCAGTTGGAATCAATTTCCATGGTGCACCAGCCGCTTATTTAAGCTTAGGACCTTTGACAAATAATCCGGTTCCAGGAGATATTTGTGTATATCAAGGACATGTAGCATTATATATTGGTAATGGTCAGGCTGTTCATGGTGGATGGTATGGAAATCAGACAACAATCTATAGTGTTGAATGTAACCAACCATTTATTGGATATGTTCATGTAAATCGTTAAGCGAGCTCATTTTAGCTCGCTTTTTAAATTTGTAACTGAAAAAAAATTTTAGGCGGTTTTGTACAAAAAATGAACAAAACCCCCATGTAAACTTAAATTCAAAAAATGAGGAATTTTGGAAAAAATGAACAAAACCCCCATGATAACTTAAATCCAAAATTCAGGCAAAAATTGTTAAAAATGAACAAAACCCAAAAAAAGTATGAGTTCAAGAAGAATTCATACTCTTTTTTTTGCTTACAACAGGACATGGGTTTCACGCATTCTCAGACCGCTACAGTATGTACAGGAAGTCATTCCCCGAATGTGTTTCTCTACCCACATGTTGACGCTGAGTAAATATTTTCGTCCACAGTCTTTGCATTCCCACCAGACTCTTGCAGTACTTGTTGGCAGAATCTCGTCTGGGAAGATGCCTAACAAGGTGTTTTCATTTTCAGCCCACTCATCCTGCACTTCAGGATAAATGTCTAACAAACTGTTAAAACCTGCCTGAGCTTTTTTGCCAGCACAGGCTGGGCATAAATCATCTGATGCAACTCTATCTCGTACAGAAGCTTTATATGTATAACCACAAGCAGGACAAGTCCACTCTGCTAAATATGCACTAGTCGGCAACACATCGTCTGGTCCTTTCTCATTGTTAGGATTCATTTCTTTTGCAATCTCAGGATATAGTGCTTTTAGCGTGTTGAATCCAGCTAAAGGTCTTTGATTGTTACAATAAGGACATTCAGCAGTTCCCTCAATCATATCTTTTACAGATGCTAGATATTCTCCGCCACAAGTAGGACAAATCCACTTAATACTTCCATAGCGAGTGGGTAAGATTTCGTCAGCCGTAAAGTCATTATTTGGACTTAGATGTTCTGCAATCTCTGGATATAGCACTTTTAATGTGTTGAATCCAGCTAAAGGCTTTTGATTGTTACAATAAGGACATTCAACAAGGCCATTGACCATATCTTTTACAACTCCAAAGTATTCGCCTCCACAGGTAGGACAAATCCACTTAGCCCCCATCGAAGAGCTTCGCATGAACGTATCTGCTTTACGTTCGTTGTTTGGAGAAAGCAATGCTGCAATATCTGGATCTGTTGTAGCTAAATCGTTGATTCCTTTTTCAACACGTTTATTAGCGCATACAGGACAAGAAGCATCTCCAACACTTCGATCTCGTATTTTAGCGTAATATTCAGTACCACATTCTGAACAAATCCAATATACTTCATATACCTGCCATTCTCCAACTTCATTTGCCTTTTTGTCATTTCTAGGCGAAAATTCACTGGCAAGTTGTGGGTTGGTAATCGTTAAATCATTAACTCCTGATTTTAATTTTGTATGGTTGCAATATGGGCAGGAATTATCGCCAATTTTGCGTTCATTTACAGGATACAAATAATCTTCACCACAAGTAGGGCATGTCCATAATATTTTTTTGCTTGTATCAAAGGCAATCTGACTTGCTGTTGATTTATTATTTACAGAAAATTCTGAAGCAAGTTCTGGATTTAAAGCTTGAAGAGAAGTTTTTTCTGGGTCAACACGTTTACCTTCACAGACAGGACAATGGAAATCATTTTCAACGAGCTCTCGTAATGTGCATTTAAAATGATGACCATTAGAACAGACAAAATGGTAACTATTGTCAAGCGTTGCTAAAACTTGATCAGGTCTTTTTTCATTCTTTTCATAATCCCAGAATAAAATTACCGCTGGATAAATCGTTGCTAAATCATTACTACCTTTTTTAAGTACAGTTCCACTGCAAATAGGACATTGTCCATTTAATTCGACATGTCGTATAATAGGCCGTACAAATGAATGACCGTTCTTACATTTAAAGTAAACATTTCGGTAAGAAACAACAACTTCACTGGCTTTGTTGCCATTCTTTTCTTCGTCATAATCTTGTGCAAGTACAGGATAAAGATGTTCAAAGTCATTGTATCCTTTCAGTGCTTTTTTATTTTCGCAATAAGGACATCTAAAACCTTGATCATGAATTTTGTAAAATGAAGCCGTGAATTCATGGCCTTTTTCACAGATCCAGTTTCTCGGAGCATAATCAGAAACAATAGCATCTTCATAAGGAAGCGTGTTATCTTTGGCATAAAACTTTTCTAATTCAGGATATCGTTCCTTAAATGTCTTATTACCATAACAGGTAGGACATTTGCCATATCCTTGAACTCTTATATAGATAGGAGCTTTCCATTTTGTTCCACAGTCAGGACAACACCAAGTAGCAAGATATTTGGAGTTAGGTGCATATTCATATAGGGTTGATTCATTTGATGAGGCCCACTCTTTGATTAGTTCAGGTGCTTTTGCTCCAGCACTATCTTCACGACGGACTTTAAAACCGTTACAATATGGGCATCCTATAGTACCATTTTTTAAAGCACGAATCATGTGCCCAAGTTTTTGTTCATATTCACCGTGCTTTGGACAAATCCATAAAAATTTTGCTTTTACCCCTCGTACTTCGTTTAAAGGTATTGGATTATTTGGAGAATATAAAGGCACTAGTTCCGGATAATCAACATCATATCCATCTTTTCTGCGGACTTTAGCACAGGCAGGACAAGCAGCGATTCCGTTATTACCATTATAGCGATGTGCACGTCCATGAATAGGAGCATCCCATTCAAATCCACATATATGACATTTCCAATGGATTCTTGTTTTTGAGCCTATTCCAAGTTTATTTAAATCAATATCAGGATTCAATTCATCTGATGTATCCAATGCGAGTTGAGGGGAAACTGTTCGGAAGTCATTTACTCCTTTTCTTATAACATTATTTGTCTCGCATGCTGGACATTTGTCCGTTCTTAAACGTCCACATATCTGAGTCCTCCATGAATATCCACATTTAGGACATTTAAACCAGGCATATTCATTACTTCTTGCAGGAGTGATTTCAGGATCAAGTGTGTTTTTTTCTTTATCCCAGAATTTCATGATTCCAGGTTTTGAAATAACCATTGTTGTACGCTTTTTGCATTCTGGACAGGTTGTATTTCCTCTAGACATATTAAAAACTATACGTTCAAACCGATGTCCATGTTCGCATTTCCAGTAGGCTTTTTCGTTGCACATCGGTCCGATTTTGTACGGGTCGAGTGTATTCTTGTCAAAATCCCAGTACTTCAGGTATTCAGGATGTTCTTCTGCAAAGATTCTTTTCTTACTCATCGTCAAAACCTCCCATCAGATCCTGAATAGAGTCTACTGTATCGTCTTCATCTGAAATGTTTTGATTGCTGGTGATTTCAAGTACTGATTCAGGGGTAATCAGCTCTGATTCAACACTTTCAGGGTTGACGTACAGGCTAAACAAAGAGTCCAGTCCTTCTTTTTTCAGAATCTCATTTGCGATATCTGGATAAACGTACGTATCCAGAACCTTCTTCATTTTTGAAAGCATTTCCTGTGAATACCGATTGATTTTATTGGTATTCATCTGCTCTAATTCAGCAATCTGATTCTTTAAATCGTTGATTTCAGAATTCATACGAGTGATTTTAGCTTCCAGACGCTCTTTGTCTCTGAGAAATTCTCCAGCGCTGCGGCATACTTCGCCATAATAGTTGTCACGCTGAATCAGAGCATTTTTCAAATCGCTTCTTGAACGGTTCAGATTCAGAAAAGCATCGACATCAAGCTGTCTCCATGTGACGATTGTCGTTTCCAATGTCACCTGATTGCTGGCGTTGATTTGGTCAATATACTGTTTAGCTTTTGGACAGCGTCGAATGGAATACGCCTTGAAATTAGGGTGTCCATGAGTCCTTGCATATCGCTCAAGGTCTGATGTTTTAATCATCCTGTTTGGATATTCCAGATAATATTCGTTGATTAAAGCAATAAGTTCGTCTTCTGTGAATGATCTAGGTCGTGCCATGTTATTCATCTCCTTTATTTTCATCTTTTTTTGTGTTTTCCAGCAGCATCTGTTCCATCTTGAATCGTCTGTACGAATACTCGGCGTTTTGAAGCTTTAAAACCGCCTGTTCGATATCTTCTTTATTCTTCTCATGCATTCTGTATTCATGGACGATATCCTTCAGTGTTGCCAGCTGAATCTGTAAATCGTTTCTGATGTTTTCTTCTGTCTTTTTGAAGCTCGTTCCTGAATTTCTGTAATAGATGCATTTTTCACAGCTGCCTATATATCCATTGTCATCTGCGATATTCAGGCAGTACGAGAAGTTGTGTTCTGCCACCTGTGGATTGCAGCAGAACCTGTTGTTTCCAAGCGGTATATAGTTTTTGGCAAGCAAAGGCTGATTGTATCGTTTACTGATTGAATACGTCTGTTTGCCCTGAATCATCCTCACATACTGTCTTCTTGCCTTGCATTCCACATATTCAGCTACATTGCTGAAATAAAATGCTGTCATGTTTGTATTGTCATGACCTGCAAGAATAGAGGCAATCATAGGAGGAGCACCTTCCATGACGATATTGATCATAGCCAGATGTCGTGTATCTCCAAGGTAGATGTATTCAATATCGTTTGAAGTCAGGTTACGCAGGGACTTGTCATAAACGATATGATATCCATATCTTTCTGAAACAATCTGTTCAAAGAAATATCTCAGACAGGTACAAAGATTATGATAGGTAAAATAACGGCTGTTGTAGGGAATACATCTGTCCCACTTTTTATAGTGCGTATCAGCAATAAAGAGTGTGTACAGTTCGTTATCAGAATACTTTTTCGTAGCTTCCAGATACCATCTGATTAAATCCGCAAACTTATCAGGAACGGAGTACGTAACCCTTTCATAATCTGCCGATATCTTATACGATACTTTTCTGCCACTGCCTTTCAGCTTGTCCTTGACGATTGTGAGCGTCCATGAATCACCTGATTTTTTCAGGCAGTTTCTTGGAGTCAGAACAAACTCACGAGGTCTCATAGGAAGAACACCAGAAAGATTCCACCACAAATAAACAGGGAAGTAGAACAGTTTCTCATCTTCATCAGTGGATTCTTCCCAGAATCGGCTTAGAATGTCGTTGAATTTGAAATAGGATTCAAAGGAAGCCAGTGTTCTCTGATGTGTTGGGGCTCTTTTTCTGAAATCGTCCTGAACATCTTCCAAGGCTCTTAAAAGATTGTCCTGAATCGAATCATCACTGATTTTAATAAGCGAAAAGAACTCTGAGATTTGATTACATGTATTGTAGTAATAATCATCAACGAATCTTGGCTTGTTAAAGTCATAGGATGCAATGAAATGCTTTAGCTGTCCAACAAAATCCCGAAGCGTTGTGAAAGCAAGTTCTCCAAACTTGAATATCGTATACGTTTTTACGTAATTGATGAATTCATGCTTTGTGATATCAATGGTATTCAGAAAGGTATCACAGTCAATATTCCTTAAATCAAAGTTCAATCCGTAATTGGCGTATTCGTCCGTTACACTCCAGCTTTTGTCATCAAAATACCCACTTGTGATAACGCCTTTTTCCTTGTAGCTTAGAAATAATCTTTTAGCCTCTTTATAGGAAAACTCATTCAGTTCAGGAATCATGATGACTGATGTGATGATGTTGTTTCTATTGTTGTTGTTGTCGTTGTTGCTGCTCATTTATAGTTAGCTCCTTTACTAGATTGTTCATTATGCTGAATTCAGTATCGCCGTAGTTTTCCTTGATACATAGCAGGACATCCTGTAATTTAGGCAGAATGGTTTGAGTAACGATTGTCTTTAATCGGTCTTTTTCAATTTGAGTGGTTGCTTTATCATACTGGCTTTTAAGGTCCAGTGACATTTGTGCCAGCTGGAATACGGTCGTTTTTGTCGATACTTCATACTGACAGCCAATACATGTGCTTTTTTCTTTAAAAGGGCACTGCTTTTTCATAGCAGACATGATGCACAGGCTTCCTTCGGTCTTAGAGAGTGCCTCGTCGTTGCCGATACGGTGAAGAATGACAAGAATCTCCTGTTTGTTTGCTGCTTTGATGATTTCGATCGCCGTCTGTCTGGATTGATTCGTTGCTCTTTGCATGACGCCGATTGAGTTTTCGATTTCCAAAGGAGACATAGACAGTTCCTTTATCAGTTTTGTTTGATTCTCTACGCCAAGTTCTTCGAATTTATCCTTGTACAGCATTTTCAGAAGCATTGTGGCAATGTTTGAAAGCACGCCTCGCTCCAGTAATTCATGTGCAACAAAATCAGCAGTATATCCAGACATCTTCTGGTCCTGCAGATATACTCGTTTCGTATTTGCAAACTCTGTAAAGCTTCCTTTGTGTGAACGTGCTCTGGATGCGAGTTCATAACCCTTTACATTGAAATCATTGTTGGATGCAATTACATCTCTTGTCAGATACTCAATCATCTGAAGGAATGACTTGGTTGCCTGGCGACAGTGGAAGTTGGATTTGATGAACAGATTTGCAATCTCATCGCCCATTGCTTTCTTAATATCTCTGTATTCACGGATAACTCGAAGCAGCGCTGGCTTTCATCGGCTCCAGACAGCTGAAAATGTGCCTCAGCAATTGCGAACAGAGTACCAACATGCACTTCCAGAGATGATGGCACGTGAAAATGAATGGTCGAGATTCCAGAGTAGTCCTTCGTCTTGTTTGGCGTCAGCTGGACCGCATTTAAATACACATTTATGGACAGCAATGTACGTTTTGCATCTTCATCTGTGAATTCACCTTTTTTGACTTTCTCTAATACTTCTTCAGGAGAGTAGGCGAGTTTAGGATGTGGGAAACGAAGCAGGTCCGTAGTTCTCAGAGCACATAGAAAATGCAGTGAAATAAAGAGCCATGTATCAATGAAATCCTTGGATTTGGCTGCTTTCAGATACATCTGATTCTTTGAAATGTAGTCAGCGTTCAGCATATGATAAAGAACATTTAGATAGAAGTTCAGGTCGTATGCTTCGTTGTTCTTGGCTTTTGAATAGTTGTTTACCTGATAGAGTCCATTAAAAGCGGTTCGGATACTTCGGCTTTCGCTTAGCCAGTTGATGAAGAAAACGAGCACTTCGGCATCACATCTTTTCAGGTGTTCTGATGCGTCTTTTAACAGATACTTGATTTCGCTGCTGCTGGAAAAAGCAATCTCACCAGGAAGGTAATACAGCATAAAATCCAGAACACTTTCAACAGAGCTTCTGTCCACAGTGACCTCTTTTTTGAATCTGTTGAAATACTCAAAAGTTTCAGGAAATTCCTTTTCAAACATCTGGACAAGCCTTTCATGTTTCTGCTCAGGGGTTTTGTTGAATGAGCTGAAGTAGCTGACGATTTCATTTTCGTTGTTGTTCCATGTCTCATCAGAGATATAGAGTTCTTTGTCTATGACTTTAGGGGTGTCGTTGAACCAGTTGTTAAAAACGAAATACTCCGTCAGTTTAGCAGTGCAGTCCTGATAGGGAATGTTATTCTGTAGTGCTAGATTCTTGATTTTCTGGGTTAGATTGACCATAAATTTTATTTACCCTCCATGTGTTATAGCTCCAGATTTCATCTTCAACACTGTCAAGCTGTTTGATAAGCTCGCTCTTGTTCTGTAGATAGGTGTTGGCGGATTCTGGACTTCTGTCTCCTCTGTATTTCATGATTGTAGGAAGCTGTTCACCAAACTGAACAAGCTTTACCGTAAACCAGTGCCTGAATATATGCGGAGTCAATGAATGAGTGTACAGCATATGCCCGTAAAGCTGTGTGCTCGGGTTGTTACTGTGAATCATTATTTCTCTGGCTTCGCAGATGACCTTTTTGAATTCATACAAATAGGCATTATATGTGTAAGCTTTGCCGAATTGATTCGTTGTCAATGGACCATAATCGGTTTCAAACTTTCTGCCTTCAATAAACTCCATATAGATTTCATACAGCGTTCGAAATTCAGCGATAAATGCTGGATATACCTTTTGTCTTCTGTGCTTTTTTATGCCTCCAACAGGCACATCGTCACTGCGTAGACGGACTTCTTTTGTCAGGTCGATTTCGATGTTGTAGATTTCATCGCCAAACAGTTCGAAAAAGATTCCACCGTATTCTTCTCGGCGTACATTGCAGGCTTCCGAAGGTCTCAGCCCTGCAAAAGCTCCCAGAGCAGCAAGCATCAGAATGTTTGTATGCCTGTCTATGATCACCTGCATAATGATCTGGAAAGCTTCTTCTGTAATATCCCTGAATATTTCATTGATGTTTTCCTTGTATCGAATCTCAAATGCAAGCTGTTCTTCTGTTATGACACGTCTTGTCTTTGTACTGATTTTCTTGACTTTCCTGTAAATTTTCTTCCAGTCTATTTTTGTCTTGTGATTCTGACGTTCAAGTTCATGTACAAAGCTCAGAATATAATTGACACACCTGTTTACTGAGGATTTGCTTCTGGATGTATTTTCATCATCATTTGGCAGAGTGCATGAACCATAGTCTTTTAAAAAAGAGATGAGCATTTCAGCTGTTATATCTGTCAGCTTTGTAATGGAATATTTCTCAAAGAATACATAATTGAGAAACTTGCATACATATAAGTACTGAGGTCCATCGTTGCTGTCCAGATGTTTCAGAGGGGCTCCTGAGCCTCCAGCAAACATATCGAAATTGGTGAAAGCAACCGGAAGTTTTCCATCTTTGAGAACTATCAGTTTTCGTGTTACCAGTTTATCTCCATCTACAGTCAGAACATGATTGTAGATACCAAAATGTAATGCATTGCCGTTTGTTCTATTTCCATCCATATATTGATCCTCCAAAAGCGTGTTGTATGGTATAAAGTCTACAAATAACACAACTAAATATGTACTTTCTAAAATCATAATAGCAGTGAAAGTACAGAAACGCAACACCTAAATATAGATTTTTTCACAGACTTATAATTGTCATGATTTAGAAAATAGAATATAATAGAGCCATGAAACGATATTATTTCAAGACATCAGAAGAAGAAAAAAAGAATGGAAAGACGATGCCGAATCTGTTTGAGCTTTATCATGATATTCGTCTAGTAAGTGTGAATTCGGATGAACTGATGGAGTATCTTTTACGTATCGAAGGCAGAAGCACGATATATTTCTGCGATTATTTCATGACGTTAAAGGATTTCAGAAATGAAGAATATTTTTTTGAGTTTTATGTGGAATGCTTTTTCAGAAATATTGATATCTACTTCATCAATACGCCTGAATGCAATCTTTCGTTTGTCAAGAAACTATTTGAGGCTATGGATGTCAAACCACCTGAAAGACTGATTAAAGAGTATATCATACGATGTCTAAAGTGCTGTGCTGAGCAGGCTGGATTAAGCAAGGAAATGTCGTCCAGCCTAAAAAGAGCTGCACTAATGGCAGCCAAGAAGAACGGTTCTCAAATCGGCGGAGTAAAAGGAGCTGTTTATAACAATCCAAAAGCCGAGGATATGAAGAAGCAGATCATACAGTATTCAAAATCATTCAATGGAACCTATTCAGATATTGAACTGATTAAAAAACTTGACATTCCTAGAGCTACTTACTACAAGTACAAGAAGGAAATCAAAGACAAGAAACCTACAAAATAAACACAAAAGGCAGCAGATTATCATTTCTACTGCTTGTTTTTTTGCTGCAAATCCAAACATTTTCCCGTCGGATTCCAAATAAAAAAGCCTAGAAATTGTTCAATTACAACGAGAAAGTTTTTCAGAAGCTTTGAAGGGGGTTTTGTACATTTGTTTTTTTTATGAACAAAACCCAAAAATCTTCATGATGATTGAGGGGCTGTTTAAAGTTAATCGAGATTTTGTTTGTTTTTTGAAGGCGTAAACTCTTTTCACCGAGATTTTGTTTGAGTTTCGTGACGGGAACGGCTGTTGGAATTATCCGAGCCTTGTGTAATAACATATACTTGACAAACAAAAGGAGGTGTCGTTTTATGAAGCTTATTTCATGGAATGTGAATGGACTTCGAGCTATGATGAAGAAAGGTTTCACAGATGTTCTGGATGAATTAGATGCAGATTTTGTATGTATTCAGGAAACGAAGGCTCAGCCAGAACAAATCGAATTATGTACGGATAATTACCCGTATCTCTACATCAACAGTGCCAAGCAAAAAGGCTATAGTGGGACTATGATTCTCTGTAAAAAGGAGCCTTTATCCGTTAAATATGGTATGGATATCCCTGAATTCGACGATGAAGGACGCATCATTACTCTGGAATATCCAGAATTCTATCTCGTAACTGTCTATGCACCTACATCAGGTAATGGTTTAATGCGTTTAGATTACCGATTAGAATGGGATGAAGCGTTTGGAGATCATTTAAAGTCTTTAGATAAGCCTGTCATGGTCTGCGGTGACTTCAACGTGGCAAATGATGAAATCGACGTACCTTATCCAGACATGATTCGTGGTACAGCAGGATTCTCTGATGAAGAACGAGAAAGCTTTAAAAAGAATCTGTTAAGCAGCTTAGTGGATACATATCGGGTTTTGTATCCAGAAACCATCCAATATTCATGGTGGAGTTATCGAGGTCAGGCAAGACAAAACAACGTAGGAATGAGGTTGGATTACTGGCTTGTATCGAATGATTTGAAGGATAAAATCGTAGATTCCAAGATTCTAGATGACGTCTATGGTTCTGATCATTGTCCAATCATGCTGGATATTGACCTTTATGAGTCCTTTTTCTTGACATAGTACCAATAAAAATGAAATAGAAGACTACACGTCATTGAGATTTATGGAAAACAATGAAAATATCCTTTTTATAGGAAGCTCAGGAACCGGAAAAACACATTTAGCAACTTCAATAGGCATTGAAGCAGCAAAGCATAGAAAAAGTGTATATTTCATCACGTGCCAAGAATTGATGCTTCAATTGAAACGTGCTGAATCTGAGAATAGACTGGATCAAAGACTTAAGTTTTTTACACGCCAGAAACTGCTGATAATAGATGAGATTGGATATATCAATTTAGACAAAGAAGATGCGAATCTGTTTTTCCAGTTAATATCAAGACGATATGAACAACGATCAACTACAATCACAACAAATAAGAATCTGTCTAAATGGTCAACTATATTTGGAGATCCAGTAATAGCAAATGCGATACTTGATCGACTACTACATCATTCACATATAGTCAGTATAGTAGGTCCATCATATAGAATAAAAGACGTAATGGATTCATTTGAAAACTAAATAATGCGATCCAAATTGGTGAAAATTAAACGATCCATTTTGGTGAATTTTATCTTGACATTATCATGGTTCCTACAGGAGTTTTATTGTCGTTGAATTTTATCGTGCAGAAACCTGTACCTTTTAAAATCTTTGTAATCCATCGTGTTTTCCTAAAAATATAGAGGAAGCAGTGCTTCCTCTATATAACTTTATCGTCTCCCACTTCAACGTCTTCGGCTGGGAATCGCCAAACTTCATCGCTTCTCGCTTCAACGCCTTCGGTGGAGAATCACCATCGCAGAGAATACTTTCTCTTTCTGTATATATAATATCACATTTTACGGGGATTTGGTTTGGATTTGCAGGGAAAATGCTTGTGTCTATCAAGAAGATGACAGGAAATTGTTTGTATTTGAATTATGGTTCAATGTAGGCAGTAAGGAGGTATTTGTGATGAGCTGAAAAACATGAAGAAATTTATAACAATATACGGTTTCTTAGTCTTAGGATCAATTGCCTGTGGAGATGTAGATATTGTAAAAGCTGAAGCTATTAATAATCAGACAACTGATACATCTGGATATACGATTACAATCCCATCCGATGTTGATATAGATAAAGATAGTGGTAAAGGTTCATTTACAGTAACTGATTAAATGGATGCACAGACTGAATTAGATGTTAGTGTAAATTCCATAAACAAATGCAAATTAAAGAACAAAAATCAAGAAATCTCTTATTCGCTTGATAAAGGTTCGTTTCATGTAGACAACATAAAATCAGCTGGCATGAAAAGCTTTGATGAGAATTTCAATATTACATTAGCTAATACAAATACTAACTATAGTGGAAACTATGAAGATAGACTTACATTTAATATTCAATGTCATAAATATACATATGAGTTAGATATGAATTCAATTCTAGATGGAGTGTGGGAATGTGAACGTCATAATTACGGTGCGGTTGATGTTTATATAAATGGAGCATTAAAAGCGGAAAACGTCAGTGATTTTAAAGAAATATTGAATTATAGCGACATATATGAATTAAAAACATAAAAGCCACAGATGGTCATCATTTTGTTGAGATAAACTCATGTGCTAACACATCCATTAAAGGGCGTATAGGTGCTGATACCAATTACTTAGAAACAAGACGTGATAATCCTTATAATTTAGTTGCTCCAATTTACTTTGAATTCAACACAAATAAACTGACTATCAATTACCATGCTGATGGAGCTCAAATCTGGAAAGAAGGTGTCAACAACACAACAGAGATAGATGTTTCTGGTAAAGATATAATGGAAACAGAATATACAAAATACAACGAACTATATGATAAATATGATTGGGAACGACACTTTTGCTCCGTTGCGAGAATAAAACGTGATGGGTATACAGCAAAATCAAATGTTTGGAAAGTTGGTCAAAACGGTTCACTAGAAGTTCAAGATAATAAGATTCTACAAAAAGCACAGGATGTTTCGGAATATTGTGGAGTGTTAGATGAATTCAAAAAAGATGACATAACAATAGACTTATACCCAATATGGACAGCAAACACATATACTCTTACTGTTAATCCTAACGGTGGATTAATAAATGGTGATGGAAGCTCGAAAGAATTGGATACAAAATTATGTTTCGATACTGGAAATTGTTGGGATATAAATTATTTGAAACCTACTAGAAAAGGATTCGAGTTTCTTGGATGGTATGACGCTCCTGAAAATGGAAATATAGTTTACGATTCTAATGGAAAATGTATAAACAATGGAAATTATTGGAAAGATTCTAGTTATATAAATCCTAATGATTTAACAGTTTATGCTCAATGGAAAAAGGTGTCTTATTCTGCTGGTACAATTCTAAATATTGAGGGTTCTGATTATATCGTCATGTCTCAGACGGATGATGATACTTATTTGGTTATTGATGGAGAAAGCCTTGGAAATATTCAGCACCAGCCGAATGTGGATTCATATGGAAACTACAAAGTTGGAACATATGAAACACCAGATGAGAAGCGTCCTGAGGGCCAGTATTCCAACACTTATGCAGGTATCTATATTGATAACTATCTAGAAAACACATGGTATAAACAGCTTCCTGAGAAGCTACAGAAAGCGATTCAGGCAACGGACATCAAACAGTCGGCATACAATATTACTTCATCCAATCCAAAATGGAGATGGTTTGATCCAAATGGAGGTTCAAGCAATGATTGGTATTATAATGAAGGTACTACAGAAAATCCAAAATGGGTCGTCTATTATAAGGCAAACTTTCCAGAGGATGCACAGGGGGCACATCCTCTGAACTGTTGGAAGTACAGTGAAAAAGGCTATAACAACACAACTTATAACACAATATCAAGACATGTATTCCTTCCAAGCGTTGAAGAAGTACCCAATCTAGTGGTTCTAAACAACGTCAACAAGGTTTATGATTTCTTGAAAGGCACAAACAAATTCTTTATGCCATATGTGGCTCAGAGACAGTAATTCCAGTTCGCCACGCTTTGCTATGCATTTGGGTTACGGCGATCGTTCTATGGGCAGCGACTATGTGACGAAGCCTTGGATTGGCGTGCGTCCTGCTTTCACGGTCGACCTCTCAAAAGTAAACGCAACAGTAGTCGATACAGTGGAATACAAATAACTCAAGGAAGCATCTTGACTTTAATAATATATTGTGTGTTTTAATAATATATTGTGTGTAATATAAACGAAGGTAGAAATACCAGAAGCGGTGTACCCTACCAAAACCAAGTGGGAGCGAAAAAATCGGTCAATCATTTTTTTAGGTTGACCATTTCTTTATTTTAGGAGATATGTTCAACAATGTAGCAGAAATGCTGCATTTTTTTTGTCGTGGTGGCAAACAAAAAAACTGTCGAGATGTATCAATCTAAACAGTCTTGTAATTTTTAACTAAATGACATTGGGCAATAGGATATCCCTTTCCATTGCTTGCTAACTAATATTTTTCTGGAACCCGAATATTAGCTACATAATAAAATTTATGTTTTTCTACCATATGCTTCTTCATACGACTCAAATTGTAACGATAACAGTCTGCTATGCCATCCGCAAAGGAATCTGCATTACCTTCCCTTAACTGTTGAAGCGCAAGAATAACTTGCTTATTGAGATGTGAAAGTGTATGTTTCTTGGACGGATAATAAGCAAAATGGTGTCCCCATTCAAGAAGATGATTGGTTTCAGACAATATAACATATAAAGGTTCTAACGTGGTATTTCTCATTATGGCTTTCAAAATATCCGACAAATAAATAGAGTCAGAAGAAGTAAATCTATCTGCCAGCTCGTCCAGTTCTTCTTTAGTAAACTGTGGAGCAGCAGCTAAAGCGGCAGGACGAATAATTAGTACCATTAACTGCAAAGCGTGAAGGTAACGTAGTGCTTTTTCTACATATCCAGAATTAAGAGCCAGCTGATGAAGTTTCGTATCATCCGGTTCTATCACTATAGTACCTTTACCATTTAATGTCTTTATGAAACCTCTTTGCTCGAGTTCTGATAATGCCTTTCTGACCGTCGATATAGAGACCTCATACTGGTTGGCCAGTTGTTTTTCATATGGAAGAAACATTCCAACAGAATACTCTCCAAGACCGATTTTTAGATTCAAGTCATCAACAATTTTTGAGTAACAATAATCCTGACCACGCATGGGATTCCATGAAAATCTCAAACCAGTTTGTGAATAACATTTTGGGATGGCCTCTGACAGATAATTTAAGGTGTTTTCGATGAATTCCGTAAGTTTCTGATACATATTTGAGAGTAGGTTGTACTTTATGTGTGGATCATCGTCTTTTAAGACATCTGGAATGACATTGGCTACAGATACCGCTTCCTGTGAAAAATGCTTAGAGAAGTAAGTACACTCTTCTGTAAAAAATGCAAGCTTATTATAAAGGCCAAACGTAGAGTAGAGTTCGCTGAATAAGGAATTACCACCTATTCTCAATATATCATATCCTAATTTAGAAAAGGAACGCCATACACCGGGGGCATGTCTCAAACGCAATGCTTTCATAGCCTGCTTATAGTGGGGCATTATCTCCACATCACACCCCTGCAAAGCAAAAACTATAAGGGAAGGCAGTATTAGAGCAAAAGTCTGATATACCTGTAAAATGCTTTCCTTTTGCTTTAGAATCTCCAAAACAATATTTGATGAACTACAGGTATCTTTTTTTGAAACAACAATCGGCGCAAGGCGAGGCTGAATATCAACCAGTCCTTCCGCCCTTAATGCTTCGAAAACACGGTTAATCGTATATCTGCTAACATGGAATTGTTCGCAATACATCCTTGAAGATGGCAAGGCATTTCCATGAGGTATCTGTCCATCTAAAATACACTGCTTAATTTCATTATATACAAATTCAAATTTTGTCTCTTGTGATTTCATAACTTGCCTCCTTGCTGTCTGGATTATATCATGGAGTGTCTATTTTGTCAGCAAAAAAAACGCGCTTACCTATTTGCACACCTTACCAATGTTGATATTGCAGTATGTATGGATGACATTTATAATGAAAATGCAAATGAATAGGAAAGAGTTTAAGTATCATGGATAAACAAAAAATTTTAATTGTGGATGATTCAGAAATGAATCGAGCTCTTTTAATAGATATTTTGGAAGAGCGCTATGATGTGGTAGAGGCTGAGAATGGTGTGGAAGCAATTTCTCTCCTTTCAAAGCAAAGCGCAGATTTCTCCCTTTTGCTTCTGGACATTATGATGCCTGAAATGGACGGATTTGAAGTATTAGCTTACATAAACAAATACCATTGGAATGACACCTTCGCTGTTATTATGATTTCTACTGATGACACTCCTGCTAATATAAAGAGGGCCTATGATTTAGGGGCTTTTGACTATATCAACCGACCTTTTGATTCAACCATTGTCCAGCGTCGAATTTCTAATACGATGTTTTTATACGCAAAGCAGCAGCGCCTTGAAAAAATTATTGCAGAACAATTTCACGAGCAGGAAAAGAATAGTAAGCTGATGATCTCAATTCTGTCTCATATTGTGGAATTCCGTAATGGAGAGAGCGGCCTACATATCCTGCATGTAAATACAATTACAAAATATTTGCTGAAGCAGTTGGTTCAACTGACAGATCAATATCCTTTGTCTAAAGCAGATATTTCTTTGATCAGCACTGCTTCTGCGCTGCACGATATTGGGAAAATCTCAATTTCAGATGCAATATTAAATAAACCCAGCCGACTTACGGCAGAGGAATTTGAAGTGATAAAAACGCACTCAGTGATCGGTGCTAACATGCTATTAGACCTATCCATAGAGCAGCGCGAAAATCCGCTTATTAAATTTGCTTCTGAGATCTGCCGATGGCACCACGAAAGGTATGATGGCAATGGTTATCCGGACGGATTAAAGGGAGAAGAAATTCCCATTGCCGCTCAGGTAGTTGCGCTGGCCGATGTATATGATGCTTTGACCAGTGAGCGCTGCTATAAGAAAGCTTATTCACATGGAGAAGCTTTGAAAATGATTTTAGAAGGACAATGTGGTGCATTTAATCCTACACTTTTACTGTGTCTACAAGAAATTGCTGAGACACTTGAAAGTGAGTTTATGGATACCTCTTCTGAACAGGAGACGAAAAGCATTCAAGATATAAGAAATGAAGTAGATTACGACAGGTTGTTTTCCTATGAAAAACACACCGTCTTGTCTCGCAAACAGCAACAACTGCAATTATTATATATTGATTCCTTAACCAGTATTTACAATCGCCGCTATTATGACGAGCATTTTCAAGGTGCAGATTATATTCAGGCAATGGTCTTAATAGATGTAGATAATTTTAAGCACATCAATGATAATTATGGCCACGATGTTGGCGATATTGTATTGCAGAGCATTGCACAAACCGTTTTATCCTGTGTGCGAAAAACAGATGTAGTTATCCGTTATGGCGGCGATGAATTTGTAATCATCTTTTTCAGTATACCCCAAGAGATATTTGAGAAAAATCTGGAGAGGATCAGGCATTCTGTTGATAGTTTGATAATTGATGGACATCCCGAACTACATATGTCTGTAAGCATAGGAGGGGCATATGGAAGCGGAACCGCAAAAAAACTGTTCAAAGTTGCAGACAATATGATGTATCAATCAAAAAAACAAAAAAATCAAGTGAACCTTTGTCTTCTAAACGAAATATTGGGCAGCGCAGACAGCATTTAAAGGGAGGAATTGTAATTATGAATCTAAAAGATTGTTATATAAGATTTGGCGGCGATTTTGATGAAGTGCTGAGTAGACTGCGTCGTGAGCAAAGTGTTCAGAAATTTATGTATAAGTTTCTGGATGATAAAAGCTTTCATTTGTTTGAAGCGTCTATGGAGAATAAGGACTATGAAGAGGCTCTAAGAGCCGTTCATACACTCAAAGGAATTTGTCAAAATCTTTCATTTACCAGATTGTTTGAAAGTAGTAGTTTGGTAACTAACGCATTAAAAGGAAACGATTGGAGTAAGGCTGTCGATATGATTCCGAAATTATCAAAGGATTACTATGAAACCATCAATGTTATTAAAGATTTTAAGAATTCCAGGGAGGAATAACATCAATGAGAAATAGTGAAACCAAGGATTCTACAACACGTTTTCTGATATACAGTTTCATTGGGCTTTTAATTTTTAGTATCAGTGTGTTTAGTCTGCTCGGAATCTATATGAGTCGAAAGAGTGAAAAGGCCGTTTACGAAGTTGGTCAAATTTATATGTCTGGAATGAATAAACAAATGTCCAAACACTTTGAAACTGTTATTAAGTTGCGTTTTAATCAGGTCAACGGCATTGTTTCTGTTGTCTCAGCGGATAATAAAAATAAAGAAAAGTTATATGAGGAACTTGTTTACAGGGCACAGGTCAGGAACTTTGACTATTTAGCACTTTGTTCTGCTGAGGGAAATTTTCAGACTCTTTATGGACAATCAGTACAACCACTGAATCCGGAGCCCTTTGTAGAAGCATTAATACGAGGAGAACAAAGAGTCGCTGTAGGCATTGATTCTGCCGGCAATGAAGTGGCATTGTTTGGCGTTGGCATTACGACTTACCCTATGCAGGATGGCAGCATGAGCACTGGACTGGTAGCAGCAGTCCCACTGGAGTACATCATCAATTTCCTTTCTTTAGAGGATGAAGAGAATCTGATGTATTACTATATTTTCAGACCGGACGGTAGTTTTGTAATACAGAGCCCCCACACGGAGTTGGGGGATTTCTTTAAACGACTACAAAAGCATCCTGATTCTACAGCAAATGAGTTATCTGAAGAAAGTTCAATTAAAGAATTTGGTGCTGCACTAAAAAAACGTGAAGAATATGTTACAATTGTTGACGTAAATGGTATTAAGTATCAGATATACGGTATACCATTACCTTATTCTGAGTGGTATTTGGTATCGGGAATGCCTTATAGTATATTGGACGATACCATAAATAATCTGAGCAACCAGCGTATGTTTATGACATTGTTATCTTGTGCTTCTATTTTGATCATTCTTACATTAATTTTTCTTCGGTATTTATCAATAACCCGTTCTCAGATGCTTGAGTTAAAGGATGCCCGCCAAAAAGCGGTTGAATCAAGTAAAGCAAAGAGCGAATTTTTAGCAAATATGAGCCATGATATTCGTACACCCATGAATGCAATTGTCGGCATGACCGCGATTGCCACAGCCCACATAGATGACCAGAAACAGGTACAGAATTGCCTTAGAAAAATCACATTATCAAGTAAACATCTATTAGGGCTGATAAACGATGTTTTGGATATGTCTAAAATTGAAAGTGGGAAATTAACTTTAACAACAGAACAAATTTCATTAAAGGAAGTTGTTGAAGGAATTGTTAATATTATGCAGCCACAGGTTAAGGCAAAAAGGCAAACCTTTGACATACATGTGGAAAATATCTTAACAGAAAATATATGGTGTGATGGTGTACGCTTGAATCAGGTTTTGCTAAATCTTTTATCGAATTCAACAAAGTATACACCGGAGGGGGGGCGATACAACTATCCCTCTCTGAAGAAAAATCTCCGAAAGGAGAAAACTATATCCGAATCCATGTCAAGGTCAAAGATAATGGAATTGGTATGTCGTCAGATTTTCTGAAAAGAATATATGAACCCTATAGCCGTGCTGATGGAGTCAGGGTTAGTAAAACGCAAGGCACTGGTTTGGGAATGGCGATTACAAAGTACATTGTGGATGCAATGGAAGGATCCCTTAATATAACAAGTGAACTTGATAAAGGTACCGAGGTTTCTCTTACATTTGATTTTGAAAAAGCGGTTGAACAGGAAATGGATATGGTTCTTCCTTCCTGGAATATGTTGGTAGTTGATGATGATGAATTACTCTGCAGGACAGCGATAGACACGCTGAAAGCCATCGGCATTAATGCCGACTGGGTATTGAGTGGAGAAAAGGCGATAGAACTGGTTACCCAACACCACCAAAAGAGAGATGATTATCAAATCATTCTATTGGATTGGAAACTACCTGGTATGAATGGGATTCAAGTTGCAAAAGAAATCCGGCGTAATTTGGGAGATGAAGTATCGATTTTGCTGATTTCTGCATATGATTGGAGTGAATTTGAAGCGGAAGCTCGTGAAGCAGGTATTAGTGGTTTTATTTCCAAACCCCTTTTTAAATCCACTCTGTATCATGCTTTGCGTCAGTATATGGACGCTGAAACAGAAAATGATCAGACATTGAACCACAATATCGATCTATCCGGACGTCGTATTCTGCTTGCTGAGGATAATGAACTAAACTGGGAAGTTGCTAAAGAATTACTTTCCGATTTAGGCGTGGAACTGGATTGGGCGGAAGATGGCCAGATCTGTCTGGACAAGTTCCAAAGATCACCAGAGGGATATTACGATGCCATTCTTATGGATATACGGATGCCGCATATGACAGGGTATGAGGCCACAAAAGCTATCCGTGGACTGAATCATCCTAATGCCCTATCTGTTCCAATTATAGCTATGAGTGCAGATGCTTTTTCTGATGACATACAGCATTGTCTGGAGTGCGGTATGAATGCCCATATTGCAAAGCCAATCGATGTTATAGAATTGACTCGCATATTAAAAGGATTTTTAATTTAAATCTATCCATAAAACGAAGGACTGGTGTGATTCCGGTCCTTTTTTACCATTCTGCTTTTCTTGAATCCTGCCACAACGTTTTCGGATAAAACTCCAACTTCTTCCTCACCTTCCCATTTACCAAATGAAGGATTATTATATTACCTGCTGGTAAATGTTTGACGAGAGCGTGTTCAGAGTAATCGAGAGCCACTCCTTTAATTGAGTTGATATCAAAAATCAAGTATGCTAGATATGTGATTATATGGAGTGATTGTGATGAATTCGATTAATGTTATACTTGTAATCTTAATATGCATCGGTTTTCCAATGGCTTTTTCTAAAAAGAGACAGCTAAGAGTGTGTTCCCTTGGACTAGTGACTTTAGCGCTTTTGATTGATATGGTCAAGTGTGCCGTTCAACATAATATAGAACAGACGGTTTTGACAGGGTTTGTTGTTCTTCTTTATTACTATGTATATCGTAAAGCATCTAACTTTAGTTAGCCTATAAAATCCAATAAAAAAAGGATTCTTGCAATGGAATCCTTTTATTATGCTTACTCGTTCAGAAAAGCTCTTTTCTGTCAAATTAGTTTTCGGCGTTTTCGGCATTTGTTTTGTCTATGATTTTCTAAGAACGAAAAAACTCATATTTTTTGGTTTCTTTATTTTGAAGAGGGCGTTCTCGGAGCAATCGAGTGAAGTATTTATTGATCAGTGAAAATTGTATGATCGTTTCAATGGACTTTTGGTGGGCTCTGTCGAGAAAGAGTTTTCCTTTTTCGAGAATATTTGCCAAAGAGCCTTTGGTCCTTCTTGTGTAATGGGGCTTGTGTCAAAAAGCAAACCGATTGGTTTTAGACGGCGCTTTGGTTCTTTTTCAGAAGAACATCTGTCGCATACTCGATGTCGAATGGTAGAATGGGGTTTTAGGGGCAAGCACCTAAGGCTTATTGTATTTGTTAAAGAAACGAGGTAAGAACAAAATGAGTAAACTTAAAACAAAACAAGTAATTGCAACAGGTCTGTCCGCTTTAATGATGATGTTTAGTGTTACATCGGTGTTTGCTGCTGAACCAGATAGCAAGTCGAACACGCTAAACTATGAAGTATCATCAAGATATGATTGGATGATTCACAGCACAATCGACTTTGGTGAAGACGCAGGAACAAACAAAACCATTGATCGCACAGGTAATGGGGTCAAGGTTTTGAAGAATGTCATTCCTGAAGGCAAGTATCTGAACATTTCAGTCAAGGGTTCAGGAGCAAGTGATGCATTCACAGTAAGCAACGGTGGAAGCGAAGTGTTAAATTACGATGTTTCAGACGATAATGGTGCTGTGGGTGTGAACGGGAATGTGCTAAGTGTACCAGCAGGTACGAATACAGCAACTCAGAACATGGGCTTTAAGTTGAATACAACGAAAAAATCTGCTGAAGTTGCTGGACAGTATAATGGGCGAGTTATCTACAATGCAGGCGTAGGTGACAAGAATGGTGGAACGATTTCTGGCGGTTCTACAAGCGGTGGAACAACTGAAGGCGGAAGTTCAGGAGGAACTGTAATGACTCCATCAGAACTTAAAACGTTGGATATTGAAGGAACTAAATATGTTGTTCTGGAAGAACGTGAAAATAACCAAGCGTTGGTTATGACAACTAGTAATATTGGAAGTAGAGAATTCCAAACAACTTTGGGTCCATATGGAGAACCCATTGCTCGCCACGATGGTAAAAATAATAGTACCTATGAAAATAGTACGATTGATAACTACTTAGAAAATGAATGGTACAACAGTTTATCTTCTAAAATGAAAGTGGCTATTCAGCCTGCAAATATTAAGCAGGTTTCATATACAACATATAATGACCCAAATGCAAAACAGGAAACTGGGCCTAATGGTCAAGTGTATAACATAATCAGACGTCATGTGTTCTTACCAAGCGTAAGCGAACTTGGTAAAGTTGTGGATTTAAAAAATCCAGATAAAGTAAAAGCATTTTTGAATGGTGCTAGTATTCAGACAAGAGACAGCTATCAGTGTGATACCGACCATACGATGATTTTGTCTGCCTACGACAACAACATAAATACCAATATCACGGGGAGTCCTGAGGACGTGCGTCCCGCTTTCGTCGTTGATTTATCTCAAGTCAACTACTCAGTCGTAAAATAACTCATAAAACATTCAAAGCAGAATCTCATAATAGAGGTCCTGCTTTTTTCATGCTTTCGCTTGCACTTTTTCATTTTACCGACCGTTCTTGTCATTCTGGTCGAGTACAAGACAACTTCCACTCACTATAATAGGCATGGAAGGGAGGTGAATGAGATGAAAACTGTAAACTGCTTTGAATTATATCCAAGCATTCTTGGAGCAAAGACAGTGCAAAATCTACTTCTTGAAATCTTTCCAAGCATGCACACTTCTTTAAATGATGACACTCTGGAAATGTACATTACTAAGGAGGAATATGTCTTTGTGTTGAATGAGCTGTCTAAGTTGAACAACTACGCCTTGACTATGCCTAAAGATGTAGAAGAAACGAATATAACTTTAACATCTATGCCAATCGAGTGTGCTATTGTCGAACGATATTCAGTGCTTTACGATCTCATGTTCGAAGCTGAATATGTACAGAAAGATGTAGATGATGAAACTTTAGTCAGTGATAGAGAAAGAGATTATACAGACTTTCTTATAGGCAAGAAGTTCTCAGCGAGCTTTGACCTTGACAAAGAATATCAAGATTATTTGAATCAGAAGACTTTGCTGGGGCTTTAAATATTTCTTTGCTTGAATTTCCTCGCTTTGTATAAAACTCTTAACACAAGAGAACTCTCTGCATAAACAAAACACTATTATCTTTCTTCTATTCTAACGTGTACAAAACACGACTATAAACCAATTATACTCGTAAATGTTTTGTCTAAAGGAAAGAATCATGAACAAAACTCCTCACATGCGATGAACATAGGCTCTACGCTACTCCGAACATATTGTTTATTTCTTTTTACTTTCTTCCTGCAAAATAAAAAGAAGGCAAGATGCCTTCTTAGAATTGTATTGTTAGTCTCTTCCGTTAAATGCGTATTTGTATAAATCGAAGATCAATTCTTTTGTACATGGACGTGGGTTACCACCTGTACAAACGTCAGCCATAGCTGAATCTGTTAATGTAGGTAAGTCTTCTTCTTTAACACCGATTTCTTTTAAGCTTTGAGCAATTCCGCAATCTTTACTTAATTGAATAACGGCATCAATAGCAGCTTGACGATATTCTTCTTGAGACATTTCATCAACACCTTCAACTCCCATTACACGAGCGATTTCTCTAAATTTTTCACCAGTGTAATCTTTGTTGAATTCCATAACGTATGGAAGTAATGTAGCACAAGCAACACCGTGAGGGATTCCGTAGAATGCGCTTAATGGGTGAGCCATACCGTGGTCAACACCTAAACCAACGTTAGAGAATGCCATACCTGTCATATATTGTCCTAAAGCCATGTCTTCACGTCCTTTTGGATCGTTAGCACATGCAGCACGTAAGCTTCTTGAAATGATTTCGATAGCTTTTAAGTTTAATGTATCAGCAAGTTCCCAAGCAGCTAAAGTTGTGTATCCTTCAATAGCGTGAGTTAATGCGTCAAGACCAGTACTTGCAGTTAAGCCCTTTGGCATACTTGACATCATTTCTGGATCGATAATCGCAACAACTGGGATATCGTGAGCATCTACACAAACGAATTTTCTTTTCTTTTCAGTATCTGTAATTACATAATTGATTGTAGTTTCGGCTGCAGTACCTGCTGTAGTCGCAATTGCGATAACTGGGACAGATTTGTTTTTAGTTGGAGCAACACCTTCTAAGCTAACAACATCTTCAAATTCTGGGTTTGCCAAGATGATTCCAATACCTTTACAAGTATCTTGTGGGCTTCCACCACCAATAGCGATTAAATAGTCTGCACCAGCATTTTTAGCTGCCTGTACACCATTTTTAACTTGTTCAACAGTTGGGTTTGCCTTAACCTCATCATAGATTTCGTAAGGAAGTCCAGCTTCATCTAATAAGTCTGTGACTTTAGTAGCTACACCAAATTTGATCAAGTCTTTGTCTGTAACAACTAAACCTTTTTTTAATCCACGTGCTTTAACTTCTGTAACCACTTCTTTGATGGCTCCAGCACCATGATAACTTGTTTCATTTAAAATAAAACGATTTGCCATAAGTATTATTTCCTCCTCATATACTTGTTAATTCCATTGTACGAGTACAAGCGCTTACATACAAGTGACAAAATGATAATAATGTCACATATAAGTGTTTTAGTGCATATTATTCAATATTTGTGCTAAAATTTTAAGATAGTTTTGGAGGGATTTCTGTGGAAAATTTATTATTTAGCCTAAATGCAACGATTCCCATCTTTCTATTGATGGTTGTCGGTTATTTCTTAAATAAAATGAATATTCTAGATGATACATTGGCATTAAAGTTGAATTCATTTGTCTTTAAAGTATCATTGCCACTATTGTTGTTTGTTGATGTGTCTAAATCTAATTTTAAAGATCTTTGGGATACAAAGTTTGTCGTATTTTGTGTTGTATCTACTCTAATTAGTATTCTATTATCGATATTATTTTCATTACGTTTAAAAGATAAAGCGATTCAAGGTGAATTTATTCAAGCTTGTTACAGAAGTAGTGCTGCCTTATTAGGACTTGCATTAACATCAAATATTTATCCAGATGTAGGTGTTGCGCCATTGATGTTGATGAGTGTTGTATTTGTTTATAACGTAGTATCCGTTGTGATTCTATCTTTCTTTAAGGCTGAACAATCTAAGGTTGATTATAAGAAAACATTCATTGGAATTTTAAAGAATCCTCTGATTCTAGGCATTGTGATAGGTGTACTTGTTAGTATATTACCGTTTAAACTGCCACGAGTCATCAATAAAACAATTTCTATGATCGCAAGTACGGCAACACCACTAGGTTTAATGGCGATGGGAGCCACTTTTGATTTTAATCAGGCAAAAGGAGAATTGAAACCATCTTTATTTTGTACATTTATGAAGTTGATTGGCTTTTGTGCCATCTTCTTACCAATTGCAGCTTTATTGGGATTTAGAAATCAAGCTTTAGTTGCCATTTTGATTATGTGCGGTTCAAGTACAA
>ENA-UOJD01000444-UOJD01000444.1-human-gut-metagenome-genome-assembly--contig:-P48-NODE-444-length-60673-cov-6.254363_pt1 | contig 60673 bp, 58 predicted proteins | sample MGYA00242342_ERZ723889 | MGnify/ENA metagenome assembly ERZ723889 | reverse complement strand
TCCAGCTTGTCAGGAATGCTATTAATCCTTCCATACATCGGCAGTCCTTCAAAAATTACGTTAGATGAGCTTTCTCCGGAAATTGAATTTTTCAAGTTTTTATAATCACTGTAAATCTCGGGGAATTTTTCTTCACCGAATTGCAGCATAACAGGGTTTATTGCCATAATAAAACCTTCACCATTTACTACACTATATTTATATAAAAACAATTTATTTATCAAAATTGTCAAATTTTAAAGAAACTTTACAAATCTTGCAATAAATAGTTTCTTGCGTGCTATAATATTTTAATAGGAGTTTATATGCAAATAACAAGAATTAGTTTGAACCAGCCATCAACACCTCAATTCAAAGCTGTAAATCAGAAATACTTTGAATGGGCTAAGAAGGATTTTAGTATTGGTGATAGTGTTTCAACTGAGTGGATGGATAGATTAAGTTTTGATGTATTTTTATTTAAAAAAATTTCAAGACAGGATGCTATAGATACAATTAATGCAGTAAAAAGATATATGAAAAAAACAACTGAAGGACTTGAAGAAACTTTGAAATCTTTAAGAAATCCCAATTAATTATCGAATGTTTTAATAATGTCTAAAGCTTGTTTCTGTTTTGCAGGTGATAGTTTTGTTACTATGGCTGTAATCTCATCTGAATACGAAACCCTATGCTCCGGCTTGAATTCAAAAAGCTGTACCTCCTCAATACCTAATGCCTTACATAATCTTACCAGAGTCGGATACTCGATAAATGATTTACCATTTTCCCAGAGTCCTACGGTATTCCCTGCTACATCAACCAGTTCTCCAAGCTTCTCTTGTGTATATCCCTTTAGTTCTCTGTAGCCTTTTACTTTTTTACCAAATTCATCCAAAAAATAGCTCATAATTACAGAATATATTATTAATTTGAGCATATCCACATTATCCAGTAGTGTTAATACAATATTCAAGATTGCATTAGTTTTTTAGTATTAGTTTTTCAAAATTAAAATCAGCTATGTTTCTTTGAGAAAGTGAGATATAGATGTATTTATGACTTAAAATATGGGGTGAGTTTTTTATATAATTTCCAATACTCTGGCGAACTTAACGGCCTGAGTTATATTTTGGGCTTGAAGCTTATAGCAAATAGAAGCTTTAATCACCCTTGTGTGGTATATTCCGCTTAGTGATAATATTTCTATTATATTTTTTATATTGGTACCGGATGATGCCAGTTTAAGGAATTTTATTTCCTCTGCTGTCAACGGTTCAAGTAAAACAGCCTGCCGGTCTGCTTCGTGTGACAGAAATCGTTTTCTAAATTTTGGTTTAATATTCCGGCTGTCTATTAGTTTTAGATTTAAGGCTTTCAATATTAATTCATTTCTGTTTGATACTTGTAGTTTTGCGTAAAGAGTTTTAATGCGTGTTTTTGCTGTATTGTAACTTACGCCAAGCATTTGCGCCGCTTCTTTATATGTAATGCCGGAAGCAAGGAGTTTGAGAAGTAGTCGTTGAGAAGTTATAAGAGAAAGTTTTTGCTTCATAATGTTTTACATGTTAACATGAAAAGCTTATAAATAAAGAGATAGAACTCTATTTTTTATCTTGTCTATTTGTCCATAGTAGACAAATAGACATTAAGACATAATATAACAATGAAGGTAAGAGTTCGTTTAAAAAGTAAGATACTTAAAAACTTGGGCTCTAGGGTAAAAGAGTTAAGAAACAAACAGGGTATAACTCAAGAAGAGCTTGCTTATCTTGCTGGTGTTGATTCTTCTTATATTGGAGGAATTGAAATTGGTCGAAGAAGTCCTTCTATTTATTGTCTTTATTCAATTGCTGTCGCATTAAAAGTTAAGCTTTCTCAAATCGTTGATTTTGATATCTAAAATTATTCAAATACTCGCCCAGTTTTTGAAGTGCAGGAGTTAAATTTTCTGCACAGAAGCCTGCTCTTACGTAACCTTCCATTTCCAGCGTTTCACCGGGTAAAAGTGCTACACCTGTTGTTTTTTGCACATCTCTGCAAAATTCTCTTGAGGGAACATTAACATTATATTTCAAAAGAACTGTTGTTCCGCCTTTTGGAAGAATGCATCTAACTTTCGGAGTTGTATCCAGCCAGTTTTTCAAAATACTTAGTCCGTTTTGCATAATTTTGAAATTTCTCTCAGCGATACAATCCTTTTGTTCAAGTGCTATGGCTGCGAAATAATCATCCAGAGCACTAATGCTTATCGTATTGTATTGTCTTTGATGGTTAATTTCGTTAATCAAATCTTCTCGTGCGGAAGTAATCCAGCCGACTCTAAGCCCGGGGAGCGAGTATGTTTTCGACATACTGCCGACGGAAATTCCTTTATCATAAATATCTGCAACTGACTTGGAATAAGGTTTTCCAATCAGGTTTAAACCTCTGTATACTTCGTCGGATAAAATCCAGACATTTTTTCTCTCTGCGATTTCCGTAATCTTTTCAAGCATCCAATCGGGAATAACTGAACCTGTTGGATTGTTCGGATTATTCAGACAGAGCAGTTTTGTTTTGGGGGTAATAATTTCGTCCAGTTCTTCTAAATCAGGAAGCCAGTTGTTTTCTTCTTTTAAAAAGTATAATTTTACATTACATCCGAGTGATTCCGGAATTGAGTAGTGCTGCTGGTAAGTCGGAACAACGGAAACCACTTCGTCTCCTTTTTCCAGCAGAGACAAAAATACCAGCTGGTTTGCGCCTATAGCTCCATGTGTAACTGTTATATTTTGTTTTGTTTCATAAAGAGTCTGGATAGCAGCTTTTAGTCTTTCAGAACCTGTAATATTACCGTAACCTAATTTCACGTCAAAGATTTCTTGCGAAAAATTAAGCTCATTTATGCAAAGCGGTGAAATACATGTTGTTGTAAGATCATACTTTGCTGAGGCTTCATACTTATTCATCCATTCTTCTATCTTAAAAGCCGCAATTTTCATATCTATATATTATCATAAATTGGTTGAAATTCCGGCTGTTTTTTGTTAGGATTTATTCATCAAAAGAGGGAGTTATATGAAAAAATTATTTTTATCTGTTTTAACAGCATTGTTGTTATTCTCGCCGGCATTTGCCGCAAATATTGAAGTTTTGCCTACAATGCAGAGCAAGACAAATGTTCAGGACAGGGTCTGGGTTGGAACATTCCAGATTGTATGGAATGATTTTATGGACAAAATTGCGTTCACTAAGATTAAGTTTCCGACAGGCACACCCGTTATTGTAAATGAACTCAACAAACAGGATTTTACTGTTGATGAGCTTTCTGAAAAATGTTATTACAAATACGCTGGTATTATTAAAAAGAATACTAAAAAACTTATTACGAAGGCAATCAAGAAGAAATTCAATGAAACGAGTGATATTCTTGACCAGCTTGACTTAACTCCGGGGAAAGACAGATTTCTTGTGTATGCAATGCTCAAGAAAGATTTCCAATTTGCAGCACCGTTTGATAAGCTGGGCAAGTCTAAATTCAGGGATACGGAAGCTGAGTATTTCGGGATTAAATCAAGTTCTCCTAAGGAACTTGACGATACTGTAGAGGTATTATTCTATAATAATCCTTCTGATTTTGCTGTAAAGCTTGATACTGCCGGAAATGACGAAGTCTATTTGTACAAGACTGCTAATACAAAAACTTTTAATTACCTGTATGATGATATGTTAAAGAAACAGGAGCAGTTTAAAGGTAGTACTAACTTTGGAGAAGAAGATGAATTGAAAGTTCCGAACCTTAAATTCTTTGAAGAAAAGACATTTGAAGAAATAGGTGGAAATAGGGTTAAGGGTACTAATATAATTATAGACAAGGCTATGGAAACAGTTAAGTTTGAAATGGATAATACCGGTGTAAAACTTAAGAGTGAAGCTGCTATTATTGCGAAGATGACTGCTTTACTTCCGTCCGAGTCAAGACTTTTCTATTTTGACGACACATTCGTAGTATTTCTAAAAGAGAAAGGTAAAGAAAAACCTTACTTTGCTCTGAGGGTTTATGATATCTCGAAATTTCAGGGCTAGAGTTGTTTAATTTCTTATGGGGCGCATTCTCGCATATATTGCGCCTTTCTGATGATAAAATGTAATTTTTTATTACAGGATTTTCTTTTTGCATGTTTCTATATTAAAATATTATTATTGTGAAGACCTTGGTCTTTTATTCTAGAAAAAGTTTAATAAATAGTTGGGAAAAATTTGAATGAGAAGAAGAAGGAAGTATGATTTTTATCTGGTTGTTTTCTTGACCATACTTACTGTGGGATATTTTACGTACAACCATATGTCTGCTGAATCCAGAGGGGTAGAGAATTATTCGGAAGCTCTTGAGGCGTATAAGTCAAGTGATTATGAAAAAGCTTATGAAGAATTTGCAAAAGTTCCGTCCGGTTCTACGCTTAAGCCGTCTGCTCTATTCAGGCAGGCCAGATGTGCTACGAATATGGATAAGAAAGAACTTGCAATAAAAAAATATAACCGTATTGTGCATTCTAGCGTAAAGTCTTCTATTGCACCAATAAGTGAATACAATATGGCAAATTTGATGTTTGAAATTCAGGATAAGGGTGCGAAAAAACATTTTAAAAAGATAATAAAAAAATACCCGACGAGCGATTATGCTGTTGCGTCAAATTATTACCTCGGGCTTATTGAAGTCTCTAATCCGCCAAAGAGTGAAAGATGGTTAAAAAAATCTAAGAACAGGGCTTTTATTTATTTCAAAAATTATCTTGAAGAAGCGCCTGACGGAAGGTTTGCATTAAAAACAATTGATGAGATCAAAAAGCTTGGTGTTCAGCTTACAAACTATGATAATCTTTTGATTGCAAAATCTTATTATGCAAACGGCGAGTATACAAAAGCAAGGGATTACTTGAACAAGACTACGCTTGCTGAGAGCTGGTCTGACTTTGCAAAAAATGAGTATAAGCTTGGGAATAAAGAAAAAGCGAATTACTATGCAGAACTAGGGCTGAAAAAACACGCTTCAAATACGCCTAACGCTGATGTTTATGAGGTTATTGACAATTATATTGCCTCTTTTCCGCAGCGCAGAGATGGTATAATCAAGCTTAATTCTCTGGGGTTGAATTCCACCGGCGCGGATTATGCTGCGTATCTCAATTGTAATGAGGTTGTCGCTTCTAACCTTAAGGAAGCCTGTTATAGAACTTTGTATGAAAAGTATCCGAGCGGGCAGTTTTCTGCGGATTCTCTGTTTAATATTTTTATGGCAAAGTATCTTCAAAAGAAATATTATGATGCGCAGAGACTCGGGTTTCTGCATTTGAAAAAATTTCCGGATGTTAATTCAAGTCCGGCTGTGACATATTATATGGGAAAAATTGCGTTTAAGCTTAAACATTATGAAAGCTCAAATAATTATTATAAACAGGTTATAGCTAAGTATCCGGATTCTTATTATGCTTTCAGGGCAAATTATAATTTGTATAAGGATGACGGTCTGTTTCCGTTTTTAGAGTTGAACGAAAAGCCGGTTGTCTTCCCTTACAAAAAGTCGCTTGATAATAACCTTGTTGTAAAACTGGCTTATCTTAAGGATTATGATTTAGTAGAAGAGCTATGTAAAAAGGATAAGTTTATTCAGAGCTGGATTGCCTACGAAAAAGAAAATTATACAATTTCAGCGGTTCTGGCGCGCAAGGGGATGGAAGAACTTGCTGTAAAACCTTCGTTTGAAGATTTGAGATGGCGTCTGGTTTATCCTATGCACTACTATGATATCGTTGATAAGGTCAAGGGCGGCAATAATCCGATTATTCTTGAAGCTATTATTAAAGAGGAAAGTCATTTTAACCCGTTTGCAAAGAGTTCTGTCGGTGCGGCCGGTTTAATGCAGTTAATGCCTGCTACATATAATGAAGTTGTCAAAAAACATAATCTGCCGTCCGATTTGAATGCTGAAACTGCTAATATTACAGCTGGAAGCTATTATTACAGCGGGTTAAAAAAGGTACTCGGTAATAAAGACTTGTACGCAATTGCTGCTTACAACGGCGGAATCGGCTCTGTAACCAACTGGTTCTCAAAGCTTATTTACAGTGATATAGATGAATTTGTCGAGCAGATTCCTTATCCGGAAACAAAGAATTACGTTAAGAAAGTTCTTAGAACATACTGGGTATACGGAAATGTATATTAGGGGTAAATGTTTTTTAGCAATTTTATCAACGGGGATTTTTTTGTCAGTTTCAGCTGCTGGTAATCCTTATGAGATGATGCTTACAAATAATAAAGATATCGAAAACCGGCTGATTTTTTTCGATAAGTTATACGGTTGTGTGCCGTATAAATATCATCAGGAAGGTGTCGGAATTTACCTGATTAACGGAAAAATTAACGGTGCGTGTTCCTTAAAATGGGTTATGGCTGATTGTAATTTCCCTGAAGGCGTGTACCAGAAGTTTGCAGAGGTTCAGAAACACAGAACTATTGAAAGAGTTAACAGGCTGCATGAGGGCTACAGGCAGGAATTGAAGGATAAAAACTACAGGTATCTTTTGTCAACCGGTAATAAATACTGTAAAATTATTTTTTAGTTTTAAAAGTGAGGTAAACAATGAAAAAGATTTTATTTATTTTTGCGTTATTAATCTTAAATATAGCCGTCTGCAATGCAGAAGATACTGTTATTACATTAAAAATGTACAGCTGTAAGTCACGTACGCCGGATCCGATATGGTTTAACTATTATCCTGAACGGAGTGCAGAGCAAACCTGTATGCCGCTTGGCCCGGCTTCCTCAAGCGATGAGTATTATAAAACAACGCCAGATTTCACGAGCTGCGTTAAGGATTATATTGAAGGTGTAAATATATATAAGTCAGGTATGGCTGATTGCGAAGAATTTATCCGTAAAGAACATATATTAAGAAATGGGGCTTGCGTAGTTGATATAGAGAAATCAAGTATGCGTGTGAAAAATTTTATGTGCGGCGGCGCAAGTGATGAAGAAGCTGACAGGATAAGAAAACTGTACTCTAAGTAATGGAAATCAAGGCTTTAAAAATCACCTATTTGAATGTTATGTGTAATAGCAAAATCGTGTACAATATTGGTGCAATTTAGTTATTTAAAGGTTAATGTATGAAAAAGCTATTCTTAATGACTTTAGTTTCTATTGTATCAGTTTTCTGTACAGGTTGTGTGAAATTCTCATATGATATTCAAATTGATGACAAAGATAAGGTAACAATTTCCGAGTTGAAACAGGTTAAATTTCCACCATTGAGTTCGGAAACTTTTCAAAGAGATTTGAAAAAAGATTTAGGACCTATAGTTAGCAAATATATAGATGCCGGTTATGAAGTTGATTTGACTTTTGCTGATAAGAATGGTAATTCAGGCTTTGTTATAAAAAGAAAAGGGCTTTCATTCCTTGATGCTTCTGAAAATATGCCAAAAGGATTTAAGAATAATGACAAAAATTCTTTTGTCGTTAAAAGAGGTCTGTTAAAAAGGTTCTATAAGCTTCATCTCGTATATACTCTTGAAGATGCCGTAAATGAGGCTGCTACAGAAGCTCAAAACTTAAAACTGGCCAGTAGAGCTTTTATAAAATATAAAGATGTCTTAAATAAGATTGCTATGTCAACAACTAAAACAATCGATCCGGTTAGCGGTAATGTTTTGGTAACTACTAAATATGCTGGAGGAAATGTTGTTCTAAGTCAGTATGATTCGCTTGCAGCAAGCGGCGGGTTTCAAGAACAGGCTTCGCCTCAGGCAGAATTGACTATTAAAATTCCGGTTAAAGCTATAAAGCACAATGCCTCTAGGGTAATCAGCGATACTGAATATCAATGGGTATTTTTAGATGAAAGTCAGCCGGTCGATATTGTTATTGAATATGAAAAATATGATTTCTCTACTATAGCTATGATATTTTCAATATTGGTTATAGGAATAGGCGCCATGTTATTAGCACAAAAACTTCGCGCTGAAGATCCGGTACAAGGTTTATAATAAGAATAGGAGGACAAGAATGTCAATAGTATTAATAGCATTAGTTGCTGCATTAGTAGTAATATTTTGGGCGTATGGTATATACGTTTCTCTCATTAAAAAAAGAAACAAAACTCAGGAAGCTTTTTCTGCAATAGATGTACAGCTTAAAAAAAGATATGATTTGATACCTAATATTTTGACAATTGCTCAAAAATATATGGATCACGAACGCGGTTTGATGGAAGAAGTTACTAAATTAAGAACTCAGGTAATGGGTATTCCTAGTAATTTTGAGAACATCGATAGAAAGATAGCTCTTGATGCTCAAATTGCTCAAAAAATGGGACAAATTATGGTTGCAGTAGAAAACTATCCGCAGGTTAAGGCTGACCAGACAATGATTACTGCAATGCAGACATATAACGAAGTTGAAGAACATATTGCAGCTGCAAGACGTTTCTATAACTCCGCTGCAAACGAGTTAAAAAATGCAGTAGAAATTTTTCCATCTTCATTCTTTGCAAGAATGCTTAATATCAAAGCCGTTGACTTCTTCAAAGCAGAAGAAAGAGAAAGACAAGCTGTTAATGCTGCAGACTTTTTGAAGTAGAATAGTTTTTAAAAACGCCCAAGCTGTATTATAGCTTGGGTGTTTTATTGGGCAAATATAGTAGGGCGACAATATGACAGAAGAAAAAACATATTCACAGATGCGTAAAGAATTTCAGGAAGCATTTTTCAAAAAAATATCTCCAGGATTGTCTAAATATGAATCAGAACGCCTGCGTCAATTCGGGTATACTCGCGCAGTTAAGATAGCAGCACTTATCATTATTCTGGTGCTTGTTTTTCTGACGAAACAAATAGACATTGGCTTAATACTCTTTATATGCTGTATTGCCGGTGCGGTATGTTTCGGGCTGAAGAAAAAATTTGAAAATGAAATTAAACAAAAAATTATGCCCTATGTCTGTAAGTGTCTGGGTGATTTGAAATGGAAATATGCCCAATGTTCTTTTGAGCAGTTATTATGCAAATCCGGTATAATTGACCGTTATAATCGCGTCAGCTATGATGATAGTTTTACAGGAATTTATAAAGATATAAATTATGAAATTTGTGAAACTAGTTTTTACTATAAAACTGGTACAGGTAAGAATAGCAGTACAAGAACAGTATTTAAGGGTGTAATGATAAAACTGGATATGAATAAGAGCTTCACGGGAAATACGGTTATACGTCCTGATACATTGAAGCATGCCTCTCCTGCTGCAAACCTTAAGCACACAACATTAGAAGATGTAGTGTTTGAAAAGAAGTTTGATGTTTTTACAGATGATGAAGTTGAGGCAAGATATTTGATAACTCCGAGTTTTATGGAGCGTTTAAATAATATGAAAACGGCATTTAGTGCTGATAGAGTTTCATGTGCATTTTATGATAAATATTTGTTGGTGGGTTTGCATACTTCTAAGGATTTATTTTCGATTTGTTCTTTGAAAGAACCTGTAAATGACGGCAAGCAGTTCTTCACGATGTTTGAAGAAATTTTATCAATAATCAAGCTGATAGACCACTTCAAGCTTAATCAAAAGATTGGTTTGTGAGGTTTGATAAAAGTATTCTTTTTGTGTAAAATACTTTTATGAAAAACGGATTATTTATAACATTTGAGGGCGCTGACGGATGCGGTAAAACTACCCAGATTGAGCTTCTGGATAAATATTTAAAAGATAAAGGACTGGAAACCCTTATAACGCGTGAACCCGGTGCAAAAGGTCTGGGGGTTAAATTGAGAGAAATTCTTTTGAATTATGAGGGGGAAGTTTCTCCTAAAGCCGAATCTTTTCTGTTTCTTGCAGACAGAGCGCAGCATGTTGATTGTTTAATTAAGCCTGCAATAACGGAGGGTAAAATTGTTCTTTGCGACAGGCATACGGACTCGACTGTTGCGTACCAGGGGTATGGACGTGAACTTGATATTGTACAGATTAATTATTTAAACAATCTTGCAACCGGAGGACTGAAACCTGATTTGACTATTATTTTTGATATAGATATTGAAACTTCTATGCAGAGAGTAGGTAAAAATAAAGATAGAATGGAGTCTGCCGGTGTGGAATTTTTTAACCGCGTAAGGTGCGGGTATCTGGAAATTGCAAAACAAGAACCCCAAAGGGTTAAGGTTATAAATGCTTCTGATACAATTGAAAATATACATAATCAGGTTGTGGAGCTCGTTAATAAGTTATGAATCTTCTGGAATTGGAACAAGCTGTAAATACGAACAAACAGAATATAGATTTTGATACTTTAAGAAAGGAACTTTCAGATTTGGAGTCGAAGCTTCAGACTCCGGAAGTGTGGTCTAATCAGAATTTGGCATCAGAGTTGGGGCAAAAGTCCAGAGAGATTAAAGACACTCTGGAAATGTTTGAGCGCTGGCAGTCAATTATTGATGATGTCAGAACTGCGCAGGAAATAGGCGATGAGGAGCTTATTAAGGAAAGTGAGGCGCAGTTAGACCAGCTTAAAAAAGAACTTGATAAATATGATTTCCAAAAAATGCTTTCAGGTGAATATGACGAAGCTGATGCGTTTTTGACGATTAATGCCGGCGCAGGCGGAACAGACGCACAGGATTGGGCAAGTATGCTTTTAAGAATGTACACCCGCTGGGCAGAGGCCAAAGGCTGGAAAGTTGAACTTGCGGATAAGTCTGACGGTGAAGAAGCCGGGATAAAATCTGCTACAATAAAAATTACAGGAAAATACGCATACGGTTATGCAAAGGCAGAAAAAGGGGTTCACAGACTTGTCAGAATTTCACCTTTTAATGCTAACGGAAAACGGCAGACGAGTTTTGCGTCCTGCGAAGTTTCGCCGATTATTCCTGATTATGAAAAAACAATTGTAATTCCTCCAGAGGATATTGAGGTTGATACAATGCGTTCAGGCGGTGCAGGCGGCCAGAATGTTAACAAAGTTGAAACTGCTGTCAGGATTTTGCATAAGCCGACAGGGATAGTAATAAAATGCCAGCAGGAACGCTCTCAGCTTCAAAATAAAGAAAATGCAATGCAGATGCTTGCCTCTAAACTTTTAGAACTGCGTCAAAGGGAACATGAAAAGAAGCTTGCCGAACTTAAAGGTGAAAATTTTGATATAAATTTCGGCTCACAAATCCGCTCCTATGTTTTCCACCCTTATAAAATGGTTAAAGATCACAGAACCGGCTTTGAGATGGGGAATGTTGATGCAGTGATGGATGGTGACTTGGACGGATTTATTGAAGCTTATTTAAAGTCTAAGTGATTTTTTTGAAAAGCTCCAAAAATTTTATTGCCGGTTTTACAAGGTATTTATCTTTTTTGTAAAAAATTGCAAATTCACGCTTAAAACTGTAGCCCTTAATCTTTTTAATACATACATTATCTTTTTGCGGAAAATATTTTATAAACAATTCAGGAAGAAAAGACACTCCAAGACCTTCATCAATCATCGAATATATGGTTTCTGCATTGTGGCATTCTATTACAGCTTTCGGTTCAAAGCCGTTTTCCTCGCATAAGGCTTTAAGGTATTGGCTTAGTGCCAGCTGCTCTGGAAATGTTATAAAATTGCATTCTTTAAACTTTCTAATATCAATTTCATCTTCCTTACACTCAATATTCCAGCTTTTAGGATATGCTGCAAATACAGTTTCATTGCATATATGTTCTGCCTTATAAATCAAACTGTCAGGGTTTTCTGTACCTAAATAAAAATCAATTTTGTCCTCTGCCAGCATTTTTTTTAAAATAAAAGTTGGATACTCTTCTATCTTAATATAACAGTTCGGAAAATCTTTATGAAGTTCTTTTAGAATTTTCGGCATAAAACAGTAACACCTGTGCGATGGAATACCGATAACTATATAAGTTTTTGACTGGTTTGAAATATCAGACATTTCTATTTCCAGTTCGCCTATATCAGCCATAATCCGTTTTGCCTTGCTAACAAAAGCTTCTCCGGCGTGGGTAAGTTTTATCGGGTTCCTTTCAAAGAGTTCAACGCCGAGTTCTTCTTCAAGAAGCTTAATGCTTTTGCTTAATGAAGGCTGCGAAATAAATAATTTTTTTGCAGCATTTGTAAAATTTTTTTCTTCTGCAATTGTCAAAACTTGTTTTATCTGATTAATGTTCATAAATACATTATAGCAAAAAGAATATAATCTTAGCATTTTATTATAGATAAAAACTATAGCTGCTATAAATTATTAGTATTATACAATGGGATTTGAGCGTTTTATACTAAATACAGTCAAGGGATAATAATTACGTGAAAAAGATAATTACAATAATAATACTCGGAGCTTTAAGCTTAAGCTCTTTTTGTTTTGCCGGAGAAAATGCCCCGATGGCAGTCAAAGCGCAGAAAGAGGACGCTTCACCTTTCTGGGAAAGCTACGGTGATGAGCTTTTAAACGGTTATATTCAGGAAGCTCTGGAAAATAATTTAAGTATAAAGATTGCGGGTGCCAGAATTAAGGAATCAGAAGCTATTCTTGGAACTGTAAATGCACAGAGGCTTCCTCAATTGAGCATAAATCCGAGTGTTTATCCATACAGGACAATATCGCGCTGGTCGGGTAATTTTGGGAGCGGAAACCTGCTGTATTTCCCTTTGCTTTTAAACTGGGAGCTGGATATTTTCGGTAAGATTTCTGACAGAGTTCAGGCATCAAAAATGGGGGTAAAGATTAGCAAAGAAGATTTGAATATTGCTAAACTTGCAGTATCGTCTGAAATTGCAGCTTCTTATTTTAATATAGTTCTGGATGATAAACTCATAAAAAATTATGAGGAAATTGTATCTAATCTGAATGAAACTCTCCGCTTGAAAAAGCAGCTTTATGAAGGCGGTATTATACCTTATGACAATCTTTATACGAGTGAATATGAACTTGTAAACCAGAAAAATCAACTAAATTCGTTATTGAGGCAGAGAGAAATTCTGCTGCATCAATTTGCTGTGCTCAGAGGAGTTTCTCCAGACGAGGGAAGCAATATTCAGAGAGTTTCTGTTGATAAGCTTGATTTCCCTTTTGGTGTAAATGCAGAGATATCATCTGATTTAATTTTTAAAAGACCCGATGTAATTCAGGCAGAATACGGGATTAAAAAGGCTGCCTTTGATGTTAAGGCTGCAAAAAAAGCTTTTTTGCCATCAATTAATCTAAATGAAATAGTCGGTTTCGAGAGTCTTAAGGCTGGCAGACTTTTTAACTGGGATAGTAATGTTTATCAGCTGGGCGGAGGACTGCTTCTGGATTTGTATACAGGCGGTTATAAGATGGCTTATCTTAAGTATAATAAAGAGCTTGCAGTTGAGAAACTCCATCAATACAATAATGTTCTTTTGAATGCTGTATGCGAAACAGAAAATTCATTATCAAGCTACAAGGCTGATTATAACTCGTATAGCGAATTTAAAGATATGATAGAAAAATCAGGACATTACTATAAGGTTGCAAATATAAGATATACAAACGGTACCGGCAATAGAATTGATGAACTTGCCGCAAGGCGTCAGTTTCTTGTGAACGAAAATTCAATGTATCTTGCCAGGATAAGTGCATTAGTGGACACAATTAACATCTACAAAGCACTGGGAGGCAGTATAAATTGAAAAACTTCATCAAAATGGTTTTAAAATATTATTATACAGTAATCGTTATGGCACTTTTTATCCTGATTATGGGTATTGTAACCATAGCAAAAACGCCGATTGATATTTTCCCAGAGATTAATACTCCGGTTGTAACAGCCGTATGGACTTATACAGGTATGCCGGCTAAGGATATTGAAAGAAGAATTGTAACCATTGCAGAGCGTGCTTATGCTTCAAGTGTTAATGATATTGAACACATTGAATCTCAGTCGCTTCTCGGGGTTGGTGTAATCAGGGTGTTCCTTCATCCGGGTGCAGATATAAATACCGGAATTACTCAGGTCAGTGCAACATCCCATGTTTGTATGAAAACTATGCCAACAGGGATTATGCCTCCTAATATTCTTAAGTATACTCCTACAACTATTCCTGTTCTGCAGGTTGTAATATCATCTCTAAAACTGCCTATTCAAAAAGTCACAGACTTAGCGCAAAACAATATTAAAGTTCAGCTCACAAAAGTTGAAGGTGCGCAGGTCCCGCTTCCGATGGGAGGTAAAGTCCGTCAGATTATTGTTGATCTGGATATGCAGAAAATGGAAGCAAGAGGGCTTACGCCTGCTGATGTAACAAAAGCTGTTGCCGGCCAAAATGTTATTATACCTTCCGGAAATACAAAAATTGGCGGCAAAGATTATCTCGTTTCTTTGAATAACGCTTCTTCAACAGTAGATGAGATGAACAATTTCCCGATATTTTCTCCTAAAGCAAATCAGGTTGTTTATCTTTCCGATGTAGGATATATTCACGACGGCAACGCTATTCAGACAAATATGGTAAGACAAAACGGCGCACCGGGGTCTTTAATGACTGTTTACAAATCAGGAAGAGTATCCTCACTTAAGGTTGTTGACGGTACAAAAAAACTGCTTCCGGTTATTTCAAAAATTATTCCTGAAAGTGTAAAAATGCAAGTTCTTTTTGACCAGTCTGTTTTTGTAAAAGCTTCAATACGAGATGTAATTTTCTCGGGAACTCTCGCGGCTCTTTTGACGGCACTTATGGTCTTAATATTTCTGGGAAGTGTACGTTCAACTTTTATTATTGCAATTTCTATTCCGCTGTCTGTATTATTTGCTGTTATATGTTCTTCTATTTGCGGGCAGACTATTAATATGATGTCACTGAGCGGTTTGGGGCTTGCAATTGGTATGCTTGTTGATAACGCAACAGTCGTGATTGAAAATATTTTGAGAAATAAAGAGTCAATGAAATCTGCTTCGATTAAAGAAGTTATTTATAAGTCTACAGCCGAGGTCGCAACCCCGACTTTTGTGTCAACGCTTTCAATATGTACTGTTTTTGCGCCGATATTTTTGATGGAAGGGGCAACAAAATACCTTTTTATACCGCTTGCGATGTCTGTAATATTCTCAATGCTTGGATCATATATGCTTTCTAATACACTTGTTCCTGTGCTTGTAGATAAACTGCTTAAGAAAAAAGAAGTCTTAGACAGAAAATCATTGCTTTTTAAAGTTAATAATTTTGTCAATGTAAATTTTGAAAAACTGAGAAAAGTTTATAAAAAATACCTTGTGCGCTCTATTATGGCGCGGCCAAAGAAAGTCGGTGCTGTTTACGGCATAATAATTTTATCTTCACTTCTGCTTATTCCGTTTATAGGCGAAAATTTCTTTCCGGAAGTTGATGCAGGTCAGATAAGACTTCACGTTTATGCTCCGCATGGTACAAGAATTGAAGAAACAGCAAGGGAACTTACCAGAATTGAAAATACAATTCGAAAAGTCATTCCTTCAAGAGAGCTTGATACTATATTGGATAATATTGGTCTGCCTGCAAGCTCACTTAACCTTGCGTTTATGGACAGCTCTCAGATTGGTGTCGGTGACGGCGAAATTCTGATTGCGCTCAAAGAAAATCATAAGCCGACAAAAGATTATGTAAAGCAACTTAGAAAGACTTTGAATAAAGAATTTCCTGATACTGTATTTTTCTTTCAGAATGCTGATATGGTGGGTAAAATACTTAATTTCGGGCTTGCTTCTCCTATTGATGTTCAGATACAGGGTAAAAATATTTCAGAAAATTATAAACTTGCTGTTAAAATGCTTGAAGATATTAAGAAAATCAGAGGAGTTGCCGATGCTCATATTCACCAGATTACAGATGCACCGGAATTAAGGATAAATGTTGATAAAACACGGGCAGGCATAATGAACCTTTCACAGGAAACTGTTTCGAGGAATGTTTTAACTGCTTTAACCTCAAGCGGACAGGTTGCGCCTAATTACTGGGTTGATCCTGAAAACGGCGTAAACTACACACTTGCTCTTCAGGTTCCGCAATATAATGTTGATACTGTTAAAAATGTTACTGATATCCCTGTTGCATACAGCCATAACTCTCCGGTCAGACTTTCAAATATAGCTGAGGTCAGCTCAGGTGTAACCTCAAGTGTTGTAAACCATTATGACATTATGCCGGTTTATGATATTCTGATGAACCTTCAAGACAGAGATCTGGCAGGTGTAGCTTCTGATGTTAACAAAGTAGTTAGAAAATATCAGAAACAAGCTCCAAGAGGTACTTTTATAAATATTCACGGTCAGGCTAAATCTATGAATTATGTATTTTCATCGCTGCTGTCCGGTTTAATGCTCGCACTTATTCTTGTTTATTTATTGATAGTTGTTAATTTCCAGTCTTGGAGAAATCCGTTTATTATAATTACTCCGGTGCCGCTTGCTCTTTCCGGAATTATATGGATGCTGTTTGTTTCTGATACAACATTCAGCGTTCAGGCTCTGATGGGTTCAATAATGGCGGTAGGCGTTTCCTGTGCTAACTCAATACTTGTTGTCTCTTTTGCAACGGACAAGATGAGAGCGGGTTATTCTTCTGTTCAGGCTGCTATACAGGCCGGCTATACAAGAATAAGGCCTGTTATAATGACTGCTTCTGCTATGATTCTTGGTATGCTTCCTATGGCATTGGGTATCGGCGAAGGCGGAGAACAGAATGCGCCAATCGGACGTACAGTAATCGGCGGGCTGATGTTCGCAACTTATGCAACACTGGTTATTGTGCCGATGCTTTTTGCAATTTTAAATAAAAATAAAAAGTTTGAAAGGATGGATAATGAAGATTAACCGTAAAAATATAATAATTGCAGTTGTCGTAATCTTTTTCTTAATTGGAATAATTCCGAAAATTGCAAGGTACATTACAACATCTTTAAATGCAAAAGAAACTCAGTATGTTGCATTTGTTGAGAAACCTCGAATTTCTGACGGAGTAGACTCGCTGGAACTTTCCGGTGAATTAAAACCTTTTTTACAGACTGAAATTTTTTCAAGAATTAACGGTCTTGTAAAGGACAGATATGTACAGTTAGGAGAAAAAGTTAAAAAAGGCCAGCTGCTCGCAGAAATTGATACGCCTGATTTGGATGCAGAAGCTGCAAGTGCAAAATCAACTTTAATTTCGGCACAGAAACGTTTAATGGAGGCAAAGTACCAGCTTGATTACGCATCGAGAACTTATGAAAGGTACAGAAATTCTTCTCAAGACGGCGCTATTTCTGCTCAGGAACTGGAGGCTAAATATAATAGTTTCAAGACTTCCGAGATGGCTTACGAAGGAGCAAAGGCTGATGTTGAAAAAGCTAGAGAAGATTTGAACAGGCTTACGGCTTTGCAGTCTTATAAAAGAGTGACATCACCTTTTGACGGAGTTATAAGCAAATATAATATTGATGCAGGTGCAAATGTTGTTGCAGGAGGAAGCAGTACAAGCACAAGCCTTTTTGAAGTACAGCAGATTGATAAATTCCGTGCAGCTATTTTTGTTCCTCAAAGCTATGTGAGATTTATAAAAGACGGGCAGGATGTTGATGTGTACATTCCGGAAAATCCTTCACTGAAAGTTAAGGGCAAAATTTCACAAATATCAGGAAAATTAGACAGTGTATCAAGGACAATGGAAGTTGTTCTTGTAATTCCTAACGACAATAAATCAGGATTTTACAGCGGTTTGTATGTTAAAACTAACCTTAACCTTCAGGGAAAACAAAAGTTTCTCACTGTTAATCCTTCCTGCCTGACGACTCTGGCAGGGCCTGACCAGTATGTTGCAGAAGTAAAGCCCGATTCTGCAATACATTTCATAAAAGTTAAACAGGGGCGCGACCTTGGTGACAGAATTGAAATCCTTGAAGGTTTAAAAGGGGATGAAATGCTTATCACTAATTTGACAGACGAATTAAAAGAAGGACAGAAAGTGAAGTTCAAGGAGGTAAATTAAAAACATGCAACCCCAACTATAATCTACTTCACAGGTCGTCAATTAATTTGCTTTTGGTTTACGAATGCGTATTTCATTGTCTGCTATATAAACTTCAAGTATATCAGTGGTAGGGTTGATTTGCAGACCATCAATAATTGCCTTAGGTATAACCATTCCCCAGCTATTACCTACTTGAACCATTTTCTTTTTTATCATGTATTTACTCCTGTTAATACTTGAATACTAACATAAATTCCTTGACAAATGATACTTATTAATGTTATAACAAATGTAAGTATTAAGGAGGTGTTATGGAATAAAACAAAATAAAAGAAATTTTCACTATAATTGAAATGTTTGAAACGACTCTGTGTGCTTTGAAATGGCACCGACATAATTCATCAGCATTTTTAGAAATAGATTCAATTATTACAGTTTATGATTTTATATTGAATAAGCTTAAGGTTTTTTGCTGTAATAACATTGGATTTCCAGAGGACTGATAACTTTAGTTTCCAGTCAATCCGTCTGAGCTTTTCTTATAATTATCTTTGATATACTGTTGGCGTTCGCGGATTTTAATCATTGTTTCCATATCCATCTGCTGAATTTTGCGTTGATATTCAAGTCTTTTTACCTGCTTTTCGAAGTTTTCAGCATCTTTAGCTTCTTTTTCTTTTGCTTTTTCGAGTTCTTTTGCCTGTCTGGCTTCAAATTCTACTTCAGAAACAGGCATTACATCAGCTTCCTGTTCAAGTCTGTACCCTACTGTAGATACCGGAAAACTTGAGCCTGTTAGTGATTCAAGTCTTGAATTCTCACCATAGATATCAATGCTCCAAGTACCCAAAAATTTAGGGATATCGCCAGTGTAGGCATATGCACAGAGTATTACTCTGTTTTCGTCATTCGCATCAAAGCCCATAGGATAAATATCCCAGCGTTTTTCATCAAAATCAACCCCGCCTGATAAAGCCCAGTAATTTACAATAGCTTCTCTTATTTGAGGAAGCTTTCTGGCTTCTTTTTTTTCAAAATCATACACCCATAAATCTGTTTTCCAGATGCCGTCGTGTCTGTGCCCTACTTTTTCTTTGACAACAAGTTTTGTGTTATCACTCGAAAAATCAATAGGCGTAAGGGTTCTAAATATAAACTTTGTATCTATGTCTTTCGAGGTTGAAATTAAAGGATCTGGCTCTTTATTTACAATATTTGCCTTTTTTACTTTCTCTATATTTGAGAGTGAAGAATCAAGGTTAATTAAAAATAAATCACAGCTTGTGCAGTCTGACTGGGCATAATAATAAACTGCCGGATAAACAAGCTTTGTATAATCTCCCGAAATAATTCCCTGTGCATTAATCTGTCTGTCAAAGTTAAGTTTTCTTGGAAGTGTTAATTCCGGACTGCCAACGGGATCATTATACTTAACAAGCTTAAATTTTTTCTGTGGAATGTAGACCATATTCTTATCTTCAGGCATTTCTGCCTTATCAAGAATTTTAGCACTAATCTCTTTTTTTGATTTGCCTCTGGATTTTTCTTCATACTCAGCAACTGTCATATACCCGGATTCCGGAAGCCTGCTTTTCTCGTACTTCTCTTTTTCATCAACTTTATCAACTTCGTTTAAGTAAATAGTTTCAGCAACAACCCTGTCCTGCCTTTTGAACATATGATATTTCATCTGGCAGAAGTTAACTTTCATAGCCATAAACATACCGGCTAAAGCTTCAAACATTAAACAAGTCCTTCCTTCATTGCAGTGACTGTTGCCTGTGTTCTTGATGAAACACAGAGTTTTTGCAATATACTGTGTACATGAGCTTTTGCAGTTGCTCTTGTGATAACAAGCTTATCTGCAATTTGAGGATTTGAAAGCCCTTCAACCATTAATTCCAGTACATCAAGCTCACGTTCTGTAAGTCCGTATGAATTAGTTGATTTTTTTATCTCAGGCGTGCTTATAATCTGCTTTTCCGGCCTTTGAAGATTTGAGAAAACTAATCTTGCGATTGCAGGGTCAATCCATCCTATACCTTCATATACTGATTTAATAGCAGAAATTGTCTGTTCCGGTGTTGCTCCCTTCATAATATAACCGTCAGCACCTGCCTTAAATGCTTCAAAAACATCATTGTCACTATCTCTTGAAGTGAAAATTAATATTTTAACATCCGGATTAAAATCCTTGATACGTCCGGTTGCTTCTATGCCGTCAATATTAGGGAGTCCTATGTCCATAAGAATGACATCAGGATTTAACTCGCGGGCTTTTTTAATACCTTCGGCACCGTCAGAAGCTTCTGCGCAGAGAGTTATTCCTTCTGCTTTTTCAAGAAGCATAGAGAGCCCCATTCTATATAATTCGTGATCTTCAACCAGCAGTACATTTATCATACCAAACTACCCTCTTTTACTGTATCTGTAAGCAGAAACGAAAATTCACTTCCCTTATTTAGTCGGCTTTCCAGCCAAATTTTACCGCCGTGTGATTCAATAATCTGCCTTGAAAGATACAGACCTAATCCGGTTCCGGTTGAACGTTTTTTACTCGTGCCCTGCGAGAAACGCTGGAACATATTCGGAATATCTTCCTGCGGTATTCCGCTGCCGTTATCGGAAACAGAGAATATTAAATCTTTACCTTCACATTTGAGCGTAATTACAACCCTGCCGCCTTCCTGCGTGTAATTTATAGCATTACCGCAAAGGTTGCAGATAACACGTCTTATTTCGCTTCTGTCAGCATTAATTTCTATATTCTTATTGGAGCATTCAATCTTAAAATCAATATTTTTTGATTGTGCAAGCGGTAAAATTTCATTATAAACCTGTTCAACAAGATTATAAATATTAAAGTTTGTCTTTGTTAACGTAAGCTTTTCTGCATCATACTTGTAAACTTCAAGAAGAGCGTTAACCAGACCTAGTAAATCCTCATTGCTTTTCTGCATTGTTGACAATAGCAGCTTCTGTTTTTCATCCAAATCTCCCAGTGCACCCTGAAGGAAGAATGTTAAAGTCTGAATTGCAGCCAGCAACGGTGTTCTCAAATCGTGGGTAAGTGTTGCAATAAAATCATCTCTTAACTTGTCTGACTTTTTCTGCTCTGTAACATCTCTTATAACGCCAACAAAACGCTTGAAATCATCGTCAGGATTGATTCTGGCAAAACTAATCTCAACAGGTGTTTCTACATTGCTGAGCGGATTTTTTATATAAAAATCTCTCAGCAAAAGTTCCTGTTCGTCAAGTTTGTGCAGTTCTTTTGAGATAAATGTTTTTTTGCTGAAAAGGTAGTCATCTATTGAAGACATTAAAAGCTTGCCTTCTACAAGTCCTATTAAACTTTCGCAAGCCGGATTTACCTGCTCTATAATGCCGTCTTCATTTATAATAATAATTCCGTCTGCACAGTAATTAACAATACCTGCAAGTTTTGCATTTGACTGTCTTAAATCAGCAGTCCTCTCTTCTACAATCTGTTCCAGATTATGAGAGTATTTTTCTAATTCTTTTTTAGCATCTTCAAGCTCAGAAATTTTTTTCCTGAGTTCGCTTAAAAGATAGCTTCTCTCAATACCGTTTTTGATGTTTATAATTAAATCATCATTATTCCACGGTTTTTCAATATATCTGTATAGCCCGATTTCATTAATCGCTTTTATTGCATTTTCTTTGTCTGCATAGCCGGTAAGTAAAATTTTACTAACTTCCGGATACATTTTTTTTACTTCACTTAAAAACTCCAGTCCGTTCATCTCCGGCATTAAAAAGTCTGAAATGACTAAATCAGGGATATTAGAAGCTAGAAACTCCAGCGCCTCTTTTGGATTATTAAAGAAATGCGCATTATTAAAGCCTTCAACTTTCAATAATGTTTTGAAAGCTGAGGTTACAATCTTCTCGTCATCGACTACTACAATCTTCCCCGTTTCCATAATTCTATATTACCCTAAAGATAGTGTTTAGACAAATTATTAACTTTTATAAATAATATGATATAATCAATTTTGTATATATTAAAAAGGAGAAAAAAATGGCAGGAAAATTATTAGCAAGTATCCAAAGAACTGATACAGAGCAATTACAAATTTCAATTTCAGAATACAGAGGAAAGAGCTATTTTAACTTGAGAATTTTCTATACAACAGATGACGGCGCAAGCTGGCTTCCTACAAAAAAAGGAGTAACATTTGCACCTGATCAGCTTGATATCCTGTCAGAGGCAATTGAAGAAGCTAAAAAGGAATTTATGACCGAGGAAGAGGGGTAAGGTTTAATCACCTTATTCCCCTCTCCGACAGGGAGGGTTTATGATGAACAACATGCAGGATGAATTTATAGCAACAGTTTCTCATGAGTTGAGAACTCCTCTTACAAGCATACGAGGGTTTTCCCAAACTCTTCTCAATTCGTGGGATAAGATTGATGATGAGAATAAAAAAAAATTTATAAAAATTATTGAAGATCAATCAAACAGGCTTATTCATCTTGTAGAAAATGTTCTTTCCGTTTCAAAAATGCATGCAGGCTCAGAAGTTCTAAAGAAAATTGATGTTAATGAGGCAATTTCAAAATTAATTCCTTTGTTTACTGAGCAATACAAAACAAGGCATTTTGAGCTTGAGCTAGAAAAACATTTACCCCCCGCAAGACTTGATGAAGATAAATTCCAGCAGGTTATGACTAATCTTATCGACAATGCCGCAAAATATTCAGTAAATGGTAAGACAGTTCTTGTTTCAACCGGTATCTCTGAAAATATGATTTTGATAAAAGTAAAGGATGAAGGCGTTGGAATTAAAAAAGAGGATAGAGATAAAATTTTTAAAAAATTCAGCCGGCTTGAGAACCATCTTACAAGCACCACACAGGGTAACGGGCTGGGACTTTATATTACTAAACAGCTTGTAGAGCGTATGCACGGAGATATTGATTTTGAAAGCGAAGAGGGTAAGGGGACTGTGTTTATTGTCCGATTTCCTGTCTATAATCAAGAGGAGGCTTTAAGATGCTCTCATATGTCTTAATTATAGATAAGAGAAAAGAATTATCTGTTAAATATAAAAAAAGCATTGACGATGAACAGACTTCTGCCGTAATCGCACGCACTCTTAAGGATGCTGTTGCTCTGGTTCAGGAGTCAGAACCGGATTTGATAATAATATCTGACAGCATTGATGAAGATTTATCAAGTTTTTGCGAAAAAATGAGAACATTGACTTATAATACAAGACCAACTATTATTGCTCTCTCAAAATCTGCTGATACAAGCGACAGAATAAAAGTTCTGGCAAGCGGAGCAGATGATTTTTTGAGTGAACCTGTTAATATTGAAGAGTTTAAAATGCGTATTAAGGCTCATTTGAGAAGAGATATTGAATCTAACTTGAATAATGTAACTCTTCTGCCGAATAAAAAATATGTTTATAAGGCAATAAGACGCCTTTTGCATTCAGAAAATAAGCTTGCCATCTTGCTTGCAGGTATAGAAAATCTTGATAATTATAAGAGTGTATATTCTGATATAGCAGGTGATAAGTTATTACAAACTTTTGCTGCTATTACAAAATCAGCGCTTGATGCAAATGATTTTTTGGGGCAGCTTGATGATAAAAATTTTGTGATAATTACAAATCCATATAGTGCGGAGAAAATGGCCGCCTTCCTGACATTTGCATTTGATACTGTAACTCCTAAATTTTATTCCGAACAGGATGCAAGAAGGGGGTATACATTACTCGATGGTGATAGGAAAGCCGGCATGAGAGCTAATTTTGTTTCTGTACTTATAGGTGGAATACTGGATAATTATGAATCAATTTCCGGAGTTGACGGGCTTCTGGAAAAACTTTTTGCAATCAAGAAAATCGCAAGAATTCCAAGCGGTTCTAACTACGCAATAGATAGAATAAAATTGACCGGTGAAAATTCTGTAATTATACCGGAGATAAACCGTTCTGTATACATAAGTGAACCTGACGAGGCTCTTGCTTTGCTTCTAAGAACAACACTTGAGCTGCAAGGGTATGAGATTTGCGAAACACTTGATAATAAGCCGGGGATTGTAATTCTGGATAGCGAAGACGATATGTCAGGGCTTAAGGTGTGCAAAGATTTAAAGGCAAATTTGAACTTCGTTAACACTAAGATAATTGTAACAAGTACTGTTCATGATAAGTCTGCCATCCTGAATGCCGGAGCAGATTTGTATCTGCCTAAACCTTATGAAATATCTGATTTGATAAGGTGGATAGAATTTTTCTTTAAATAATTTTGTTATCTAACCAAACTTTTAGTTAAGTTGTAAATAATTTCTAGTCTGTCGGAATCGTCACCAATTAAGGCAATATTCTCGTTTATTTTTTGAAGTAAATCTTTTGCGTCCTTGAATTTATTTGTAGCAAAAAGTTCTTCAGAGGTTATTTCAAGTGCATTTAACAGTTTATCAAGAGTTTCTGCTGTTACAAAATTTTCTCCTAATTCAATACTGCTAAGCGCCTTTTGTGAAATATCAATCATTTCTGAAAGTTTATCCTGCGTATAGCCTTTTTCAAGGCGTATACGTTTAATTTTTTTGCCTAGTTCCTGTTTGATGCCCATTTTTTTACTATTTAAAAGTATTTTATATTAAGTTTTGTAAAGTCGAAACCTATTGTAAATAGTACATAATGGCTATTTAGTATTTAAAATTCTAAAAATGGAGCAATTTTTTAATCAGGTAAGACTTTATATAAACATAACACTGGTAACACAAAAGATAAGGAGAGAAAATTATGACGATACCTATTTCAAAAAAAGTACAGACAGAATTTTATGCACAGGGAAATGCAGGAGTTTTGCGTAATCCGGCGGGAGAAAATTTTTCAAACATCGGGGCTGCTTTAGGCGGTGAAATTAATTACAAAGGAACTTACCTTAAGGCAGAAGCCGGAGCAGGAACTGCATTATCAGGAAGAGTTGAGTTAGGACACGAGTTTGATATAGGTAAAAACCTGGGATTCGAAATTTCTTCGAAAGCACAGACAATAAGAAACCTGAAATCAAACAGTTATCATACAGAATTCGATACAAGAATGAATGGTGAAATTAACGGAGTTCCTTATTCAATAGGTAATTTACATACTGGTGATGCTAAATGGTATTCCGGCGAAACTCGTCTAGGAGCCGCGGCTAAATTAAACTTTAAATCTAAAAATGCTAAATTTGGTATCGGGCTTGAAGGGGGGATGCGTAAAAGCACGGCAAGAGATGTGAGTTTTCATTTCGCTGACCATGAGTCCGTTACTGTATCTGTAAACGGAGAGAAGCCAGAAACTGTAACTTTGGGTGCAGAATGTACACAACATTTGAATTTAAATCAGAAAAACGGATATATCACACCTACAGTGTCAGCAGAAGTAAACCTTGGTAAGAAAAGCGGATTTTCATTTGTGGAAAATGCTTATTTATATCAAGTACAGGCAGGTATAAGATATACATTTTAAAATTTAAAGTCGCGGCGGTGATATTATCACCGCCGTTTAACCAAAAAAAAGAGCCTTGAAATGGCTCTTGGAATTAAGAATAGCTGGAAGTATGAAAAAGATTTAATACATATATTAAACTCAATTTTAGCAATTAATGCTATTACCCGACTGCCTTATTTATTTATGACAATTAAGAAAAAGCTCTTGCAAAAAAAGATTGATGTGTTATTTTAGAAATACAGGTATGATTTTATGCGTCTGTAGCTCAGCTGGATAGAGCATCTGCCTTCTAAGCAGAGGGTCCCGCGTTCGAATCGCGGCAGGCGTAAATTTTTAAAAACAAGGCGAGGACTGAGTTCTGAGCCTTTTTTGTTTGGGTAAATTTTGTAGTTTTTATGGCAATTTTTGTGTAAGGTTGTAAAAAAGTTGCATTTTTATTTTGTATATAAAAAATATAGTAAGGTGGGGTGGATTCGAACCACCCGGCGTCTCGTATATTAAATCCTATTGCATGAAAAATTATTTCATTAAAATTGGAACAACACCCCACGCACGCCTGTTCCCGTTCCAAACAAAAATTTCATTATCGTAAGCTTTATAACATATAAAAATTCTTGAATTATTTTCATAAGTTGGTCTCCTTCTATTTTTAGCATAAAAAGAGGTATCCCTGCTTCTAATGAAATAATGTTAATTAACTTTGACAATAGGTTAATAGTCATTGCTTCACTCTTATTATAATAAATAAAAAATTTTTTATTTCAAGTAATATCAATATAAAAAGCTTATAGCATGTTTGAAGTTTTTTTATTTTTCATATTTTTACTATGTTCCAAAATGTTTAATCTCCGTGGATTCTTGCCTAATTGATAATTCAACAATACTATTAAGCAGGTTAACGCATTTGTCATTAACTTCCGGCAACAGATGTGTGTACAAATCCATTGTCATAGTAATTGATGAATGTCCCAGCTGGTGCTGCACATATTTCATAGGGGCGCCGTTAGCAAGTAGCAAACTGGCATAAGTATGCCTTAAATCGTGGAATCTTATTGTATTAATTCCAGCTCTTTCGAGAGAAGGTTTAAATCTTCTTTTAAGCATATTGTGTGAATCCTGATATTGCCCTTCACCATTTGGAAAAACTAAGTTATATTCACTATGCGGGCAAGCTAAACGCCATTCTTTAAGGAGTTTTGCAAGTTCGCTGCTCATATCGATATATCGGATTTTTTTTGTCTTAGGTGTCCCAACTCGCCCATGAGTATAATTTTTATCAACTGTGATTTTCTTTGTAATCCAGTTTATTGAATCCCAGGTTAGTCCCAATAATTCGCCTTGTCTCATGCCAGTAAATATGGCTGTAAATAGTAATGGATAAAAATCAGGGTAAATGATTTTTGTTTTTGTTAATAAAGCTTGGACTTCTTCTGTGCACAATGCTCTTATTTTATCGTTTTTGGTTTCTTTCAATGATTTGATACGAGCGAGAGGATTACGAACTGCAACATCACTATCAATCATGAAGTTGTAAACTTCACTAATCAATCTTGTGTATTTGTTTACAGTTGAATTTCTTCTACCTGTTTCAACCATTTGTTTAATAAATTCTTTGATTAAAAGCGGACTGATTTCATTTAATTTTAAATCACCTAAAAATGGATTTATGTGGTTTTTAAGATAGCCATTGTAAGCTTCTTGTGTAGCAGGTTTACAATTAACCTCTGCATGTAATTGCATAAACAATTCCGCAGCTTTTCTAAATGTTGTTTTAGAATCAGTCGGACAAACTCCTTGCTTTAATTCATCTAACATTTTAAGGTGTGCTTTTTCGGCTTCGGATTTAGTCTTAAATCCTTTTTTAATTTGTCGTTTGCCTTTTAGGTCTTTATAATCAAATTCCCATTTGTTTGTTTTCTTGTTTTTTCTTATTGACATTTTAGATCTCCTAATTTGATTATGTCGTGTTTTTAGGAGTTTGTAAGCCCCTTTGCTAAATTTTGCTAACTTGAATTATTTCCCAGAGGGAGCGAGCACCATACCATTGAGGCGGCACAGTGCTCACGGTGCCGTGAAAACTAGGTTTGTTCAGTTGTAACTGTGTTTTTCTTAATGTAATTATTTAGCATTTCATCAGTAAACAGTACTCTAGAGCCAACTTTGACATACTCAATTTTTCGTTGATGAATCCACCTGTAAAGTGTACTCTCTGAGATATGTAGCATAATAGCGGCTTCAAATACTGGATAAAGTTTATTCATCTTTACCCCCTTTGATGTTTTTGTATCTTTCGTAAGCGTTTATTTGTTTTTCTGTTTCTCTGTCCATAAGCATTTCAATTTCTTGTGATTGAGAGATTGGTTTTGTTTTATTCACAAGCGAAAATGAATAGTAATAGCCATTACCGTGACCTTTTTTACGGTTTATGATAATTTCATTTGAAATATTATCACTAATATTCATTAACTGTGATGTGATAGCCTTAGGGTTAGTGTATACACCGTTAAAACACCTTTCCAATCCAAGAGCTTCTGCCTCTTTTTTAAACATGTCAAATAAAGCAGTAGTTGAAAAAGGGATATTTTGGTTATGTTTTCGTCCAACAATTTCTTTTAAAAGAATATAAATGATATTATCCTGTGTTGCAAAATCCTTTTGTTGTCTTGATAATGCCAAGAATAAATCTTTTAGTTCTTCTATATCTTTATCGTTAGAAGTACTTTTGAAATCAAACTCCGCAAAATCAGCAATACGAAAAATCGTAGAAATATTTTTGTCCTTATTCTTTTTCAAATTACCGATTATGCTCTGTAGCTTACAAACCGTATAGCTCATAATAGCATTGCGCATTGCCAAGTTGCTTTTTTTAAGTCTATGCTCACTGCTAAAGTCATTAAACCTTTGCAGAAACACGCAGATTAAACGCTCTGAGATATCGTCTCTTTGCAAATTTCGTTTCCTTGATGTAAGAGAAATAAAACATTTAACGTTATATTCAACTTCTTGATTGGTAGTGTAAAGTTTGCGCATTTTTATTACATGACCGGTAGAAATTCTTGCAAATGTGTCATTGAGCTGAGATGTTGATGAATCCATATTGTCAATTACTACAAAATAATTATTAGTAATTAAACTCAATAGGTTTTTGTAGTCTGAATTGATTGATGTAACATTAAACTTTTCTCCCATTAAGAATTGTCCAATTCGTCTTAAGAACGAAGTTTTCCCGCTACCTTTTTCTCCTATTACAACAAATATGGGTTTTGTGTCCATAATGGATTCAAAAAATAAACTAAAAAACCATGTTTCTATAAGTTTAATAACATTTATTCCATACTCATTTTTTTCAAAGTTTAAGTTTTTAAGGAAATGTTCTACAAGATAATTCTTATTTTTATCAATATTTATAAGTTCAAAAGGTTGATAGTTTTTTAATTCTTCAAACAAAACGCCTTCATCACCATTCTCTATTGTTGATACATCTTTATCTGTTATTTTTAAAATTGATTTTGGCGTATTGTACAAATAAAGCATAAATTTTTCTTCATCATAAAACGCAAACTTATGTATGTCTATTTCAATTGAATTATCTGCAATAAAAACAAATAATTCTTGTATAACATAGCGAAATATACTCTCTGAAGCATTAATTCCCCATTTTGTTAATAAATTCTTTAATTCACGCGAGTCCTCTGTAAGTAATATTGCTCGTTTTTCATCTTTCAAAAATAAAAAATATCTATTGTCTGATTTATAAATTTTACCAACTTCACTTATTTCTATTTTTATCAAATCAGCGATTTTCTCTTTTAATACAAACCCTTTGTACTCATCCCGCAATGCTCTAACCTTATCTTTAACAGTATAGGCCTTTTCTAAGAAGTCGCAATTTTTAGTACAAAGTGTGTCACCGATTGCAATATTTTCGTTATTGCTCTGTAAAATTGAACAACCCGCAATTTCATCACTTTTATATGTGCTTTTAACCGCACTGATTCTATCATTAATTTCTTCATCATGATTAAATTGTGCAATTAGTTTTATTAAATTTATTGCTTCATCTTCTGGAGCTTTTAATATTTTTTTTAACACACCTGCAATAGCCATAGTTAAATAATGCCGGTTGCCTTTTTTCCAGTAAATACAAGATGTTTTAATACATTACAAGAATCGGCAAAACTAAAAATTTTAAAAGGCGTTGGAGTTGAAGATTTTGTTATAACGGAAGGAAATATTGAAAAATTTGATAAATATTTTAAAAATTATAAACCTGAATTTATGAAATATGAAAACATGTATAAAGAACTTGATAAAGCAGGTTTTAAGCTTAAAGATGTTTTTGAATATTCTTTAAGAGATATCGTTTATGGATTTTATAATGATAGCTCCCAAGTTGCACATGGTTGTTTTTTAGATTGGCATCATAAAATAAAATTAAATCAAAAAGAAGCTGAGTATTTATTCCATTTCTTTATTAAAGTAACTTTATTTTTAAAAGTCTTGCTAAAAGGAACTATTAATTTTGATACAGAAACATCAAAACAGTATTTATCAAGCATGAAACAAGCACACGAAAATCTTGAAAAATTAATTTACAGTAAAGTCTTAAAACATTAAATTATTATCTAAAAATATTAATATAATCTTCAAACACATAATAACGATTACGGCTCATGCCAGTTTTTTCTTCTAATATTCCTATCTCAATAAATGTTTTAACCAGGCTATTGACTGAAACAATGGATATTCCAAGCTCTTTAGATATAATTTGAGCGTTAACCTTCGGCTGTGAATACAATAATTCTAATAACCTTTGCCCGTTCGTGGCTTTTTTACCTATTTGGGTAAGTTTATTTTCTGATTCTTTTTTTAGTTTAATTATCTCATCAAATGTTTTAATGCTATTTTTTGATGTTTCAATTACTCCACTTAAGAAAAATTTAAGCCATTGTGTCATATTATCAGTTTGTTTAACCATTGATAAAGAATCGTAATACGACATTCTATTGCGTTCAAAAAAGTCTGAAATATAAAGCACCGGCTTGTTTAATAAGCCCGTACTAATTAAATATAGGATTATTAATAAACGTCCGGTTCTTCCGTTTCCATCTAAGAATGGGTGAATTGTTTCGAATTGATAATGAGCAATTCCGGCTTTAATAATTTCAGGCACTTGTAAGTTTTCATTGTGCAAGAACTTTTCAATATCGCCTAATAAATCAGGTAGCATATTAGGTTCTGGTGGAATAAAGAAAGCGTCTTTAAGAGATGATCCTCCAATCCAATTCTGAGTTTTACGTATTTCTCCAGGTGTTTTATGCTCGCCGCGGACACCTTGCAATAAGATTTTATGAGCCTCTTTAATTAATCTCATCGAGAGGGGTAAATCATTTAATCGCTCAATTGAGTAGTTTATGGCTTGAATATAGTTTTGAACTTCATGCCAATCATCACGCAATTCTGGTTTAATTTGTTCTACCGGTGTAATTGCGTCTTCAAAAGTTGTTCTTGTTCCTTCAATTCGGTTAGAATTTGTGGCTTCTTTAGTTGCATACATTTTGATAAAGAATTCAATATTAGGAATTAAATCAGCATAGGAATTTAATTTACCCAACCAAAGACCGGCATCTTGCAATAGTGGTGCAAGTTCTTCAAGTTTCCAATCAATATCCTCATTAATAAATGACGGATTAAAAGGCTTGTAACCTTTATGCAAAATATATGTTCCTGCTTTGTATTCTTTCATTATGAATTATCCTTATTTAAGTTTAATTGATTTAACTTAATTATAACACGTTTTTATTAAATGTTGAACTAGATAAACAAATATTACAATGCATAATAGCTAATTCTGTATATTATATTCAAAAACAGTTTTATCTATATAACTATTGAGCAATTGCCAAGAGTTTTTCATTTGTTTTTTTATTTTTACTTCAGTAGAAAAACCATACTCTTCTCTAAAAATTTTATCTGAATTTCGAATATATTTATAAAAATTACCACTAAATGATTTGGCAACATTCTTTTTTAAATTTTTCTTTCTATTTTTTAAATGGCTATATAAACCATAAATTTTGCCTTTAGGAATTTTTTGTTTGTTTTTTAGGCTAGTAATAATCATTCTTTTAATATGTGGTTTTGCATCTCTCCAAAATTTGCCAATGGTTGCATTACGTACTCGAATATTTTTGCCATCATAAATAAAACCAAGATACTGCAAAGGAGTCATACTGTCTTTATATTTACAACAGATTCCATTTTGAAATTTAGATATGCACCTTTTGTCTTCAGCTTCCTCTAAATTGAACTTATTCAAAAGTAATTCAACTAAATTAAGTGTTTTGGTTAAGTCATCTTCATTGTTTAGTATTATTAAAATATCATCAGAGTATCTACGGTAATATCCATCGAAAAGGTTTATATAATTTTCTATCTCGCAATCAAAATCCAACATATATATGTTAGCTAGTAAGCCAGAGATATTTGTACCTTGTGGAATCCCTTTGTTTGCTTTAATGAATTTATTAGCTTTTACTAAATCTTTATGTTTCTTTATTAATTCTCTTAGTTTTTCAGGAGTGCAAATTTTTTCAAAACCTAGTCCTTTTTTCCAAAAATCAGATTTCTTTTTCTTTAGAATTTTAAGCAATTTCTTTAACTCAATATAATGGAACTTTGTTAAATTTTTATATACAGTATACCAATCATCTTCTAAACAATTTCCTTGGTCTAAAATTTTAATTAAAGCTAGTTTTAAAAGTTTATGATCCAAGGTGTCAAAGAAACTCCTTATATCCATTGCAATACAATAACAGTTTTTTCTTTTTTTTATTTCGCAAAAAACTTCTGCAGCAAAATCAATATTATTCTTTCCTTTATTATTTTTTGTTTTTATAGATCTATATGCAATTGGTGCCGATAAATTTAATTCTTTGAGCTTAGATTCATAAATTTGTGATAACATTTCATTATAATATGCAAAAATATATGAATCAGAGTAGCATGCATAGTTAATATCACGAACCTTGAATAATTCATCATGAGTATAATTTTCATTATTCTTTTTCTTCTTTTTTAATAAAAAATAACGAAAAGCTTTTATTTGAAAAAATATAAATGGGAAAAAACGGTGTTTTTCAACATTTTCTTTTTTAACAATATTAGTAGCCTTTATGTAAGACTTTTTTTTGTCAAAATGAAGTTTTGTTTTTTGAGAAACTTTTTGATACCAAATTGGATTTTCTGTCATTTTTTCTCCGAAGAGGAGAGAGCATAGCTATTGTGTTTATTGCAGAGCCCAACACTTGCTCTCCTCTCGGTATGTGTTTTCACACAACCCTATTGGGTACACCTAGGCTCACTTACAAATGATAACATTAGAAGGATAATAACCTATATGATTACCATACTATTCGTAATGTTTCTTAACATCTGTGATAATTATAACGCTTTCTTGGTAAACCAAGTAGTTGAAATAATCACTCTGAATGTCGAGACCTTGACAAACAAGGCTGCACGCGCCTTACGCCGTGATATATTCTGCAATACAGAACACTTTAATATTACACTTAATATAAAACTTTTTCAAGTGTTGAATTGTATTTTATGTACATACGTTTCTTTTTTTAATATCAAATAGTAATGGTTATTGGAATTTATGGTAAAATGGATAATTATTAGATTAAATCCAGTTTTTATTTTGGAGGAGTATGAATAATAGTTTTATAGAAGAAAATTATTTTATAGACGAGGATAAATATAATTGTCCATTTTGTCATAATAGAGGAATAAAGTATGTTGTATTAGCTGTTGCAGAATTTGATGAAAGTAATAATAAAAAATTAAAAGCTGTTTTTGTTGAATGTTCACACTGTCACAAAGTATCTATGCATATAATTAAAAACAATGACATAAAGATAGATTATAATGTTATGGTACTATCTAGTAATTGTAAAGAGTTCAATACTTATGCTGCAAGACATTATAATTCTACAACTGTTGAAAGTTGTACTGTTTATAGGTCATCAAGGGATAATGAAATATATCCTATTTGTGAGGACAACTCTATTATCTTAAGCATACCAACTTCTTTTTTTACAATTGATGAAAGGATACCTAAAGTATTAAGAGATCTAATTCATGAGTCTGAAAAGTGTATTCAAAATAATTGTTTAACAGGTGCATCTGCTTGTATTAGAAAAGCGATATATGAATTTTTAGTTAAGGAAAATGCACAAGGAGATTCGTATGATGAAAAAATGAAATCTCTTAAAGGGAAATATATGATGGTAGATGATGATCATATAGATATATTAGTCAATATACAGGGAATTATGTGTGATAAAGTTCATGAAGCATCAATAAATCAGAATTTTACTTCGCAAGAAGCAAAAGCATACCTTGAACTTTTAAAGACTATTTTTAATCAAGTTTATGTCATCCCACAAGAGTTAAAAGAACAGAAAAATAAAGTTAGTCAGTTTTTTGGGAATTTGAAGAAAGCTCGTAACAATAGCTAGTTAAGATTTTTTCTAAAAACTAGGAATTTTCCTATGCCTCCGATTAAAGGAGGCTAGATTTGGATTTTACCCCTCCCCCGCCCTTGTAGAAAGTAGGAAATTTTCAAGTTTCGATTTTTCCTTAATCGTTGCTTTAAGTTAGTAGTTATAAATCCAAACTAATACATTTACTCTGGGTTGCAAAATGGTTGCAAAAATTCTGATAATGTAAAACTAAATCTAATAAAAAACGAGAATAAAATTTGTTTCAAATTCATGCACCATAACAAATAGAGATAAATTCTAATAAAACCTGATAACCTACGCTAAATCAGCCTTATACAACTTCTAAGCAGAGGGTCCCGCGTTCGAATCGCGGCAGGCGTATTTTTTTAAGAGATGGGCATTGCCTATCTCTTTTTATGCTTTTAACCATATCGGGCAATAAAAAAATTTGTCTTTTATTTTAGAATGCTTTTTGCAGAGCAGTCTGCAGAAAGGCGGATAAAATGAGTTTTAATCCATTAAAAGAAAAGGGCATTCCAGTTGAAAAACAAGTCAGAAACTGGCACCAGATAGTAGGTAAGCCTTATAACAAAACAGATGTTGATTGTTATACAAGAACAAGACAAATTTTGATGAATGGTATAGAAATAGAGGCGTGGGGCTTCAAACACCAGCTTAATCGATTTGTTCCTGATACTAAAGATAAACAGCTTATTGCACTGATTAGCAGAATAGAAGATTCTCAACAGACGACTGCAAACTGGATGGGACCTGCAGATCAGTCTGTTTTAGAAACGACTCTGGGGTATGAACAAGTTGCTGTTGATTTGACTGCGTGGATGGCGCAAAATGAGCCGGATCCTTATGTAAAAGAAACCTTTGACTTCGGGCTTCTGGAAGATTTTGACCACCTGTATAGATACAGTCAATTTGCATATATGACTGAAGGTATTGAACCTAATGATATTGTACAAGGTAAGACTGATGTTATTGTGGGAAGACCAACTCAGCATCACCACAATGATAATGGCTTGAGAATAAGAAAACATTATGATAAAAATACAGCACATCCTCAGACAAAGGTTAATATTTTAACTCTTCTTTCCGGTGAACAGCAAACTCATAATTACTATGCTGAACACGGTTTTATGTACGGTGACCACGTATTAAGAGAAACTTATGCGGAGATAAAGGATGTTGAGGAAGAACATGTAACCATGTATGAATCTTTAATTGATCCGACCGAATCCATGTGGGAAAAATTCCTTATACACGAATTTACCGAGGTATGTAATTATTATACCTGCATGGAAGATGAACCGGATGATAGAATCAAAAAGATTTGGGAATTGTTTGTTGATATAGAACTTGGACACCTTCAAGCTGCAGCAAGTTTGTTCTGCAAGTATGAAAATCGTGATCCAGAGGAAGTTATCGGCAGCGAAATCGTTATTCCTTGCAGATTCAAGAGTCAGAAGGCTTATGTACAAAAAGTTCTTGAAAAAGAAGTTGATAAACGTCTGGAATCTCAGGGTGAGTTTACTACAATAAAGGCTCTTCCGGAAGATTGGCCTAGCTATGATGTTCAGATGAAACAAAATGAAATCAGCTCTCCTTCGGAAAATGCAGTTAGACTTGCAGGGACATATCATGATAGAGATATTGTTGCAGCAGACGAACAACTTAAAGACAAAGAAGTCGCTATATTGAAAAAAGGTCTTCAAAAAGATGGCGTTGCCTGGAATACGGTAACTCCAGAAGAGTTAGAAAAAATGATTAAAAAGCACGAAAAAAGAGAAGACGAGAAAGAAAAGTTAATATAATTTATTAAAAAAGAGTCCTATTTATTAGGACTCTTTTAAATGTTTAACGTGTTTGTAGATGTATAAAATACCAAGTATACCCACTACAACAACGATTAAAATATCAAACTTATGCCAGAGATGCTTAAACATTTCCATATTCTGTCCGAATTTTACCCCGACATAAACAAGCAGATAACTCCAAACAAGCGAGCCCAGGAATGTAAGTGTAAAAAATATTCTTTTTCTTGCCCTCAAAATGCCGGCAGGAAGTGAAATAAAAGTTCTTATTACAGGCAGCATTCTGCATATGAAGAATGCCCAGTCACCATATTTTTCTACCCATTTATCAGCATCATCAAGATCTTTATGGGAAATGAGAAAATATTTTCCATATTTTTCAATAAACTTACGTCCGCCGAAATAGCCAAGGTAGTAAGAAGGAATTGAACCCAATACGCATCCGAATGCACCTGCCCAGGCAGCTACGTGAAAATTCATTTCACCTTTGCTTACAATATAGCCCGCAAAAGGAAGTATGGCTTCACTCGGAAGCGGTATATTGCAAGATTCTATTGCCATAAGCAAACTTATACCGAACGGACCCATTACGGTGATAATGTGTTCTATAAATTTAACAAGAACAGCAAGTACAGTATTAATTAATTCCATAAATTTCTCCCATCATTTATATTTAACTTTGTTTATCAAGCAGGCTGTTAATTGCGTCGTAAATTCTTTGGAAATCATGATTAGGCGCCAATTTAGGACAGCGTCTTAGTTTATTCCCTTTGAAATATGATTCAAGAACATCAATCAACTCCGCGAGAGGTTTAATAAGATTAGTAGTTAAAGTTTTTATTAGTATTAATCCAAGACCCCAGGTAATAAGAGTTAGGAATCCAATAACCCAGGCACCTGCAGAACTTAATTTTTTTGCCCGCAAAGCTGCGTTCTGCATCCCGACTCTGTTTATCCTTGACAATTCTATTATATTATTAACGGTTGTTTCTTTATATCCGGCATTATTTTTAAAAGCAGATTTATAACTCTTTTCGATTTTGTTGATTACTTCTGCTTCTCCCTTTTCTGTAACATTTGTTTTTCCTTTGGTTAAAGCTTCTTCAAAGGATTTTATATCTTTGTTCACAGTGAGAGCTGACATCATACTTTCTGCGATATAAAGTGATTGAGTGTTGTGTTTATTTATCTGCTCAATTGATGGGGCTAGTCTTAAAAATCCGCGAATGCCCGCTGCTGCAAGCAGTGTAGAAAATACAAGAAGTAAAATAAACGATAAATAAAAAGATTTTGAAAAATTCATTATTTATTCTCCTCAATCATTTTTGCGATTGCGTCTTCTGTACATACTAACAGCAATTTATCTTTTGTATTTAAAATTTCATTTGGAAATGGTCTTGCAAGTTTATTCCCTTTTTTGATTGCCGCAACAATAATTCCATATTTGTTAGGAAGTGCGAGTTCAATCAGGTTTTTACCTTCCATAAACGGCTGTACATTTATTTCAAGAAGCTGGATATCTTCTGATGTTTCATCTGCGATAATATTCTGGAACAGAATTTTGTATGCGAATTTTTTCCCATATTCTGCATCAGGGTTAATAACGTTCTTAGCACCTACTGCTTTTAAAATACGCTCATGAATTTTATCGGTAGCTCTTGCAATAACGTTGTCACATCCCATCTGTCTTAAAATTGCTGTTGTAAGTATAGACGGTTCTCTTGCACCGATTGCACAAATTACAACATCGCGCTCCTTGGGGCATAATTTTCCGAGAGCCGTTTCATCTGTAGCATCAAGACAGAGTGCGTCATCTAAAAATCCTGCGGCTTCGTCAACAAGCTCTTTATCTTGATCGACTGCTATAACCTCTGTGCCTTTTTCTGATAGAGTTCTTGCAAGCGACATACCGAACTGTCCCAAACCTATTATTAAAACCTGTATAGACATATTTTTCTCCTATGTTAGTGAAATTTTTGCATCAGGATAACTAATCCTTGAATCTATATTTTTAGTATTTAAGTAGCAAATCAGTGTTGCAGGAGCAACCCTTCCAAGAAACATTGCTGCAATAATGATAACTTTCCCAACTCCGTCAAGCTGGCTTGTAGCTCCCATTGATAAACCAACTGTACCAAGTGCTGATGCTGCTTCAAAAATTAGCTGCTCTGCACCGGCGGTTTGGGTTGTCAGAAGCATCAAAACTATTGTAACAAGTATTGACAGGTATACTACTGTTAATGTTATTGCTTTTTTTATTGTATCAAGCTTAATAACTCTATTTCTTACAACATTATCTTTTATGCGGATTGCATTGTAGCAGGTTAAAAATAAAACACTAATCGTTGTCGTCTTTAAGCCTCCAGCAGTACCTCCCGGAGAGCCTCCGGCTATCATAAGTGCAACCATAAGCAGGAATGTTCCAGGATTTATACTGCTCAAATCTACTGAATTAAATCCTGCTGTTCTTGAAGTTGCTGATTGAAACCAGGCGTTATGAATTTTATCTGCAATGCTCATTCCGCTTAAAACACCATTATATTCTGAAAGGAAGAAAAACAGGGTTCCTCCGATTAAAAGTGCTAAAGTTGTATAGAAAACCAGTACTGCAACCGGAGGGAGTTTTTTCCCTTTGAAAATATTTTGCAGCATAAGGCAGATTGCCGGTGACATACCGCCAAGAATTATTAAAAATGAAACAGTATAGGTTAAAAGAGGAAAACTGTTATAACCTATAAGGTTGTCATTTTTTAGGAAAAATCCGGCATTACAGAACGCTGATATAGAAGTAAAGAACCCGAATTTAAGCCCTGTAAGCAGACTGTGTTCGCTAAATGTAAAACAGGCAGAAAGGATAATTGCTCCTGTTAGTTCCACAATAAATGTATATTTAAAAATACGTATTAGGGATTTTTTTATTTCTTCTTTGCTTTCCGCTTCAAAGATGTTTCTGGCATTTTTTTCATGTGTAAGCGACATTCTTTTGCCCAGAAGTATAAATATAATAGAGCTGATACTCATTATTCCCAATCCGCCGGCTTGTATTAACAGCAATAAAACAAGCTGTCCTACGCCAGTAAATTTATCACTTACGCTCACAACAGAAAGGCCTGTTACGCATACTGCACTTACAGCTGTAAACATTGCATCCAGAAATGATACACCATGCGGAGAACAGAATGGTAAATATAGTATTATGCCTCCGGTCAGGCAAAGCAGGAAAAAGGTTGCGGGAAGTATTCTCTCCGGAGTTTTTGTAATAAATTCAAATCTGTTTTTTCGTTTTGCCATTAAATTTATCATCCACTTTTGAAAAAAGTATAACATAAAATTTTTTATAAAAAATTCTTATGATATGATATAGAAAAAAGGAGAGTTAATATGTTAACTAAAAATTCATCATTAAAAACAATGTTTTCAGGTGTTGATTTCTCTAAATATTCTTCTAAAACATCTGATTTTGTAAACGAGTTTTCATCACGTGCTAATCAGCCGGGCAAGTTCCTTAACTGGGTAAATCTCCCTCAGGAACAAGCTAAAAGATTAGATGACATCTATTCTTTAGCTTCAAAATTAAAATCTCAGACCGGTGTTGAAAAATTAAGCGTAATGGGTATTGGCGGTTCAAAACACACTGTTGAGCATATGCTTGGTATTAACGGGTTGAACATCAATTCTGATAAAATTTATTTCTATTCTGATGTTGATTCAATCAGCTTCGCCAGATTTTTAGAAAAACTGGGTAATGATGTATTGTCATCAAGCTATATGATTGCATCAAAATCAGGTTCAACATTTGAAACTAAAGATGGTTTCTTGAGAATACAAAAAATGCTTGAAGATGCATATATTGCTAAAGGACAATCTTTAGAAGAGGCAAAAAAATCTGCAGCAAAACATTTTATTGCAGTAACAGATAAGAATGCTGAGAAGAGCGAGCTTAGAAGAACATCTAATGAAAACGGCTGGCTCGGCGATTTGTATATTCACGATGATGTAGGCGGAAGATTTTCTGCTTTTGATGATCACGCTTTATTCACATTAGCATTTGCAGGTATGAGCAAAGAAGATATGAAAACAATGTTAATGTCAGCACAAGAAATTTCTTCACTTTCTTTATCTGCTGATTTAGAACTGAATGATGCATTAAAAGAAGGTATTTTCTGGGCTGATGCTAAACTTAACGGGATTGAAGCTTCTGTTCATCAGTATATGGGTTCTATGTTTGAAAACACTGTTTACTGGCATGCACAAATGCAGAATGAATCTGTAAAAGATACTCTTAAACAGATTGCAAAAGTTCCTGATGCAATGCACCACTCTGCAGAAGCACACTTTAACCCTGCAAATAAACTTGTATTTGCGCTTACTGTTCCTGTAGATAAAGGTGTTTGTGCTGAAAATGCTGAAGCATATATAGGTGCTTTGACAAAATCTTATGAATCATCAGGTGCTTTCTTCAAAGAATATGTTGAAACTTCAAAGCTTGGCTTGACTCCGGAAGCAGCAGGGGCTGTAACTCAATTGAGGGCATTTGCAACCTGCTATCAGGAAATAGTAGAAGCTGTTATGCAGAATAAAGCTCTTCCTGAAGTATTAGACAGCGTACTCCAGCCGCACGTAGAATTTTATAAAAAGAATTTGAAGGGCGGAGTTGTTGTTCCGGGAAGAATTTCAGGTTAAATATTTTGATAAGGCCTCCGTGCAAACGGAGGCCTTATTTGTTATAATAGATTTATGGAACTTATAAAAACAGATGAATTTAATATAATTTATAAGGATATGCTGGCTCAATTCCCGAAGTCAGAGCTGAAATCATATGAAAAATTCTTGAAGCTATTCGGTGAAAATTATATTCTCTACAAGGTTGTTGATGGAGAATTTGCAGGTTATATAATTCTTTTTGAGTATGGTGATTTCATTTTTATAGATTATATTGCGGTTTTGAAACAATTTCATTCAAAGGGGTTAGGCAGAAAAATTTTATCTCTTTTGAAAGATATTTATCCTGAAAAGAAAGGGTGTTTTTTAGAGGTAGAACCGCCTGATATTTCTAACCCTGATACAATAAGAAGAATTAATTTTTATACGAAAAACGGAGCACAGAAACTTGATGTAAATTATTTGTACCCTAATGAACAGGGGTGTATACCGCTGGATTTATATTATATAAAATATAAAGATTTACCCTCTGATGAGGATATCAGAGTATTTATAACAGAGTTGTTCAAGCAGGTTCATGGTGATTTAGCGCATTCTATGGAAGTTTTGCAAAAAATTTTTTGTTAGAAAACATAACAAGTGTGGTATTAATTAAATAGAGGTGTTTATATGAAATACATTTGGCTTTACATTGTTGCAATAGTCGCATCTTTGGGCGGTTTATTGTCAGGGTATGATACCGGCGTAATTTCCGGCGCACTTTTATTTATTAACGAAACCTGGGTTCTGCCGGACACGTTGCAGGGTTTTCTTGTAAGCTCTGTTTTGATAGGTGCGGTAATCGGGGCTGCAACAAATGGTATTCTTGCAGATATTTTTGGACGTAAGAAAATCATCATGGCAACAGCTGTAATATTTATATTAGGTTCAATATTGTGTGCTTTTGCTCCAAATGTATATGTGTTAATACTTTCGAGAATTTTTGTAGGCTTTGCAGTTGGAATTGTTAACTTTGTTGTTCCTTTGTATCTGTCAGAAGTTTCACCTAAAAACTTAAGAGGAACGCTTGTTTCATTGTACCAGTGGGCAATTACTGCAGGTATTCTTTTCTCTTATTTTATTAACGCTGTTTTTGCTCAAGCAGTTTACAACTGGAGGTGGATGCTGTTTGCGGGCGTTGTTCCTGGACTCGTATTATTTATAGGAATGTGCTTTATGTCCGATACTCCCAGATGGCTTGTTTCTAAAAACAGAGATGATGAGGCAAAGAAAGTTTTTTCCAAAATAGAACCGGATATTGAGCCTGAAAAAGAAATTGCGGAGATTAAGGAAACACTTGTTGATAACAGGCAGGAAAAGGCTTTCAGGTTAAAAAAATGGATGATAATGCCTTTTGTCGTTGGTATCGGAATTATGTTTGCGCAGATTTGTACAGGCATTAACACGATAATTTATTATGCTCCTACAATATTTAAGACAGCAGGATTTGACAGCAACCTTACTGCCATTTACGCAACAACAGGTATAGGCGTTGTAAACTTTATTATGACTATTGTAGCTGTATTCTTTACAGACAGGATTGGACGTAAACCGCTTCTATATTTTGGACTTACCGGTGTAATGTTAAGCTTGTTTGCTCTTGGCACATCTTTTGCATTTGCCGGGGTTTTGGGTTCAAGCTTGAAATGGGTTGCTGTAGGAAGTCTGGTAACTTATATAATTTGTTTTGCAATGAGCCTCGGACCAATCGGCTGGATACTAGTTTCGGAAGTTTTTCCGCTCAGAATAAGAGGTATTGCAATGAGTGTGTGTACCGTTTCGAACTTTGCATTTAATTTCTTTGTCGTCGGGAGTTTCCCTGTGTTGCTGCACAGAATCGGCGGGGCTTGGACATTCTGGATATTTGGTATTGTTTCTATTCTTTGCATAATTTTTGTTTACTTCTTCGTTCCTGAAACAAAGGGAATTTCGCTTGAAGAAATTGAATCAAACTGGAGGCGCGGTGTCAACCCGAGGGATTTTTGAATTAGCATAAATAATGCCTGACTGCCTAATACAAAAGCGAAGCCTTTAAAAAATAATTAAAATATGAAGAAACTTTTGATTTTAATATTAGGAGCAGCGCTCGGTATTGCAGGATTTATTTTTGTTGTTCACAGTTTTTATAACATCCATATAACTGCGGTTTTTGAAGAGTTAGAACCGTTTCCGAGAAATCTTAATGTATATTACAAAGGTTTCAAACTAGGGCGTTCTGTTAGAGTTCGTCCATCCAAGGATTTTACTAATACGCGGGTTGATATGATTTTGAACGCGAAAGGTATAAGCTTGCCTGATAATATTACTGCAAAGGTTAAAAGAAAAGATAAAAAAGACTATATAGAGCTTGAATATCCTGATGCACCGTCGATTACGGATATAAAAAATCATTCTGTTATACAGGGTAAAAAAAGTTTTGATATTTCAGGATATATTGATGAGCAGGCAGAGGGCGGCGGTTTGGATGAGATAAAAGATAATTTGAATGATACTGTCGAATCTGCGGGCGATACGCTTGACGCGCTTACAGAACTAATTGGAACTGCAAATGATATATTAAAAGACTTAAGACCGTCACTAAAAATAACAGGAGAAAATCTTGCTGTAATGAGCCAAAATCTATCGGATGTGACAGGTGAGTTAAGCCGCTCTGCAAAACCTAAGCGCCTTGATAATACTTTTGCGAACATCGAACAGACAACCAAAAATATAGAACGTGCTACAAAGAATTTGGAGAATGCCAGCCTCAATGTTTCCAATATAACAAAACACGCGGACAGCCAAACCATTTCACTTGTGGATTGCGTTATTCAAAATACAAATGCGGTTATTGAAAATGTAAATGTCGTAGTATCAAATGTTAATGATATTGTAAAAGGTTTTAAAGCAACTTTATCAAAACGTTTCGCCGGTATGAAGATAATGTTCGGCAAACCAATCGGGTAAAAACTCTAACTTTACATTGCGTCACACTTTATTGAATTGGAATAACATTTAAGATATCCTTAAATCAGTTGTAGATTATTTGGGAATTATACATGGAAAAAGGTTTTGTAGAGAACGGATTTATTATTGATTTGAGCGATGCTAAAAATACAACACAGCTTGTGTTTGAACTTAGTTCAATAATGGAGCATCCTGATGTAAAAAGAAAAAATGTTTGTTTAAAATTAGGCAGTCTTGATTTGAAACAATCCCAGCTATTGAGTATCAAAGCTTTGATAGAATCAATGGATGCAAGTATTGCTTTTATTGATACGAATTCTGAACAAACTGAAGCGTCAGCAGTAAGCCTTGGAATAATCGTTTCAGAAATCAGCGACAGCTCTGTTCCTTCTGTGGGCTGTACTGCTTCAGAAGAAATTAAGGAAGAAGCTGTGGTTGTAAAAACAGAAGATGAAGCTGTTGAAGAAATTAATAAAACTGTTGAAATTCACGCAGATCCTGCAGCTAATTCTAATCCAATAGAAACTGCTGAAGGTATTGAAGATATTTATGATGAAGAATCAACGGAAGAATTGTCGGAGATAATTCCTTCAGAAGCATTTACTCCTGATTTTGAGGCGCTTGCTGCAAACGAAGGTTTGATAAAAACAGAAGAAACAAGTAAGTATATTCTTCTTGATACCGGTGATGTGCTTCCGGAAGGTGCAGAAGAAAATAGCGTAAACACTGAAACTCTTCCGACTCTTTATATAAACCAGACATTGCGTTCCGGACAAACTGTAAGCTATGAAGGAAATATCCTTATAATCGGGGATGCACATCCGGGAAGCGAAATTGTAGCCGGCGGAGATATTACTGTATGGGGTATTCTTGGCGGCATTGCACATGCTGGTTCACAGGGCAATATAACATCAAAAGTAAGAGCATTAAAATTAAATGCGATTCAATTAAGAATAGCAGGTTTATATGCAAGACGTAATGATACATTAAATGTACCATACGTTCAAAAAACTAACGAGTTTACCCCGGAGGAAGCTCAAGTTGAAGATGGAAAGATAGTAATTTATAAAAAGTTAAGGAGAGATTAATGACTGGTCGCGTAATAGTAATCACATCCGGAAAAGGCGGAGTAGGTAAAACCACTACCAGCGCAAATATAGGTACTGCGCTTGCAAAAGCCGGATATAAAGTTGTCCTTATAGATACTGATTTAGGTTTAAGAAACCTCGATTTGCTCTTAGGACTTGAAAATAGAATTGTATACACAATTGTTGACGTTATAGAAGAACGCTGCAAACTTAAACAAGCACTTGTTAAGGATAAGAAAAATCCAAACCTTTCACTTCTTGCAGCGGCGCAGACAAGAGATAAAACAGCTGTAAATGCAGAACAGCTGAAAGAAATCTGTGATACTTTAAAAGAAGAAAATGATTTCGTTCTGGTAGACTGCCCTGCAGGTATAGAACAAGGATTCCAGAATGCAGTTGCAGGAGCAAGCGAGGCTATTGTTGTTACAACTCCTGAAATGTCAGCAATAAGAGATGCAGATAGAATTATTGGACTTTTGGAATCTAAGGAAGAAATTAAAAGCTATAAACTCTTATTAAATAGAGTTCGTCCGAGCCTTATCAAATCAAATGAGATGATGGGCGTTGATGATGTTGTAGAAATTCTTTCCTGCCCTCTTGTAGGCATAATTCCTGAGGATACCGGAATTATTACCTCAACAAATAAGGGCGAACCGATTGTTAATGATGAAAATGCGCTTGCCGGAAAAGCTTACAGAAACGTAGCTCAAAGAATTTTAGGCGAAGAAGTTCCATTCTTAGATTTGGATGAGCCTAAAGGTTTTATGGCAAAAATTAAAAATGCGTTTGCAAAATTGAAAGCGAAGGTGTAGGATGGGGCTTTTCTCTGATATCTATAATACAGTGGCTAAGTTCTTCCGCCCTCAAGAAGAACAGGGTGACGCTTCCAAGTCTGTAGCGACCAACAGACTTAAACTGGTTTTGATGCAGGATAGGACAAATCTTACTCCAAAAATCCTTGAACAGATGAGAGGCGAATTAATTGATTTGCTTTCAAGATATGTTGAGCTTGACAAGGAACTTCTTGAATTGAACTTTGAACAGGAAGGCGAACAAGTTGCATTAATGCTTTCAATTCCTGTAATCAGGGCGAAAGATGAAGAGGAGATTGAAGCTGCTTTAAAAGAAGAAGCTGAAAAACTTGCTGAAAAAGCAGAAGAGCTGGAAACTTCATCCGAAGAAGAGGAAGAAGATGTGTCTGACAGTGTAGAATCTGACGAAGACACAAAAGTTGTTTCTGCTCCAGAAGGAATAAATGCAAATAAGCAGACAGAAGAAGTAAAAGAAGAATGTCATTCTGAGAATTAAAATTTTTAAAGGCGGCGGTGGCTTTACCACCGCCGCCTTTTTGCTATGCCTCAGTCTTAATATTTTTCAAGAGCAGAATTAACGGAATAATTACTACCCCTGCAACAGCAAAAATTCTGAAAGCATCGATAAATGCAGATAGGTTTGCCTGCTGCATAAGAAGATTGTAAGCAGTATGTTGTCCCATATAAGCAGCAGTATGCGGATCAACAGTAGTCATAAACATACTTCCGTATGCCTGAACTCTTTCTGTGTAAGTTTGTGCTGTATCAGTAAGGTGCTGTATAAGCATAAACTGGTGTTTTTGAGCACCCCTTGAAAGCAGTGTTGCTACAATAGATGTTCCGAATGCACCGCCTATATTTTTAAGCAGGTTTTGAAGTCCGCTGGCATTAGTCATCTGATCATTTCTAATTGTTGCAACAGAAAGTGTAATAATAGGAATCATTGCCAGCCCCAGCCCAACTCCGAACAAGAAGTTTGGAAACCCGATGTTCATTGTGGATATTTGAAGATTTAAGCCTCCAAGCATCCAACTTCCTGTTGCAATGCAGCCAAGGCCAATCATAACAAGAACCCTGTTGTCTATAAGATTAGCTAAAGTTGCACAAAGCACCATAGCCAGTAAAGCACCTAAACCTCTAGGCATCATGGAAAGCCCGCTCTTGTATGCATCATAACCCATTAGCGATTGCAGGAATTGCGGTAAAATTGCAAGAGAGGCAAGAAGCACGGCCTGCATAACTATCTGCACAAGTGTTCCGATTAAGAAATTTTTATCTTTGAAGACACTTAAGTCAACAAGAGAATCTTTGTTTCTAATTTGTGATACGAGAAATGCAATACCGGTTAAACAAGAAAGTGCTGACAACCAGCATATCCATGGAGCATTAAACCAGTCAGCATTATTCCCTTTATCTAATACAATTTGCAAAGTCAAAAGCCAGATAGAAAGCATAAAGAAGCCGAATGCATCGGTTTTAACACCTTTTTGCTTCTGTGCATATGGCGGGTCGTAAATTAATGATTTTGCGAGGAAAACAGTTAGAATACCTATTGGAATGTTGATGAAATAGATAAACGGCCAAGACCAGTTTTCTGTAATCCAGCCACCCAGTACCGGCCCTATAATCGGTGCCATTACTATAACCAGACCAAACATTGCCATTGCTTTGCCTCTATCCTGAGGTTTGAAGTTTTCAAGCAAAATGGCCTGGGAAATAGGAAGAAGGCCGCCTCCGCCTATACCTTGAAGGATTCGGGCAAAAATCATTGTTTCAAGATTTTCGGATATTCCGCATAAACCTGAGGCTACAGTAAATAGAATAATACTTAGCATAAAAAAGTTCTTTCTTCCAAGAACTTTGCTGAACCAGCCTACCATCGGAATAACAATACCGCTGGCAATAAGGTAAAACGTTAATATCCACATTGACTCTTCCCGGCTAACCGAAAAACTGCCGGCCATATGCGGTAATGCTACGTTTGCAATTGTTTCATCCAATACAAACATAAACGCAGCTGCCATTGTAGGCATACAGGCAAGCCACGGATTTCTATTCTGCTCTTCTATATTTTCTGTCATAATTTATTTCCTTTTGTAAAAAATCGTACCATACTAATGTTGCATAAGCAACATGTTGTTTGAGCAACAAATTTTGTAAATATTTGTAAAATCAGCTGTTAAAAAATATACAAATGTGGAATATAATATATATAAGGATATGTTGTAAAGAATGAAAAGTTTCAATAATATATGCTTAATTTAATGGTACTGAAACCCTTACAGCTGCAAAGGAGGGCAAAATATCCTAATTTACAGGGCTTTTTAAGCGAGATGTTAAAATGAAAATTAACACAAATTTATCAAGTTTAATAGTACAATCCAGTCTAAAAACATCTACTAATGGGCTGAATATGGCAATAGAGCGCATGACAACGGGTTTTAAGATAAATCATGCGAAAGACAATGCTGCGAACTATTCAATAAACACAAAGCTTTCAAGTAAATTATCATCGTATTACGTAGCTCAGGATAATGCTTCTATGGGACTGGATATGATGACAAGTGCAATGGATAATCTGGATTTAATTTCTAGCCACCTTTCAAGAATGCGTGATTTGGCAGAACAGGCTGCAAATGGGACTTATGGAGAAGACTCTTTGAAAGCTATACAGGCGGAGATTAATGCAAGACTTGAAGAGTGTTCAAGAATAATTGAAAATAGTGAATATAATGGTATAAAATTATTTCAGGGCACAGAAGGATTGAATGGAAAGTTTTTGGAAGAAATAAAACCTTTGACAGAACAAGAAGCAATTGCTCAGGGGTATACGGTTATAAAAACGGCTGATGAATTACAGGCAATGGAAAATAATGTTAGCGGTAAATACATTTTGATGAATGATATTGATTTAGCCGGATATTCTTGGACTGCAGTAGGTACATCCTCTGACCATTTTAGCGGAGAATTTAATGGCAATGGGTATGTAATAAAAAATCTTACTGTTAATCAGTCAGGATTAGACTATCAAGGACTGTTTGGAAGAGTGAGTCATGCAAAAATAAGTAATGTAGGTCTGGAGAATGTTGAAGTAAAGGGTAATACTGGTACTGGAGCTTTGGCAGGATATACAGATAACTCAGATTTCAAAAATTGCTATGTTGATGGCGTTAGCATAAGTGGTGGTCTTGAGACGGGAGGACTTATCGGGACTTTGGATAGCGGCGGGATTCATAGCTGTTATATTATTAATGGTAGTGTGACTTCTTCAAGCTTTAATGTAGGCGGGCTTGTAGGCAATGCAAACAGTGGTATTATAGATTCTTATTCAACGGTTGATGTTACCGGCAATCAAAGAGTTGGAGGGTTGGCAGGAGCATTTTCTCAGGGAAGTATAAGAAATTGTTATTCGACTGGAAATGTGTCAGCAGTACGGGATACAGCAGGCGGTTTTGTGGGAAGTTTGAACGGCGGCACTCTTTCAAGCTGTTATACAACAAGTCTGGTAAATTCTGGTAATCCTGCAAAGCAGGGAGCTTTCACAGGAGTTTTAAGTCTCGGGAATATTGATGTTTCATTTACGAATTGTCATTATTATGGTTCTTACAACCCCGGTATGGCAGCAGTTGGTTACAATCCTAATAATAAAGACACAAGCGGCTTAACAGACGGGGGAACTCTTCCAGAACCAGTTATACCGAATATAATAAGTTTTCAAGTTGGGATTTATTCTGACAGCAGCTCTAGATTTGCTTTAGACTTAGAATTTACTCTGGATTTAAAGGTTAACGCTTCTGATGCCAACTCTGCAAGAAATGCTTTAACTAATATTGATAATTTACTTGCTAAAATAAATACTCGCCAGACAGAATTTGGCGCCGCATATAATCGTCTTGAGTCTGCACTTGAAGCAATCGGTGTAAATATTGAAAATTTAACCTCAACTCAATCGACAATTCGTGATGCAGATATTGCTGAAGAATCAAGTGCATATATTAGAAATCAAATTCTCCAGCAGGCAAGTGCAACGCTTCTTGCTACAGCTAATCAAACACCAGCTATAGCTTTGCAGCTGCTGTAATTAAAACTTAGCATATGAGCCTATAATTCTTACTCCTTCAGCTTGCGGCTCTAAATCAGAGATAAGAAGTTTTATTACTTCATCATCCTTGTGGCCGTCAAAATCAATAAATACAGCCTGTTCCTCAGCATTATTATTCATCATTTTAGAATTAATCTGGGTAATATTGATATTGTATTTTACAAAGACTTGAACAATATCTAAAAGCGCGCCCTGTCTATCATTTAGAAATAATACAATACTAGTTTTATCTTTTCCTGTAGGCAGAGTTGAAGCATCACCAATTACTATAAATCTGCGTTTGTTGTCCTTATCGTCTTCAATATGTTCTTTTAAGACATTTAAATTATAAAGTTCAGCAGTTTTATGAGTTCCAATGATAGAGTATGTCAGGTTGTAGCCGTTAAGAAGTCTTGCAGCATCATCCATACTCTCTGCCACAACAATATTCAATTGTCTTGGCATCTCATCTCTAACAAAAATTTTACTTTTTGCAAGAGCATTAGGATTTGCAATCAACCCTGTAATGCTGTAAAATTCAGTAGTTTTAGACAAAATACAATCATTAACAGGAACAATTGTTTCAGCTAAAATTTGTATATTCTGGTTTTTTGTCTGAATAAGGTTGTCTATTGTTTCGCGTATAATTCCTTTATAAGTAGTTTCTACAGGCAAAACAGCAATCGCATTGCAATTCTCGTCCACATAATCAATACATTCTTTTATAGAATTAAGCGAACGCTGGTACAAGTATAAGTCATGGGCTTTGAATAGCTTATCTTTTGCTATTTCAGAATAGGAGCCGCCCATACCTAAGCAGACAACTTCATTAAAATCTTCAAACATAATAAACTCCGTGTTTTTATAATTATAACACAGACGTACTGCTTTCTGCTGAATTTATTTTCCCCGCCTTAACGTCCGATTTCAACAGCTTTTGCCGCCATTGATTTAGAAATATTAACCAGTGCAAGGTTAGCTTCATAAGCTCTCTGTGCCATAATAGCATCAGCCATATCAACCATAGCATTAACATTAGAGGCTCTAATATATCCGTTTGCATCAGCATCAGGATGCCCCGGTGAATAAATTCTTTCACCTACAGTTGGGTCTTCTACACAGCCATTAAATACAACACCGCCTTGAAGGTATGGAAGTGTGCCAACTCCGAATACATCGTTTTTCATTGTATTCATAAGGCCATGGAAAGAAATATCCTCTGAAGCATTTAAAACAGGAATACGTCTTACATAATTCGGTGTATCGACGTTTGCTATGTTTTTTGCATGGATATCTAACCTTAAACCGTGTGCTTTTAAGGCATTTGAACCGATGTTCATTGATTCCATTATACTCATAGTTATTTCCTTTCTTGCGTTACGATTGACCTGATAGTTTTGACTTTACCCCTATTTGCCTACGTTAATAACAGTTTTCATTTCTGTTATTATATTTGACATTCTTCTCGTTGCCATAGTGTATAGTAAAGCGTTTTTCTGCATTTCGGTAAGTTCTTCTGCTATATCAATTTCCTGTTTTTGTCTATCTTCAAGTATTCCAGATGGGCCTAGCTCTGTGGAAAGTTTTGTTTCAAGAGGGCTGTTCATAGTACCTAGATATGAAGAAAAATCAATGTCACGACGAACATAACCAGGAGTATCTACGTTTGCGACATTAGAACCCAGAGCTCGCTGTCTTTGAGAAATCAAATCAAGCATCAAATTGGTTTTTCCCATTGAATCTAAACTTGTGTACATTTATTTTCCTCCTTTCCGAAGGACATAGAACTTGTAGTATCAATTTTCATCAGGTATATTTACCCCCACTATTCTCTAATATTGATTGCTTTGTTGTACATATCGTCTGCAACTTTCATAAGGTTCATACTTGCAATCATTGATGTATTCAATCTCATTAAATCATTGAGTTCATCATAGATGTTTGTATTCGAAATCTCTGTTGCGTATTGCTTTATATTTTCTGTACCTTTAATTATTTTCGGAGCACCGGACTCGTCATTATAAACCATTTTATTATTATGTCCCTGCTCTAAAGCTTCCGGACAGTCGAATTGAACAATAGGAATTGTGCCGATTTTTTCGGGCAGAGAGCCTGCGTTGTCATAATTCATAACATCGCCGTTTGGTTTTATTTCAAATTTATATGAATTGGCAGGTATTCTTATTCCATCTCCCACCATCCAATCATCAACCGTCATAAGATATCCGTTTTCACCTCTTTTGAAAGCTCCATCACGGGTGTATTGTATTTCTCCGTCTGCTGAAACAACAGGAATATAACCTTCCCCGTCAATTGCGACATCGTAAGGATTTTTACTGATTCGAATAGAACCCTGCAGTGCATTTGTTCTGATAGCACCGTCAACGTATCCATCTTCTCTCAAAATTTGTTCAAAACGATTGGTTTTATATGCAGCAGTGTTGTAGTTTGCAAGGTTGTTGGCTACATAACCTAGTTTTTCAAACTGCATTGTTGCGTTATTAATACTTTTTCTGACTACCGCCTGCATGTTATACATAATTTAAAACCTCCTAAGATGTACTGCTTAACTGGCTTATTACTTTTTGTAAGTTAGTACTTTCAATAAGAAATATTTGTCTGTTTGCTTCAAAGTTTCTTACAACCGGTTTAACTGCAAGAAATTCATTTTGAAGCGTTACATTTGAGTACTCGTTGTAACCCTGTTTAACATCAGGATTTAGTACAGCCATTCCATTTGCATCTACAATGCCGAGAAACCCTGCGTCAACAAGTTGATTAGAGTCTTTTGCATATACGCTGACTTTACCTTTTGAATTTACAATAACCTGTGCCGGATTATCAGGAACAACAGGGAGTTTGATAGGCATACCGGCATCAGATAGAACCGGGCAGTCTTCAAGGTTTAATAAATTACCGGCTTTATCAAGTTTAAATCTGCCGTCACGTGTTAACTTAACACCTTCAGGGGTTTGGACTTGAAAATATCCTTTGTTAGCCATTGATATATCAAGCGGATTTTTTGAAACCATTATACGCCCGACCTGATCGTCAACAGTTGTTGAGAGACCGTGTACACCTATGTATTCGGTAAAAGATGAAACTACCGGTTCTCTTCTCTGGTACCCCACTTTATCAAAACCTGCTACGTTTTCATTAATCATTCCAAGGATTTCACTCTGAACATGCATAGCTCTAATAGAGGCTTTCATGCCCTGTTCACAAAATCTTACACCGCCGTTGATTTGCATAGTTATACCTCATCTACTACCTTGTTTTATCGGATAATTAGTATATCTGCTTTAGTAAATATTCATAAAATCATCCGTTTAATGTAGTTTAATATGTTTATAATGTTTCGGGGAAAAAAGTCAAAAATTTTTGTTGACAATAAAATTTGTTTCTAATATCATAGAACTTGACGCCGGTATAGCTCAACGGTAGAGCAACGGTTTTGTAAACCGTAGGTTGTAGGTTCGATTCCTATTACCGGCTTTTTTCCCGGGGTGGAGAGAATGGATTGGTAAGAAGCTCCAAGCTGGGTGAGACTGTTCTCGCAAAGCCCTTGTGGTTTAAGCCTTTGTGGCGCAGGGGTAGCGCACTCCCTTGGTAAGGGAGAGGCCACGAGTTCAAATCTCGTCAAAGGCATTTTAAAAATTAATAAGGGTAGGTGGCCGAGTGGCTAAAGGCGACAGACTGTAAATCTGTTCACGAGAGTGTACGGTGGTTCGAATCCACCCCTGCCCATTTCTAAAAAGCCCTATTAGGGCTTTTTATTTTAAAGGAGCGTGTGTGTATGAAAATAAATTCTGCAAATAGTACAAATTTTCAGGCGATTACTTATCGTCCGGGGTGTCAGAAATATGTGGCGGAATATCTTACATCAAGAGATAAAGGTGTTTTGAGGCGGGCTGAAAGAGCTATGTCAAGGTGTAGAAAGTGGGATTTGGAGATTACATCAAAAGGTTTGAGAATTGCCTCAAAAAAGACTGCCGACGCAATACTTGTAGAAGAATCAAGACTTTGTAATGTACCACATGATAGAAATTTATCAATGAAAGCTATTTATGACGGTCATTCTGAAACTTGTGAAACGGGACAATATTGTAAATTTGATATTAAATTGCCAAGCTATGAGGCTGCTATGGCACAGTATGCCAGATATTCAACTATGCCGTTGGTAGAGAAAGCTATTGATTTGGTAGAAAAATTTGAAAAACAAGACGTGATTTTTACATATAATAAACCTTTTGTAAGAAAAATATGGGATATATTATTTAATTAATTGTGGCGTAAAAGGAAAATTTCTTGTATTTTTCAAACCATAGTAGCAAAATTTTATATTTTCAGGTTTTAGGAAAAGTATGAACATATCCCCTTATACATACAGCAAAACTATGTATCCGAGTTTTTCAAGTAATATTGAGATAAGCAAGATTAATAAAAAGTTAATCGAATATGAAAAGAATGATTTTATCAGCGGGATTTATTATGTAGATTTACTGGCAAAAGATAAAAAACAATTTATAAAAGATAAGATTAACACATATATGCTTGATAAAAGGTTTGAGAATTACAGTTCAAAACTTTTTGCAGATAAGAAAAATGATGCTCCATACAAGCTGGCAGCAATTGTAAAAAAGCTTGATGCTTCTGGAAAAGAAACAATTATCAAACACAAAGTTCCGTCATTGTTTGAGGGGATGAATATTGACTCTATTACTAATGCTCTGGATACTTTATCATATTTAATTCGTGATGGATATAAAAGTTTAAAAAATGAGAGTAATCAACTCTTGATTGATAATAAAAAAATAGATTTAGAATATTTAGGCAAAGGGTGTAACAGCATTGTGTTTAAACTAAAAGACGGCAAAAATCCGCCTGTTGCAATGAAAACATATATAAATCCGGAAGATATTAATAGTTTGAGTATCTGGGGAGAACTTGCTGTGTATCAGGATGTACAATCAGAAAAAATAAACAACATTCCGGCATTATTTCTCGCAAATCCAATATGCGTAAAAGTTGAAGATAAAACAAAAGAATATACTGAAATATTTGATGTTGATGAAATAAAGGATTTTGATGGCTACAAAGGCGGTTGGACAATTGTTGAGTATATAACAAAAGAAACTCCTGTTAAGAAGGGTGGTATATCATTTAATGATTGGTTAACACAGAATAATATATATCATCTAGACATGTCTTTTGATAATTTTATAGGAGCTTATGTAACAGATTTAGGAGGTATTGATGCAGAGTGTTAAGTTTCCCATCGTTTTTCATATGCTTCAACAGCGAGAGCTGCTTCCTCTTCTGAATATTCATATCCGGATAGGCTTATCATAATTCTGCCGTGCGACTCCTCCAATAATTTTTTCTTAATTTTGTATGGATAAGTTTCATTGCCAGGCATATTACCGTTATGTATTTCTCGAATGATGTCATCTATGTAAATTTGCATATACTTGGGTATTTTAGGATGCCTTTTTATGTATTCGCATAAAGGCATATTTTCACGATAACGATTGCCGCTTGCAGATGTTAGAAGAAAGTTTCCTATTGTATTAAGTCCCCCATTTGAGGCCGGAGTTACATGTTCAATAGAACCTGTAGATGCTATGAATAAACGGCGGGTAATTTCTATCTGGTTTCTTTTAGAATATTTAACTATAAACGCATTACGGCTACTTTCAGAGGTTGGAAGAAATAGAGCCTTGTTTTTTATGTCATTAAAAATCTCTCGCTCATTTTCTTTGGGGATTATTTCTTCAAGTGAATTTAAAAAAGTTTTTCGTTTGAAAGTATCATGTTTGTTGTTGCTTATGATTATCTGACGGCATTTTGTTGTTTTTGTTCTTATTTTTAAAGCTGTTTGAGGAGATAATCTTCTTGTGAGGGCATCTACATCATCCAGAACCTCAAACTCTTCAAGTTTTAGCCTTGTTAAACAATTATTTTTAATCATCTGGAGGCAGTTTTGAAGATTATCATCAGGGTTTAGCATTGAAAAGTCTTTAAAAATAGCAAGTACTGATTTTTCAACAGACAAGAGGTTAGTCTGATATATAGATAATAGCTCAACAGCATCCTCAGCAGTTTTACATCTTGATAAACCCTTCTCAAAACTTTTAATAGTTTCGCTAGGAATAATTTTAATTCCGCGGTAAGGGCACGTTATATTCTTTAATCTGCGCAAAGGTTTACCAGCAGAAGTCTTACCTTCATAAGGGATATCGTAATAGTATTTTAAATAATTCTGAGAGGTTATTCGTTTTAACTTTTTTGAGGGCATAAATCCTCACTATTCTTTATTTCATGATATCAGATTGAGTATAGCTTCGCAAGGGAGTGTGCTACGCACGTAGGAATTTGGAACGCTGCTTTTAAAACTACTAACCTGTCTTGAGCCGCTAAAACCGCTTTGCGTCTAATTCTATAACATTTTGCATAAAATGTTATGTAAAAATTTAATTAATATAACCTATATTTTAGTAATAATAAGCTTTATAGATATCATTAAGTTTTGTAAAATTTTATTCATAAAACTAAAAAAAATGCTTTAACAGGCGTATATAAAAAAAAATAAACAATACATTTTATGCAAAATGTTATATAAGAAATTAATTGTTATAAGAGCTTAAATAAAGAGTTTTGGTCTTTATACAAATAAGAAGAAAATTCCTGTGAATTTTATGTAAACTTTTGTAAAATTTTTAAAAAATTATTAAAGTTTTACCATCATGTTGCCGTTATAGATAATACGAACAATGAAGTTATTAGGTGTATCATGAAAGACAAGGTAGAGAGCGTAAACAATCTTTCTGCCCGTGATTTATCTCGGCAGCGAAAGATTATAATCGCAGTATTAGCTGGTATATGTTTTGTGGGTAACAGTCAGCAATCTTATGCAATCGGAACTGGCAGAACACAGGGTGATACTGATATTGGTGATGCTCGAACTTTTAAGTTTAAGGATAGAATTAATGTTAAATTCGGGCAGGGAAAGCCTTCTGGATATGCTGCTAATGCTTTATATAATGTTGTGGAGGGGACATCAGGCGATTATAACTATAAACAGGAAACAGTTAATGCAGACGGTTCTGTAACAGTACATTATTATAAAATTACCCTGAATGCAGCAAATACCGGAACCTCTTCAAATATAAGCTGGACAGAGGTTTCTTCAGCAGGTACAGATACAATACAAATCAAATTACCGAATAATCAAGTTAAGTATTTGAAATATACTTATACATCTCCGTCAGGATATATAGCGGCGGGCTCAAGACTTACTTCTATTGCATCAGCGGATGTAACAAATAAGGTTTTTAGTGGAAAAAGCTTAGTTGAAAATTATGTAGATACCAGCAGCGTATATGGCGGTGATTCGAGTGTAACTGGCTCTTCCGGCAGTTCTGATGCAGACGCAACAAATTATGAGGATGGATATAACAATATAACCAGAACATCTAAGGGCGGTGCAATTTATAATACATCCAATAATTCATCTGTAAATATAACTGCTGATTTTAAAGAAAATTACGTAGACCAGAGAGTTACAGCGGGCAAAGGTTATGGCGGTTCTGCATATGCATATGGCGGTACAGCTTCTGATTCCGGCGGTTCAGGTTCATCTAATGAGGATGCCAGTGCACATGCTGATGCTACAGCTACGGCTGAAGGTTCTGCTGACGGTACAGCAAATGCCTATGGCGGTGCTATTGCTAATACAAGCTATCTTGGAAGTGTAAAAGGGAATTTTGTTAAGAACCATGTTTATGCTCAAGGTAACGGCGGATACGCAGAAGGAGGTTACGCTTATGCCGAAGGGGGCTCAGCATCTGCGTATGGCGGTGATGCATATGATTCTGACTTTGACGAAAGTACACAAACCACTGACAGTGATAATAATGTCTATGCCAGCGCTAGCGCAAGTGCAGATGCATCAGCGAGTGCGACTGCTTCAACCAGCGTATGGGCGCGAGCAGATGGTTATGCTTACGCTCGCGGCGGTGCCATAAGTAACGAAGGTACTATGGGGGATATTGAGGGTGATTTTGTCGGAAACTATGCACAAGCTCATTCAAAAGGCGGTACAGCAGTTCACGGTTATAGCGACGAGTACGGCGGTACTGCTACAGCTGTCGGCGGTACTGCAACAGCAGAAGCGTCTGCTTCTGCAACAACATATAATCCACTGGATGAAACACAATCAAGTTCAGCTTCTGCATCTGCCAGTGCAACAGCATCAGGCGGCTATTCTGATTATGATTCTAACTCTGATAGAGACTACCACCCGTGGCGTGACGGATGGTGGTCAAATGCCAGTGCCAGTGCCAGTGCACATGCTTATGAGTCTGAATCTACATCAACAGATTACGACTATGGTGAATATGCACGAGCATACTCTTATGCTTATGGCGGTGCAATTTACAATGAAAACACAATGGGAAATATTGTAGGTAATTTTATTGGCAACTATGTTCTAGCCACAGGTCAGGGAGGGAGTGCAAGTTCCAGTACTGCAGTTTCTACATACGCATACGGCGGTGCTATATATAACTATACTAATCGTACTATTGGAACAATCACAGGTGATTTTACAGGCAACTATGCAGCAGCAGATTTGCATGCAATGGGTGGTGGTATTTATAATAGTACCAGAGCAACAATTGCAGGAATAACCGGTGATTTTAACAGTAACTATGTAACTACTGATACTCAGTTAGAACAGTCTACAAGTAATAGATCTCAAGGTGGTGCAATTTATAATGAAGGAGCTATAACAAACGGCATAACAGATTCTACATTTACAGGTAACTATGCTGTCGCAAATCAAGGTGTCGCACAAGGCGGTGCAATATTTCACAACGGTTATAGCAATTATAAGATAAACAATATAAGTGCTGATTTTTCTAGTAACTATGCTTCTTCCGCTAATTATCAGGCGCAAGGCGGAGCTATTTACAATACATATTATTCTAGTGGCAATAGTTCTAATGGTATTGGTAATGTATCCGGTGATTTTGTCGGCAATTACGTTGAAGCTTCAAGAGAGGCACAGGGCGGGGCTATTTATAATAATAATTCAATTGATAGTATAACAGGCAGTTTTAGTAATAACTATGCTGTATCCTCTGCAAGCGGAGCTTTTGGCGGTGCGATTTATAATAATTCAAATAGTTACGCAAAAATAGGTTCAATAACAGCAGATTTTATTGGTAACTATGTTTATGCGATTGGTAATTCAGCAGGCGGTGCAATCTACAATATTAACAATTCTAATGCTATTGGACTTATTTCAGGTGATTTTGTCAATAACTACGTTGTTACCGGAGGTGATGCCAGCGGGGGAGCTATTTATAATACAGCGGTTGCAAACGGTTTGGCTAACGGAACTTATTCAGGTAACTATGTTCAAGGTAATAATGCCTATGGTGGTGCTTTATATAACACTTCAAATATATCAAATGGCATCAAGAATGTAAGCTTTATCAATAACTATGCTTATGCAGAGGATGGAGGAACTGCTAAGGGCGGTGCAATTTATACAACTTATGATTTGAACATTATTGCTGATAGCGGTACATCGGAGTTTTCAGGAAACTATGTACAGGTTGGTGACGGTGCGAAAGAGTCTCAGGCTATTTGGATGCAAGGTTCAGGAACGAACATTACTCTTACTGCACAAAATAACGGTAAAATAATATTCAATGATACAATTACAGGTGACTCAAATTATACTCACTATGTCTACCTGAACGGCAATTCAACAGGACAAATCAACTTAAACGGTGCTGTTAAAAATGCATACACCCAGTTGAGTAATACAAACCTTACCTTTGGAACAGATACTTTTGCAGATACAACTTCAAGATTATATACCAATAGTGGAACGATTAATCTTCAGGATAATGAGATAAATAATTATAATATTAATTATTTATCATCATCTTCCAATGCTAGATGGGAACTCGATGTAGATTTAGCAAATCAAAAAGCTGATACTATTACGATAGCAAATGGCTCCGGTAGTGTCTATATTAACGCTATTGATTTAACAGATATTCCGCTTGAGGATGGTTCTGTTACAGTTCAGGTTCTTAAAAACGGAAGCGGAAGCAGTGTTTATCTTGCGTTGAATAGTGCTTTAACATATAGAAATTTGCTTAAAGAGACTGAAACTGCTACAAAAGATGCGATTTTGGCAAATACAAACTGGTCGGCTGTATATTCTCAGCTGGATCAAATTGTTAGAGTATATGGACAATTAAGCCTTACTACGACTGATACAAACAGAGACAGTATAACTTATACAACAACATCCGAAATTTCTGGAAACGGCTATAGTGTTCAGGGTGATACTCTCAAATTATGGAACCAGCTTAATACAACAGAAACTAAAAACTTTAACTTTGATGCCGCTTCTAACACATATACCGTAGGTGAAAATCTTGGTGCAACTTCTGGAAGTGTATCAAATGTTAACGGTGTTGCGAGCGGTTCTTCTAAATCTACTATAAATATGAATGGCAAAACCGGTTTTGAACTTTCTAGCGGAAAAACATTAACCCTCTCAAATGTTAATATTACAAATGCTGTTAATTCAGAAGGTTCTGTTGTAAATGCATCAGGCGGTACTACAAATTTATCTAACGTAACTATTGCTTCATCAAATTCCAATGCTGCAATTAAAAACGCAGGTACTTTAAACGTAACTGGCGGAACAAATACTTTAAACAGCGGAATTTCGGGAACCGGTTCAACAAATGTTAACAACGGTGCAAACCTTACACTAGCAAATGGTGTTTCTATTACTCAAAACACTGTAAATGTTAATAATGGTTCATTAAATGTATCTGATACGGGTAAGGTTAATGCAAATCTAAACATTGGTACTCAAGGCAGTGCTTCAATGTCTGCCAATAGTATAACAAGTGCTGTGTCAAACTCCGGAAATTTATCTTTGAGCGGAGGAACTGTGAGCAAAGCAATATCAGGCTCAGGTACAACAACGCTTAAAGGAAATACCACAAACAGTGCTGGTATTAATCAAGGTGTAAATGTAAATAGCGGTGTTACTTTGACTAACAATGCTGCATTAGGTTCTGATAGCGGAAAAGTTACAAACGCAGGAACAATTAATACAAATGCAGGCAATATTAAGGGTGCAGTAACCAATAACAATGCTCTTAACCTATCCGGCGGCACATTAAGCAAAGCCGTTTCCGGCTCAGGAACTACAACAATCAGTGCCAATGCAACAAACAATGGCGGAA
>ENA-UOJD01000430-UOJD01000430.1-human-gut-metagenome-genome-assembly--contig:-P48-NODE-430-length-61825-cov-52.723798_pt1 | contig 61825 bp, 43 predicted proteins | sample MGYA00242342_ERZ723889 | MGnify/ENA metagenome assembly ERZ723889 | reverse complement strand
GGGGCGGATGAAATTTTCATCCGCCTACTCTACACGAATGACTTGTGAGAGGACGTTTATACATGCCCAATTTATGCTATGAATTGCACCACAAAATCTGTAATTTACGTTATGGAACTCACGGTTATGGGATGAGTTCCTATGAGATAACGGCAAAATTCAAGAGGTTCAATGCCTTATGATTCGCCGGTTATAAGGGGCGCACCCTCGGAGTTGCATCTTTGGGTTCTGCCACTCGCATTCTGGATTGACGGATTTTTATTGACACCACCACCAGTATGCTTTATACTAAGCCTACATCAAGGTCGCAGACAAATAACAGTTACGATTATGAAGCATTCATAATCGTGATCATTCTTACAACGTTTCTGTCTGCAGATCCAAAACCTGATATAAGGTCAAGGATATGATCTCAAAATTCAGTGCCAGTTCGGCAGGAGATTCCATTTTGATGAACAATTCAATGCAGGGAGCATTTTATCTGACTGATATTTTTGCATACCTACTTATGTAAAAACAACAGAAAATCCACCCTATGCATTGAAAAATACCACACATTCTATTATCATAAAGGGGGAATATGATTGAACACAAACGATGAGAAAATCCAATGGCATCCTGCATTTGATGCGGCATTGCAGATTGAACTTGGAGAAGAAACAAAGTATTTAGAATTTGATTCTGAACATTTGCTGTCGAAGAAGCCAATGCAGATCGATGTGTTAGTCAAAAATGAAAGACATGTAAAAATCCAGAAGAATATTGGGAGAATTTTCCGACAGTACAATGTTGTAGAATACAAATCGCCGGAAGATGACCTTAACATTGACGATTTTTACAAGGTGTACGCATACGCCTGTATTTATAAAGCCGACACGGAGACAGTAGACTTCATACCGGCAGCAGAGCTGACAATTACTTTTGTATGTTACCATTATCCAAGAACCATGCTTCAGAAATTGCAAAGAGATCGGCAGATAACAGTCGAAAATATGGAAAGCGGTATTTATTACCTTATGGGAGATGCAATTCCGATGCAGCTTATCATTGTTCCAAGATTATCTAAAACGAATAACTACTGGCTGAATAATCTTCGTAATGATTTAAAGTCAGGCGGCGAGATCAGAAATTTTATAGAGAAATATGGTGAAAATAAAAACTCAAAGTTATACCAGGCGCTGGCAGATACGATCATGCGCGCAAACTGGCAGGAATTAAAGGAGGAACGAAAAATGTGTGAAGCATTACGTGAATTATTTGCGGATGATCTGCGCGAATCAAGGGAAGAAGGAATTACGGAGGGCAGGAATGTTGGAAAACTCGAAGGAAAACTCGAAGGTGCAGCTTCAAAAGTCATAGAAATAGTAATTAAAAAGTATAAAAAAGGCTGTTCTGTAAAAGAAACAGCAGATATGCTGGAAGAACCGGTATCCCGGATCCAACAAATCTATGACGTCATAGAGAAAAATGCGCCAGATTATGACGCAGAGACCATCTACAAGCAACTCCGTGAAAAAGAAGAGTAGCTTGTAGATGGTGTTACGGATTTTTGTAGGTTATGTTAATTGCATGCCAACAAAGTGTATGGAAATATAAAAAATAGAACTGATTTGTTTTCAGGATTTTAGTACCGCTGCCAGCGACAACAAGCGGAAGTGCTCCTGAAAACAAACAGTTCTATTTTTTATGTTTATAAATACTTTATAGGCATGCAATTAACATAACCTACAAAAATCCGTAACACAACCTACAGTTGGCAGTTCATAATCTAAAAGTCTTTACATAAGAGAATAATGTATTGAATTTCTTTACATCTAAGACTATAATGAACATATATTCTTATTTTAAAAGAATCAGTCTTAGAAGTTAGGAAAAAGTGCAATTATGATCACATATATTTGTCACAATAAAAATGACAAAACAGGTGAGAATCTGCCATGTACAAATAATCGATGTGAGACAAGTATATGTCCTGGTTGTGGCGGACGGGCAGATGCCATTTCAGAGATTTTCTGGTGTCCAGAATGTCAGGTGCCAATTTATGAGAAGACTTGTCCGGTTTGTGGACAGGAAGGAAAAAAGCTGACCAGTGATGTAAGACCGGTGTTTCCGGAAGAACGTCTGCTGTTAGAAATCATTTTGGAAAAGCCGTTTGCATTTGAAAAAGATTCTGTCTGGAACGGCAACGGAAATAATTATTTTGTAAATGGAAAAAAAATTAAATTTTCTGTCAAAGACCTGAAAAATAAGGATACAGATGCGATTCGGAAGCAATACGAAGAATTAAAAGCGCAGAATACTTATCAGTACTTTGAAGAACAGATGGAACGTTTTATTTTGTGCAATAAAGAACGATATAACCGGATTGTGGAAGAGGCGAAGGGATATATCAGAAGCGTGACAGAGAATTTTAATATTACAGATATGTTTGTTTCCTTCAGTGGGGGAAAGGATTCGACTGTCACAGCAGATCTGGTGACACGTGCTTTAAGCAATCCGCAGATCATGCATATTTTTGGAGATACGACGCTGGAATTTCCGTATACCTATGAATATGTTCAGAGATTCAGGAAGGATCATCCGAAGACACCCCTTATTTCCGCAAGAAATAAAGAAAAAGATTTTGAAGAATTATGTAAACTTGTTGGACCGCCAAGCCGTGTGATGCGGTGGTGCTGTACCATTTTTAAAACGGGAACGATTCAAAAAAGAATCAAATCTTTATATAGGGATAAAAATCAGATTTTAACTTTTTATGGAATCCGGCGCAGTGAATCGTTGAGCCGGAGCAAATACGAGCGGGAGTCTGACAGTCCTAAAATCACGAAACAGCGCATTGTCTCCCCGATCATTGATTGGATGGATTTTGATATCTGGCTGTACATCCTGACATCCGGGATTGATTTTAATGACGCATACCGTCTGGGTTATGCAAGAGTTGGATGCTGGTGCTGCCCGAACAACAGCGGCTGGTCGGAATTTTTGTCAAAAATCCATATGCATGAGCAGTCAGAGCGGTTTCGTACACTGCTGATCGATTTTGCCAGAAGTATCGGAAAAGAAGATGCAGAAGTATATGTGGATGACGGATTCTGGAAGGCAAGGCAGGGCGGTAACGGGGTAGCGTACGCACAGAAATCGGTGATTTCTTTTAAACCATGTGCCACAGAAGAGAATGCCTTCAATTACGAACTTCAGAAACCTGTCACAGAAGAATTATACGAACTTTTCCGTCCATTTGGATATCTGAATTTTGACATGGGCAATGCAAGACTTGGAGAAGTTTTTATTTTGAATAGAGCCGGAAAGATTCTGTTGAAATTGCAGGGAAGAGTTGGAAGCAGGAATCTGAAAGTGACGATCCTGGATCATAAGATCGCCGGTGCATCCGACATGAAAACGGCAGAAGAACGTGTCAAATGTCAGCTCACAAAGTATCAGATGTGTATGGGATGCCTTGCATGCGAAAGTGTATGCCGTTTCAATGCACTTTCTGTGAAAGAAGAGAAAGATGGAAAAATCGACTACCGCATTTCAGATGAAAAATGCATGCGCTGTGGAGAGTGTGTGAACCACTTTATCGCAGGCTGTTATATGCGGAAAGTATTATCAATAAAAAGAGAGTAGGAAGGTGACGATCCTTGACAGAGAAAAATAAATACCGTTTTAAGGGGCATGAAAGCTTTATTCTCCGTGAGGGATGGCTGAACAAAGGATTATTTGAAATAGAGAAAGACGCAAAAGTTTTTTCTGAAAATTATGGAGCGGATGAACTGGGAGTTGGACCTAATATGGCAAAATCGATCCGCTACTGGCTTAAAACGATGAACCTGACGGAGGATAAGCCAAAGGAAGGAACAAAGCTCACAGAGCTTGGAAGAATCATTTTGACAGGAGATCCTTATCTTGAGGATATTTTTACGATATGGCTTTTACACTGTCAGATCGTAAAAAATTATGCATTGGCAACTGCGTGGGGACTGTTTTTTGATTCTTTTTCTTATGAGGAGTTTTCACGAAAACAGATGAACGATGAGATGACAGAACTTGCAGCGGATTATACCGATGGAGAAAAGTTTTCAGAAAAATCCGTGGAAGACGATTGTGATGCCATTCTCCGAATGTATGTAAAGAGAAAAGAGAAGCAGATGAATCCGGAGGAAAAGAACAAGAGCCCCTTCTGGAAATTAAATCTGATGAAAGCCTCAGGTGACCTGTTTGAAAAATGCCAGCCGGATCTGAATAAAGTACCTGAGGATATTATTTATTATCTGCTGAACGATCTTTTACAGGAGCATGATTCGGTCCAGATCGACGAACTTCTGACCATGAAGGGCGGACCGGGAAAGATCATGAACTTAAAGAGAACCATGCTCATCGAATTGCTGGAGCGTCTGGAAAATCAGAACAAAATCATTATCAATCACACCGCAGGACTGAATATGGTGTATTTAAATGAGAAAACAGATGGCAATTCTGTTGTAAGAAACTACTACGAAAAACATGGAGTACATTATGAACCATTTGATGAAACTGATACAAATTAATCATTCCTTTCAGAAGTCTGTAAATTTACAGCTTGATCTGGATAATTATGAACGCATTGGAAGTTATATTCCAACGCGTTCTTCTATTGCAATTTTAAAACGTTATTGGAATATCGTATCAGGAAAATCAGGGGAGAGTGCCTCTGTTTTAATAGGACCTTATGGAAAAGGAAAATCACATCTGTTATTGGTGCTTTTAGCATTACTTCACGGAAGTATGAATCAAAATCAGGTGATTTTAGAAAAAATAGAAAAAATTGATCCACAGTTAACAGATGAAATCAGACAGTGGATCAAACAGGAAAATAAATATCTGCCGGTATTAGTGAATTCTGTTCCGGGCACAGATTTAAATCAGAGTTTTATTTATGCACTTCAGGAAGCATTAAACCGCGAAGAATTACGGGATCTCGCACCTGCGGATTATTATTCAGAGGCAGTTAAGGTTATTGAAAAATGGAAGAAAGAATATCCGGAAACATATGTGGCGTTTGAAAAGATGGCAGAGCAGGCAGGATATGTGATGGATGATTTCTGTATGCAGCTTGAAAAGCAGGAACAGGGAAGTCTGGACTTTTTTACAGAGACATATCCAAAACTGACAGCAGGAAGTAAATTTCAGCCGATGATGCAACTAGATGCTGTTCGCATTTATCAGCAGATCAACAGAATTTTGGTGGAAGAAAAAGGTTATGCCGGCATGTTCCTGGTTTTTGATGAATTCAGTAAATATTTAGAGGGACATGGGGCAGAGCATTTTTCAAATGATATGAAAACGTTACAGGATATGTGCGAACTGGTGAATGCTTCGAAAGGTCAGATGATTTTTACACTGGTTGCACATAAAAGTATTCATGATTATAGAAAAACGATTGATAAATCGGTCAAAAATTCTTTCCGCGGTGTGGAGGGAAGAATTAAGGAAATTGATTTTATTGTATCAGCACAAAATAATTATGAATTGATCGCAGATACCATTGAGAAAAAAGAACCGGACTTTTCAGAAGCATACAAAGAGTGGAAAAATCAGTCCGTTTATGGAGATATTGTGGAGAAAACATATTATCTGCCATGTTTCCAAAAGCTGTTTGAACAGAGCGAATATCAGGAAATCCTTGGAAAAGGATGTTATCCGTTATTGCCGTTGACGGCTTATGCACTGCTTTGCATTTCGGAAAAAGTGGCGCAGAACGAGCGGACAATTTTTACATTTCTGGCGGAAGAGGAACAGGGCAGTTTAAGTTGGCTCTTGCAAAAAGGAAAAGAGGACTTTATCGGGATCAATAAAATTTATGATTATTTTAAAAATCTGTTTCGGGACAATACGGATCTTCCACAGATCCATAATGAATGGATGAAAGCAGAATATGCAATTTCACAAGTGTCAGAGGATCTGGAGATCCGGATATTAAAGACGATCGCGATTATCCGCATGATCCATAAAGAGGAAGAACTGCCTGCAAAAGAGGACATTTTCAGACTTTCACTGGGATGTGAAGAAAAAGAATTTCAACATGCAATGCAGCAGCTCATGGAGAAAGATCTCATCATATACAGAAAACGCCTCGGGGTGTATGCGTTCCGTTCTAACGTCGGGGTTGACATAGAAAAGGCGATTGAAAGCCGCATGGGAGAAATGGAAAGCAGATTTGATCTATGCAGAAGCCTTATGGATAGCGCGGAGATGGACTACGAACTGCCGAAGCGGTATAACCAGAAATTTGCGATCACCAGATATTTCCAGTATGAGATCATGCTGCTTTCGGATTTCCTGAAACTGGAAAACAGTGCATATTTATTTGAAGAAAAATTTGCAGATGGAAAAATTTTACTCCTCATTTATGAAGATGAAACAGATGTGTCTGAGGTACAAAAGCATTTGCAGAAATTAGCGGATGACAGACTGATCGCACTGGTATCAGACCATAGACTGTCAGTCAGAAATCTTGCTTTAAAATATGAGGCAGTCAGAAGTCTGAAAAAAGATGAAAAATTTATCGAAGATAATGTGGTGCTGCTTCAGGAATTAAATTTATATGAGGATGATATTACTTTTGAGATAAATACGGTGTTAGAACAGGATTTTTCACCGGAAAGCCAGAATACATCGGTATTTGGAGAAAATGGAGAAAAAGTGGTCTGTGGGACTTCAGCAGATTGGAACGACTATTTAAGCAGTGTATGTGAAAAGTATTACGGACATTCGCCTAAGGTAAATCATGAGCTTTTGAATATCGAGTGTGTTGGTGCCCAATATAAAAAGGCAAGGAATCAGGTCATTAAAAATCTTTTGAATGAAAATGACTGCACAGGATATATGAAAGGTACCAGTCCGGAAGCAATGGTATATCGTGCAGCATTTGTCCACACAAAAAATGATGAAGGATGCAATCGGGTATGCAATGAGATCGAGAGATTTTTTGAACAATGTGCAGGAGAAAAACATTCTTTTGAAACATTATATAAATGTCTGCAGGGAAAAGATTATGGTGCAAGAAAAGGAATCATACCTTTATTTCTGGCAAAAAAGCTGGCTGATACAGAAGGAACGGCCGTCATTTATCTGAAAAATAAAGAATTAGAAGTTTCTTTTGATACATTGAATAACGTGAATGAGTTCCCGGATAAATATGAATTGTACATTGAACCGGAGACAGCTGCAAAAGACTGGTATTTAAAAGAATTAGAGCAGATTTTCTGCGAGAGGGGAGACTTTACACTCTCAAAACAAAGCCGGATCAATGGAATCGCGGCATGTATGCAGAAATGGTATCGTTCATTGCCGCAATATACGGTAGTTACAGATCATTATTCAAGTGAGAACATTTTAATTGTAAAAGTACTCAGAAGTTTATTAAAGCGTGCAGAGATAAATCCGAGGGAATTGATTTTTGACAGAATTCCAGATGAGATGGAAACAGATGATTATGAACAGGCAATTGTGGGGGTAAAAAATGCTGTCTCGGAGATGAATGGAAAGCTGGATGAACTTTTAACACAGATCAATATCCAGATAAAAAAAGAATTTCATGTGGAAAAAGATACGAATCTGAAGGCATGCCTCATCGAATGGTACGAGAGACAGAGTCAGGCTTCAAAACAGTATATATTAAGTACTGGAATCAGTAAATTCATGTCTTATTTAGATCAATTAGCGACAAATGATGAAGAAGAAATTGTGCGGAAACTGAGCCGGATCGTTACAGATATGTATGTGGAAGACTGGAACGATACTTCTATTGTGCAATTTCAGGAAGAACTGCATCAGATACGTATTGAAATTGAGAATATCCAGGATGCCTCTGCTGCCACTGACAGTAAGAGCAGGTTTATTCTGCAGGATGCAGAGGGAAATGAGGTTATGAAGTATTTTGATGCAGAAATTACAGATTCTACCAGCATTTATCTGCAAAATATGATCGAGGAAGCACTGGATGATTTTGGTGATACGCTGGAGATGAACCAGAAAGTAGCAGTTCTGGTTCAGGCGATCAGGAAGTTATTGTAGAAGGTGGGCAGAAAGAGACCGGATCATTACGAAAAAGATGTGGAGTACAGATATGGAAAAAGTATATTACTTTGATAATGCGGCAACGACATTTCCAAAACATGAAAATGTATATAAGGCAATGGATGAGGCAAACCGGGATTACGCTGTCAATGCCGGAAGGGGCGCCTATGCGCTTGCTAGGAAAGCTTCTGAAGTTATCAGTGAAACAAGACAGCAGATCATGGAATTGACGGAGACAGAGAATGTAGCAGAGGTTGTATTTACAGCCTCTGCTACGCTTGCATGTAACGAGATTTTTGGTGGAATAGACTGGAAAAAAAAACGGACTGTGTATGTTTCGCCATTTGAACATAACGCAACTATGCGGAGTTTATTTTTATACCAGAAGAGGTATGGTTTTTTGATCACAGAACTTGCTCTCGATGAAAAAGGAATGGAACTGGATCAGGAGAAAATCAGATTTCAGTTCATGAGAGAAAAACCGGATCTGGTAGTGATGTCTCATGTGAGTAATGTTACAGGTTATATTCTTCCGGTGGAAGAAATAGCAGCGTCAGCCAAAGAATATGAAGCAATTGTAGTTGTGGATGGTGCACAGGCATTAGGATTGGTTCCTATTTCGCTTAAAAATAGTCCGATTGATTTTTATGTGTTTGCAGGGCATAAAACTTTGTATGGTCCATTTGGAATCGGAGGTTTTATCTATCATTCCAAATATAGATTAAAACATATGATTGCCGGGGGAACCGGAAGTGATTCACTGAATCTGGAAATGCCGGAGGAAGGAACGGTTGGCTATGAACCCGGAAGTCCGAATATTGTGGCAATTGCAGGATTGCATGCATCCCTGGAAGAGAGAATGACATATTTGAAAGAAAATGCAGATTACTTTTTGGACAGAGAAAAAGAAATGACGGAGTATCTGATACGACAGTTGAAGAAGATTTTCGGAGTGACTCTGTATTTACCAGAACATCTGGAAAATCACGCCGGAATCGTGTCTTTCAATGTGGAAGGCTATCAGGCAGGGGAAGTGGGAATGATCCTGGATCAGGACTATCATGTGGCAGTCCGGACTGGTTACCAGTGTGCACCGCTCATTCATAAATATCTTGGAAGTGTGAGTTATCTTGGAGTGGTGAGAGCGAGTGTGGGACGGTTTACGACGAAAGAAGAGATTGATGTGCTTGTGGATGCAGTCAGGGAAATTGCGGAAGGATAAGGAGAGGGAAAGTTATGAAAAATGATACAAAAACAAATTTGAAAGAAATGATTGAATTAATACAAAAACAGGAGTTGTTATTACCGGATTTTCAGAGAGGTTTTGTATGGGATATAGAAATGCAGCAAAGACTGGTTGCATCTGTATTAACTAAAATGCCAATAGGAAGCATTCTTGTTTTGGAAGCAGATACAGAGGATTTTGGATGTAGGATTTTAGGCAGAAAAGATGAAGTGGATACATCTGGTGGAAACAGAAATGTAAATGTGCTATTAGATGGACAACAGAGAATGACAGCATTAGCGAATGTATTTTCGAACCAGCTATTCTATGATTATTCCGGTAGTGGAAAGCTAATGACCGATTATAGGAGACTAATTTCGGTTGATCTGCAAAATCGTTTCTTTCTGCGGATACCATCGGTAGAGAACCTGGATGAAAAAGAAGACTGGTTTCATTTGAAAGAATTACAGTTTGCGATGACTAGTCCGGAAAGTGATGTTCCAGAGTTTTTGACAGGGGATATCAGAGAAGATATTGTATATTTTTCTTATGATGAAAAAACACAGGAAGTCTATGCGCCACATGCTGAAAAACCACAGAATATAGGAAATTTTTGTTTAAAAGAAGATTATTATTATATTCCTTTGTTTTTATTGATTAATAACAGAAAAGGGGATTCAAGTAATGAAACCCGTTTGAAAAATATTTTAAAGGACATCGTAACAAGAGTGGTGCGTTACCGTATAGAGAAAGAATTTGATATTTTAACAACGGAAAGTCAGAAGCAGGAATTTGTAAATAAATATATTGAAGATGACTATAAGGGAGAAATTATCAAGGCAGAGAAAGTGGATCGAAGTGAACTTGAAGAAAGCTGGATCAGTATGGGAGAAACCCATTGGGCTGATAAGATGAAGCAATATCTGACATGTTGTATATCGAATTTGGATCTTCACCAAATTGTAGTGTCAAAATCAGATAGAAACAGAGCTATTGATATTTATGAAAACTTAAATATAGGTGGCATATCGTTAAGCACATTTGAATTAGTTTTAGCTAAAGCTGCAAAAAAGAAGCTTGCAAGTAATAAGAATCTTTTTGATTTAATCGTTGATGATATACAGCGGACGAAAAAATACGATGAAAAAATTGTCCCAGACAGGATGAAGAAATATTACAAATGTTTTATAGATACAATTGGAATGTACTCGGCATCGGATAGACTCGGATGTTTTGATGAAAAAAAGAATCAATTGAATAAAAAATATACAGATATTTTTTTGAATGTATTGTCTCTGATTTGTTATGTTCCTGATTATCAGAAAAATAGAGTGGAGTTATCTTATATTAAGAGAGACAAAATATTGTCGTTAACATCGGATGAAATCTGTAACAATTATGGGAAAGCATGTAAAGGAATAGATAGAGCATGTTTCTTTTTGCAAGTGAGATGTGGAATTAGAAAAATACAGGAAATAAACTATAATCTCATGCTTGTTTTATTAGGATACATATTATCAAATGACAGTTTCTATGAGAACGAAAATATAATAAATATATTAGAAGCGTGGTATTGGTGTTCCATATTTTCAGGAAGATACGATAAAGACCAAAGCGAAAATATTATCGAAGACATCAATCATGTCTTAAGTATAATTAAGAATCCGGAAGATAAGAACTGGATTCAGGATATGAAAAAAAATGTGTTTCATATGCAGGGCTTTTCTGATAAAGAGACATTGCTAATGAAAACAAGTGTAATTCCAAAAGCAGTTGTAAGAAAGACATTATGTCAGTTTTATCTGGCAGAAACATACACGGATTTAATGACGGATGCAGAGATACAGGTGTTTTCAGATGTGTGTGACAAATTAGAGGAGCATCATATTGTTCCTGTAGGTACATTAGACAGTACATATAAGGGAATGGAAAAGAAACGCAGGGATGATAAAAAGAATGTCTTTAATTCTCCATTAAATTTTATTTATATTACAAAAGATTCAAATCAAAAAATTTCAAATCATCAAGTAGAGTATTACGTTAAGTATTGTAATGATAATTCAGTTTATGATTTGCACATCGACATTAATGGAAAAAAGGAAATTAATGAACCCAATTTAGCTGAGATACTTGAAAAAAGATTTGGAAGCGTAAAAGCGGATGTGGAAAAACGTGTGAATATGTATTTATAGGAGACAGTCAAGATGAAAGAAATAGATGAAAGATTATTGAATACATTAACCTTCGAAGTCCTTAGCGCAGAACGCAGAAACCTCAGAAGCAAAGCATTGACAGACCAGAAAATGTCGGAGGAGATACAAAAAATAATTATTGATAACTTAAGAACAAGGTAGAGACAAAGGAGAGAGCAGCATGAAGTTTAAAAGCATCACAATGGAAAATTTTATGCGTTACAAAGGGGTAAACACGATTGAATTCAGCTGTGATCCGGGCAAAAACGTGACAGTAGTATTGGGGGATAATACTGTTGGAAAAACAACGATTGCACAGGCTTTCCGCTTCGGGTTATACGGAGCTGTAAATATGGAGAAATGGAAAAATGCAGATGACTACCAGCTTTTAAATAATGATGTTCTGGCGTTCATGGATGCAGACAGTAAGGCAGCGGTATCCGTTACGATTGTGGCTGCCGATGAGGAAAAGCAGTATACGATCTGCCGGAAAACAATTTACAGCAGAAATTATCCACAGATGACATGCAGGGAATTTCAGAAAAAAGTATCCATGAAGATAGCAGATCTTCAAGCACCGGATGTGGTGACAGAAGTAGATGAGAGGCAGGTGGAATATGTTATAAATGAACTATTTCCAAGAAATTTATCTCATTACTTTCTGTTTGATGGTGAGCGTTGGAGTGATGTCACGGTCAACGGTGTCAGAGAAAATATCAAAGAATCCGTACATAGTCTCACTGGATTATCCTCCTATCAGGCAGCACTTTTACATCTGAAAGATATGGGATCTAACTCTGTCACCCGAAAATTCAAAAGTAAAATCACCGGTGATGGAATGATGTATGATTCGTTGGAAAATGACCGGATGCGGATAGAGCACATGATTGAAAAAGAACAGGAGCATGTTAAGAATATTGATATTAATATAAAAAATTATCAAAAGAAATGTGATGAGATCGAACAATATCTGGAAGAAAATAAGAGTACAGAAATGCTGCAGGGCAAGTTAAAAAATCTGCAGATTGTGAGGGAAGAACAAAGGAAAAGGGCAAATAATCATTATAAAACTTTAGTGTCACAGATCAGTGACAAAGCCTATATGATGTTCTCACAGCCGCTCATTGAAGCGTGTGTGAAAATGGTGAAAGCTGTTGCCGGGGAGAGACGGGATATTCCGCATATGCGGCAGGGAACGATCGATTACATTATTAAGACAGGCAGATGTATCTGTGGCACGCCACTTACGGAAGGCTCCCATGAGCTGGAATGTCTTTTAGAACAGAGAAATTATCTTCCGCCTGCCGATATCGGATCGCTGTTAGGAGAATTTGAGAGAACCGGAAATCGTTGGAAAAACCGTACCGATGGAAGTTATGAAGAATTAATTGAAATGGCGCAGAATGTGGATGACAGTGTCCACGATTACGAAGAAACCTGTAATCAGCTTGAAATTTTGAACCAGCGGATGGATGCGTCATTTGATTTCGCAGAAAAAAGAAGATTGTTAAGACATTACCGTTCCGAAATGGAAAAAACGAGTGTGGAAAAAGGAGAGTGTACAGGAAAAATTTCGAACTACAAAAAACAGATTGAAAATATTGAAAACAACATGCGCAGGAGGGAAGCTGCAAACGAAGAGAACCGCAAGTGGAGGGTGCGTCTGGAAGTTGCAGAAGCACTTTATGCCAAGATGAAAAAAGAATTTGAACAGAAAGAGCGGAAAACATTTCTGGAACTCAATAAAAATGTGCAGCTTAATTTTGAAAAGATGTTCAATGCGAAAGATAAAAAGATCCAGCTGACCGAACAGTATGAAATACAAATGCTTTATCAGACGGAGCGTGGCTACCGGGAAGAAAAAAATCTTTCCGAGGGAGAGAAGATCGCCCGCAATTTTGCATTTATTGTGACTGTTATGGAGTACAGCAGACAGAAAAAGGCGGAAAAGCTTGGAGTCAGTGAACTTGAAGGAGATACGCTGCCTATCGTGTTGGATGGTCCTTTTTCAAAACTGGGAGATGAAAATATCAAACTGATCGCAGGTGTATTACCGGAAGTCTCGGAGCAGGTGATCCTTTTTATGCTGAAAAAAGACTGGAAATATACCGGTCTTGATTCTTATGTAGGCGCGGCTTACTGTATTGATAAAAAAGCTGAGGAAGCTTTTGCATCGATCAGAAAAATGGAGGAACTTTAAATGGCTGATTTTGAGTTTTTTAAGAAAGAGTTTGAATTTAAAGGCAAGCATGCGAAGATGGCACAGGAATTGTGGGTGAGAGATGACACAGAACGTACTTATTTTAAGCGACTGATCGATCTGTATGTGGCGGCAGCTGTTGTTGGGTTTCGTGTAGACAGAAAGGCAGAGGAAGATTATTCGCCATTTGAGACAAGCAGTATTTTCCCGGAACAGATGTTGAAAGAAAAGGAAAATCTGGATTTTATATTACAGATGATGATCATGCTGAATTACAGAGGAACACTGACAGATGAAGAGTGTGTGAAAAAAGCTTTTCAGGGGGCGCAGACGAAGGAAGAATTTGAGCAGTATAAAAAGATGTTCAATGATTATGTCCGTGGCGGTGTGGAAGAACTATACGAACAGCTTATCATACGAAAGGCAGATCCGGATGACAAGTTTCGTGATAACAGAACAGCAAATCTGATGGCACTGATGGAAAGATATGGTGCAGGGAAAATGAACGTTATTCCGGAAAATGAAGATGAAACCGTGAGAATTCAGATTTAAAATGAAAAATATTGTCAAAAAACAGAAAAAAGTATTTACAAATGTCGGAAAAAGGATTAGTATAAAGGGGAATTACAACATACCAAATAATAACCGGTTACTACAATAAGGTAGTAAACCTAAAAGCTCTAATCCCATTCTTCGGAATGGGATTATCTTTTACCCGTATTTATTCAAGCGTATGAAATAAATGGCATTGTCCCGAAAGAGGTTCAATGTAGAACGGAAGTGCAAAAACATTTTTACATGTAACGTTATGTCTGTAGTTGATGAATGCAGAACATGGAAAGGAAGGGTTACTTATTATGGAGGAAAAATTTCAGTACAGAATCGGATTAGACATTGGAATCACATCGGTGGGATGGGCAGTTTTACAGAATAACAGCCAGGATGAACCGGTACGGATTACAGATCTCGGGGTAAGAATTTTTGATGTGGCAGAGAATCCGAAAAATGGTGATGCGTTAGCAGCTCCAAGACGGGATGCAAGAACAACCCGCAGAAGATTGAGACGGAGAAGACACAGATTAGAGCGGATTAAGTTTTTATTACAGGAAAATGGACTGATTGAGATGGATTACTTTATGGAGCGCTATTATAAAGGAAATCTTCCGGATGTCTATCAGTTGCGATATGAGGGATTAGATCGTAAGTTGAAAGACGAAGAACTGGCACAGGTGCTGATCCATATTGCAAAGCACCGCGGTTTCCGCTCGACCAGAAAGGCTGAGACGAAGGAAAAAGAGGGCGGAGCAGTATTAAAGGCAACGACAGAGAATCAGAAGATTATGCAGGAAAAAGGCTATCGCACGGTTGGGGAGATGCTGTATCTGGATGAAGCTTTTCATACGGAGTGCCTCTGGAATGAAAAAGGATATGTGCTGACACCAAGGAATCGTCCGGATGATTACAAGCACACCATTTTGCGGTCAATGCTGGTAGAGGAAGTGCATGCTATTTTTGCTGCACAGCGGGCACTTGGAAATGAGAAGGCAGCTGAAGAATTGGAAAATGCGTATGTGGAGATCATGACGAGCCAGCGTTCCTTTGATATGGGACCGGGATTGCAGCCGGATGGAAAGCCAAGCCCATATGCGATGGAAGGATTCGGCGACCGTGTTGGAAAATGTACGTTTGAAAAAGACGAATACCGGGCACCGAAGGCAACCTATACAGCGGAATTGTTTGTTGCCCTGCAGAAAATAAATCATACGAAGCTGATCGATGAGTTTGGAACTGGCAGATTTTTTTCAGAAGAGGAAAGAAAGACTATAATTGGTCTTTTGCTTTCAAGCAAAGAGTTGAAATATGGAACGATAAGAAAAAAATTAAACATTGATCCGTCTTTAAAATTCAACAGCTTAAATTACAGTGCAAAGAAAGAGGGAGAGACGGAAGAAGAGAGAGTCCGTGATACCGAGAAAGCAAAATTTGCAGGTATGCCGTGGACTTATGAGTATTCCAAATGCCTGAAAGACCGAACAGAGGAAATGCCTGTTGGAGAGAAGGCAGACTTATTTGACCGGATCGGTGAGATACTGACTGCTTATAAGAATGATGACAGCAGAAGCAGCCGCCTGGAAGAATTGGGCTTATCAGGAGAAGAAATCGATGGATTGCTGGATCTTTCCCCTGCAAAGTATCAGAGAGTATCGCTCAAGGCAATGAGAAAGATGCAGCCATATTTAGAAGATGGTTTGATTTATGATAAAGCCTGTGAAGCAGCAGGTTATGATTTCCGTGCGTTGAATGATGGCAGCAAAAAGCACTTATTAAAAGGGGAAGAAATCAATGCTATCGTAAATGATATCACAAATCCGGTTGTAAAACGCTCCGTATCGCAGACGATCAAAGTCATCAATGCGATTATTCAGAAATATGGAAGTCCGCAGGCGGTCAACATTGAGCTGGCAAGAGAGATGTCAAAGAACTTTCAGGATCGCACGAATCTGGAAAAAGAGATGAAAAAGCGGCAGCAGGAGAATGAGCGTGCAAAGCAGCAGATCATCGAATTAGGAAAACAGAACCCGACCGGACAGGATATTTTAAAATATCGTTTGTGGAATGATCAGGGAGGTTACTGTCTGTATTCCGGCAAGAAAATCCCATTGGAGGAATTATTTGATGGAGGGTATGATATTGACCATATTCTTCCGTACAGTATCACATTTGACGACAGTTACCGGAATAAGGTGCTTGTGACTGCACAGGAAAACCGGCAGAAAGGGAATCGTACCCCATATGAATACTTCGGAGCGGATGAAAAACGCTGGGAAGATTACGAAACGAGCGTCCGGTTACTTGTCCGGGATTATAAGAAACAGCAGAAATTACTGAAGAAGAATTTTACAGAGGAAGAACGCAAAGAGTTTAAGGAGAGAAACTTAAACGATACCAAGTATATTACAAGAGTAGTTTATAATATGATCCGCCAGAATCTGGAATTGGAACCATTCAATCATCCGGAAAAGAAAAAGCAGGTGTGGGCAGTCAATGGAGCAGTGACATCTTACCTCAGAAAACGCTGGGGACTGATGCAGAAAGACCGTTCGACTGACAGACATCATGCAATGGATGCGGTTGTGATCGCATGCTGCACAGATGGGATGATTCATAAAATCTCAAGATATATGCAGGGCAGGGAACTTGCCTATAGCAGAAATTTCAAATTTCCAGATGAGGAAACAGGAGAAATCCTGAATCGGGACAATTTTACAAGAGAGCAGTGGGATGAAAAGTTTGGCGTGAAAGTACCACTTCCATGGAATTCTTTCCGGGATGAATTAGATATTCGGTTGCTGAATGAAGATCCAAAAAATTTCCTGCTGACACATGCGGATGTTCAGAGAGAGCTTGATTATCCGGGCTGGATGTACGGAGAAGAGGAAAGCCCAATCGAAGAAGGCAGGTATATCAATTATATACGACCACTTTTTGTATCCAGAATGCCAAACCATAAGGTGACAGGTTCGGCACATGATGCAACCATAAGAAGTGCGAGAGATTATGAAACGCGTGGTGTGGTGATAACAAAAGTTCCGTTGACGGATCTGAAACTGAATAAAGACAATGAGATTGAAGGATATTATGATAAAGACAGCGACAGGCTTCTTTATCAGGCATTGGTAAGGCAACTGTTATTGCATGGAAATGATGGAAAGAAAGCATTCGCGGAAGATTTTCATAAGCCGAAAGCTGACGGTACAGAAGGTCCGGTTGTACGCAAGGTGAAGATTGAGAAGAAACAGACTTCCGGTGTTATGGTTCGTGGTGGGACAGGAATTGCTGCGAATGGTGAGATGGTGCGGATTGATGTGTTCCGGGAAAATGGAAAATACTATTTCGTGCCTGTGTATACAGCGGATGTGGTACGGAAGGTGCTGCCGAACAGGGCGGCAACACACACAAAACCATATTCAGAGTGGAGAGTCATGGATGATGCCAATTTTGTTTTTAGTCTGTATTCCAGGGATTTAATCCATGTGAAGAGCAAAAAGGATATAAAAACAAATCTGGTAAATGGTGGATTATTGCTGCAGAAAGAAATATTTGCGTATTACACCGGGGCAGATATTGCAACGGCAAGTATTGCCGGTTTTGCGAATGACAGTAATTTTAAATTTAGAGGACTTGGAATTCAGAGTCTGGAAATTTTTGAAAAATGCCAGGTAGACATCCTCGGAAATATTTCCGTTGTCCGCCACGAGAACCGCCAGGAATTTCATTAGAAAAATTGAGGGAAACATATGGGATTTCGAAATATTATGATCAGCAGTAATATGAAACTCCGCATTCAGGATCAGCAGTTAGTTGTGACTGCCGGGGATGAGGTGCATATTCCACTGGAAGATATTAACTGTATTTTAATTGAAAATCAGTCGGTCACATTATCTGCCTATCTGTTACAGAAAGTTGCGGATAGCGGTATTGCGCTTTATGTCTGTGATGAAAAACATTTGCCAAATGCAGTGTTATTGCCAATGGTGCGACACAGCCGTCATTTTAAAATTTTAAAATATCAGATGGAGACGGGAAAGCCATTGCAAAAGCGTTTGTGGCAGCAGGTTGTGATCCAGAAGATACGAAATCAGGCACTGTGCCTGCAATTACTGGAGCTGGATGGACATGAGGAACTTCTCAGAATGTGTAAGGAAGTACAGTCCGGCGACAGGACACATGTGGAAGCCAAAGCGGCAGCATACTATTTCCGATGTATGTACGGACTTGGGTTTTCGAGAGGAAATGATCATATTATTAACTCGGCATTGAATTATGGATATGCAATCATCCGTGGAATGATCGCACGTTCCATCATATGTTACGGGTTAGAACCATCGATTGGTATCTTTCATCACAGCGAGCTGAATAATTATAATCTGGCAGATGACATGATTGAGCCATTCCGGCCATTGGTGGATCTATATGTTTCCAGTCATTTTGATATTTCAGAAATAGACAGTACATTGACACCGGAAATGAAAAAGGGATTGTTTGGAATTATAAATTTTGATATGTCAGTGAAAGGAGATATGCGTATTGTAAGTAACTGTATTGATATGTTGATTGCAAGTTACAGCAGTGCATTACAGGGAAACCGGACAGAGCTTGATCTGCCGGAACTGATACAGCTACAGGTACACAGTTATGAATAAATTTATGAGAATTGTTGTCTTTTTTGATCTTCCGGTCGTCACTGCAAAAGAGAAAAAAGCAGCCGCAAAATTCCGGAAATTTTTGATAAAAGATGGGTACAATATGATGCAGTGGTCCGTGTATTCAAGGATTTGTAATGGAACAGATTCTGTTGCAATGCACAGACAGAGGCTGAAACAGAATCTCCCGGAAAATGGCTCTGTCCGGGCACTTACGCTGACAGAAAAGCAGTTTGAATCCATTGATGTTTTATTGGGAGAAAAAACATTTGCGGATTCACCGGAATCTACGGAACTGATCAATATTTTTTAACTAACACACAGGCTTGCCATCTATCGGTAGCTCCTTTACTATTTTGATAGAAACGAGACATATGCATATAATTATAAAAAGCGAAAAAGGATAGCAAGTAATTGAGATGGAAGAACAGACGATGAGTGCAAGAGAGAAAAATAATGTTAAGAATTATGTGAAAGTGAGGTGAGGTGTGTGCTAATGAATACATCTGAGTATCTTTCTATTATTGAAAATATTAAGAGTGAAATCAAGGCTGCGCAATACCGTGCAGCAGTTCATGCGAACGTAGACATGCTGCTCCTTTATCATGATATAGGCTGTGTAATCAATGAGCATAAATCATGGGGCAACAAGTTTATTGACAATCTTGCCACTGATATTAGGATCGCATTCCCGGAGAGTAAAGGATATTCTGTTCGTAATCTAAAATACATGGCAAAATTTGCCGAGACATATCCAGATCGGAAATTTGTGCAGACGGTGTCTGCACAAATTCCGTGGTCTCATAATATTGCAATTTTGGAAAAAGTCAAAGACCCGCAACAGCGTATATGGTACATTGAAAAAACGGCTGAAAACGGATGGTCACACAATGTTTTGATTCATCAAATCGAAAGTAGTTTGTATGAACGTCAGGTTCTGGCGGATAAGGTTACAAATTTTGAACACCGTCTACCGTCTCCACAAAGTGAGTTGGCAGTACAGACTATGAAAGACCCATATGTATTTGATTTCATTCCTTTTCGGGAAAATATGCTTGAACGGGACATTGAGCAGGCACTGGTTCGGGATGTCACAAAGCTTCTTTTAGAGCTTGGAACGGGATTTGCATTTTTGGGAAATCAGTATCCCCTGAATGTAGGTGGTGATGATTTTTACATTGATTTACTGTTCTATAATCTGAATCTTCGTTGCTATGTGGTTATAGAACTGAAAACGGGTGACTTCAAGCCGGAATATGCCGGTCAGCTAAATTTTTATCTGTCGGCCGTAGATGGTATTTTGAAGAAAGAACAGGACAATCCGTCGATTGGTTTGCTTCTGTGTAAAAGCAAAAACAATGTGGTCGCAGAATATTCGCTCAAGGATATTTCAAAGCCGATTGGTGTAAGCGAATACAAAATAACTAGCAGTTTGCCGGATGATCTGGAAAAGCAGCTGCCGTCTGTTGAAGATATTCAGAAACGGATTAAATAAGAAAATTGTAACAAAATTTCTGTTTGACTTTTTTCAAATCAATCAATATAATAATTCCTGAACGAGTAGCAGACTAGTGTAAATCCAGTTATGTTACTTGTTTTTTATTTTAAAGTTAATAGAAAGACATGAAAAAAGTGTGTAGCCTATCAGCGTAAGTCCAGCTTATTGTGATAGGAACACACTTTTTTTGTGCCGCAAAACAAGGAGGAAAAACAAGGAGGATGTATGTCAGAAAGTAACAAAATGAAGGAGATGCCGGTCAATAAGCTCATGGTGCAGATGGGAATACCGATGATCTTATCGATGGCATTGCAGGCGGTCTACAACATTGTGGACAGTGCCTTTGTTGGAAACATGAAGGTGGGAAGTGAAGCGGCGCTTAACGCACTGACACTGGTGTTCCCGGTACAGATGCTTATGGTGGCAGTAGGAATTGGAACGGGTGTCGGAACCAATGCGCTTCTCGCAAGGACACTCGGACAGGGAAATGCCAAAAAAGCTGCAAAAGTGGCGGGCAACAGTTTATTTCTCGGAGTAATTATTTATGTGGTATGTTTCTTATTTGGAATTTTTGGAGTGAGAGCATACATTTCATCACAGACCGTTGATCCGGAAGTGATTTCAATGGGAATGAGTTATTTAAGAATATGCTGTGTGGTTTCATTTGGAATCATTTTCTTCTCATTATTTGAAAAATTATTACAGGCGACCGGACGTTCCCTTTATTCTACGATCGGTCAGGTGGTAGGTGCGGTCGTAAATATAATTCTAGATCCGATCATGATTTACGGTATCGGACCAGTTCCTGAAATGGGCGTGGAGGGCGCAGCCTATGCTACTGTAATTGGTCAGGTCGCATCGGCAGCATTATTATTTATTTTTCATATGAAATTAAATAAAGAGTTTGAACATGGTGTGGGATACATGAAGCCGGATGCAGGAATTATAAAAGAAATCTATGCAATCGGACTCCCTGCAATTATTGCACAGGCACTTATGTCTATCATGGTATATGTGATGAATCTGATCTTAAAATTCAGTCCTTCTGCACAGACCGCATATGGATTGTTCTATAAAGTGCAGCAGTTTGTATTGTTCCTCGCATTTGGACTTAGGGATGCAATCACACCGATTATTGCGTTTGCCTACGGAATGCACAGCAAAAAGAGGATTCAGGACGGAATCAGGTATGGACTGATTTATACGATCGTACTTATGGTCGTTGGTGTGGCGATCACAGAAATTTTCCCAGGTGCTTTTGCGACGTTATTTAATGCGGGGCAATCCAGAGAGTATTTCATCGGAGCGATGAGAATCATCTCCATCAGCTTTATTTTTGCGGGAATCAATGTGGCATATCAGGGAATTTATCAGGCACTGGACGGTGGTATGGAATCACTTGTGATCTCGCTGCTCAGACAGCTTATAATTATATTACCGCTGGCCGGCATTTTCTCTGTTTTTGTCAGAAACGGTCAGATGGGAGTTTCGTTGATCTGGTGGGCATTTCCGATCACCGAGCTTACCGCATGTCTGGTGGGATATGTATTGTTGAAGAGGATCAGAAAAAACAAGGTAGAAAGTTTAAGTTAAGGAGGAGTCAGTTATGGAAAAGAGAATCATAACGATCAGCAGAGAGTTTGGAAGCGGCGGCCGCTTTATTGGTGAAGAAGTGGCAAAGAAACTTGGGATTTCCTATTATGACAAGGATATCATCGGACAGATTGCAGAGCAGTCAGGATTTTCACCGGAATATATCCGGGAAAATGCGGAATTGTCTCCGAAGAAAGGCTTATTTGCCTATGCATTTTCCGGACGTGATATCACAGGGAAATCAGTGGAAGATATGGTGTATGAAGCACAGAGAAACGTGATCCTGAAAATTGCGGAAAAAGAAAGCTGTGTGATCATAGGAAGAAATGCGGATTTTATCTTAAAAGACCGGGAGGATGTGCTGAATGTTTTTATACACGGGGATATGCCGGAAAAAGTGCAGCGTATCTGTAAACTATACAATGTCGCAGAAGCTGATGCTGCAAAAATGATAACCGAAACAGATAAAAGGCGTAGAACAAACTATAATTTTTACACAGACCAGAAATGGGGAATGGCAAAAAATTATACATTATCTTTGAACAGCTCGCAGCTTGGATATGAAAGGTGTGGGGAAATCATTATGGAGTGCGTAAAATAGAGAATAGTATGGATCAATAAAAAGAACTGGTTTTTGAGGTGTCCCCTCAAAAACCAGTTCTTTTTTTTATGATGTCTGAAATTCTGTTAAATTAACACTTCTCAGGTTCAGGATAATCAACCCCGAAAGTTTCAACTGTCACGGTTTTCATTACCTGTGGCTGTAATGGACGGTCAGAGTAATCAGTTGCTGTTTCTGCAATTTTATTGACAACATCCATACCATCGATCACTTTACCGAATGCAGCATAAGCGCCGTCTAAGTGTGGAGAGTTCTTGTGCATGATGAAGAACTGGGAACCGGCAGAATCCGGGATCATAGTTCTTGCCATGGATAAAACACCTTCAGAATGTTTTAAGTCATTTTTGAAACCGTTCTGGGAAAATTCTCCTTTGATTTCATAGCCCGGGCCACCCATTCCGGTTCCGTCCGGATCGCCGCCCTGGATCATAAAACCGTTGATGACACGGTGGAAGATAACGCCGTCATAAAACCCTTTTTTTACTAAACTGATAAAGTTGTTTACAGTATTTGGTGCGATTTCAGGATAAAGCTCTGCTTTCATGATATCGCCGTTTTCCATCTCGATTGTAACAATTGGATTTGACATAATAATTGATTCCTTTCATTGAATATGATATCGTGATTTTTCATATACACACCATATTGTAACGAAAAAATATGTTTTCGTAAAGATAAAACGCAAAAAATCAGATCGTTGTATTCTGAAAGCAGACTCTGATCTTTTGTGCAATGCCGGCATCAATAAAGCCTTTGTCTGCCATATCATCGAGAATATCGCAGGTTTTTTCATGCGAAAAACCCTGTTTATAAGGGCGGCTTTCGGTGAGTGCCTGATAAATGTCTATACACGCCATGATGCGTTCCGGCTCGTTTAATTCAGCGGCAGTTTTGCCGAAAGGATAGCCTTTTCCGTTCAGTTTTTCGTGGTGGAATGCTGCCCAGTCACGGATGTCTTCAAAATCGTTGATATTGGACAGAATCAGATAAGTATATCCTGCATGGTTTTTCATTTTTGAAAATTCTTCATCGGTCAGCTTATCCGGTTTTTCCAGAATATCATTGTCGATTGCCATCTTGCCGATATCATGAAGTGCGCCGGCCAGGTACATTTTCTGAACCTGTGTGGAATCGTAGCCGATGTACTCTGCAAATGCGGCTGCTTTCTCAGCGACACCGATGGAGTGTCTGCTTGTAAAAGAAGATTTATAGTCGACGATCTGCGCAAAAAAGTCGGCGATATTTTTGCAGGTTTCCCAGTCAAAGGTCTGTTTTTCTCTCGGAACGATCTCCCAGAGTTTCGTTTCAAAGGAGTCATCTTTGAAATCTGCAAATTCGTTATCTGAAAATATATGGAAAAAAGCATCCACACATGCGGCGTCAAAAAGTTTATCCGTATGCTGGATCAGGTACTGTTTTACCATATCCCATCTCTGTGTTTCAAATGCACCGCTGTGCCCGATGATATCCACCACATCGGCAAGGTGGATAATGCGCGCAGACAGAGGAACTTCATCCCATTTTTTGTGAAATGGTCCGGTGCCGTCCGCGTGCTCATGATGGTATAGGATTGCATTGGTAACGTCAGTTTTAAAAGGGATTTTTGCAAGATTCTGTTCACCGTAGATGCAATGCAGGTTCGTAGTGTTTGCCACAAGGTCAGCGGTCAGGTCTGCCGCGGAATGCTCCTGCAATTCCTCGGAAATATATTGTGTGAGGGCGTTGTCGTGCAACAGAGCGCAGATTGCGAGATCCTGCAGGGCATCCTCCGGCAGATCAAAATACTGCCCCATGCGCACACTGATATAGGCCACTCGTTTTCCATGTTTATTTTTAATGTTTACCAGTTCTGCCTCGATGCAGTCGAGAGCATAGGAACAGGCACTGATCAAACCGATAATATCTATCTCCATGATTTATTTTAATGAAATCGTACTGCATACAAAGCGATGCCTTGCGATTTCATAACCTCCTAAATTAGTAATAATTCCTATTATTGAATTATAAAATCAGTTGCCCCTATTGTCAATATGTTACAGTTCACAGGTTACCCTGCGAACTGTAACTTCGCAGCCCCATATAAAGTTTTGCTTCGCAAAAGGGGGCTGCTCACACCCGCATCACGTTCATACGCACCTGAACAGCATGGTGTTCAGGTGCTGAGTGAACAGTAACGTCAATATTCGTTACAGTATTCATATGACCATGATTAGTTTTAGCAGGAATAGCAGAAGTTTCATATTCATAGGAAGTGTATCGAAAAACTTCCTTGTAAATTTTTTCGTTTTATGGTTTGATAAGTACAGAAAAAGAGTATCGGAGAACAAAGGAGAGAAAAAGTATGCCAGTTTTTGATTTCAGCAGCGCTTCAGAGGAAAAAGAAGCGTTTGTATGTACATATACCGCATTTACATCAGACAGTTCCAAAAAAACACCGGATGATCCGATCCTGGTGTTAGACAATCAGCAAAAACAGTGGAGCCATCATTCCACCGGAGTATTTTGCAACCAGAGCCAGTGGACAGCATTTGAGTTTAAGGAGGAGGACGAGACATTTCGTTCCAATATCCTGCGGATCGATGCACGTTTTGTGAATCTGATCAAATGGCTTGGGGAGAACCGTATCAACGTTCTTTTGTCCGGGGAAAACAGGGCGGACGGCTATGCCGTGTACAAGATCAGGGAAAATGCTTTTCACGGTGGAACGAAACTCTCTGCGGCGGATGGATTTTTACAGTATGTGATGGAACGCCTTTTATCGAGCAGTGCACCGGAGCAGGAGGATGAGGACGAAGAGTTAGACGAGAGTGGCGACAGCATGAAGCTTACCAGCATCCAGAGCATTTCGGATTTCTTAAACTGTGCAGGAAGAACCATGCCGGACAATATCAGACTGTGGGCGAGGAGAAATTTAGCAGTCGCCCGTTCCAGCGAAGTGTCTGCAGAGGAACGCCGCCACGCACAGCGCGCACTTTCCATTATGACAAATATCCAGTGGAAAAATAACTATTTTGAAGCGATCGATCCGGTGGAGGCGCGCAGGATTTTAGACGAAGAACTGTACGGAATGGAAAAAGTAAAACAGCGTATCATGGAGACCATCATCCAGATCAACCGCACGCACACACTTCCGGCTTACGGACTTCTGCTTGTCGGACCGGCAGGAACCGGAAAATCGCAGATTGCCTATGCGGTGGCAAGAATTTTAAAACTGCCGTGGACGACACTCGATATGAGTTCCATCAATGACCCGGAGCAGTTGACCGGAAGCTCCCGTATCTACGGAAATGCGAAGCCTGGTATTATTATGGATGCATTTTCCATGGCTGGCGAGTCGAACCTTGTATTCATCATCAACGAGCTTGACAAGGCTGCATCCGGAAAAGGAAACGGCAATCCGGCGGACGTACTTCTTACCTTATTAGATAATCTTGGATTTACAGACAACTATATGGAATGTATGATTCCGACCGGCGGTGTCTATCCGATTGCAACTGCCAATGTAAAAGAAGATATCAGCGCCCCGCTGATGTCACGTTTTGCAGTGATCGATATCCCGGATTATACGCAGGAAGAGAAAAAAATCATTTTCTCCAAATTTGCACTGCCAAAAGTATTAAAGAGAATCGGATTGCTGCAGGGCGAGATCGTTCTGACCGGGGAGGGACTGGATGAACTGATCGAGCAGTATAAGAATACATCGGGAATCCGTGATCTGGAGCAGGCGGCAGAGCACCTAGCAGCAAATGCACTGTATCAGATTGAGGTTGACCATGTAAAGCAGGTCGTATTTGATGCGGAAATGGTGAAAAAATTATTTGCGTAAAAAACAAAATATATGAAAGGTAAAAAGACCACTTCATGAAATTTTTTGTGAGGTGGTCTTTTTCTGTCCGAATTAATGGACAGAAAATATGGATAATGGGAAGCAGCAAGAGGGCAAAATGACGGAAAGTGAGGAGCATGGCAGATGAAAACGGAATATCAGATTATTGCGGTAGACTTTGACGGAACACTTTGTACGGACTGCTTCCCAAAGATCGGACAGCCGAATACAGCACTGATCGAACTGCTGAAAGGATTGAGAAGGCAGGGACGCCAGATTATTTTGTGGACGTGCCGCTGTGGAAATCAGTTAGAGGAAGCAGTGGAATGGTGCAGGAAGTGGGAACTAGAATTTGATGCAGTGAATGAGAATCTGCCGGAGATTATCGAAAGGTACGGATCAGACGGAAGAAAGATTTATGCGGATGTTTATATTGATGACAAAAGCTGTTTTCCATGGGAGGTAAAAAAGGATGAGAAAGTTGGATTATGAATTTATTTTTACATGCGGTATTGTTGCATTTATCGCAGCGCTTGGAATGGTAGCTGGCATTGTTGTGCTGGCTGGGGCAAAGATTTATGTTTATAACCTGCCTTTGATCGTGGGAAGCTTTCTGGCTATCGGAGGACTCTTGTGGGGATTATTGTTAGTTTTGAATAATGATAAGGTGGAAAAAAGGACAAAACATCGTTACTGCTCAGACAGTATCTGAGCACTTTGCTGTATCATACATATTTAGTAACTATTCAGCACCTCATTCGCAAAATCGCTCTTTCAGAGCTATATTTTTGCTCATGTGGTTACTTCGCCAAAGAAATTTTCAAAATTATGCTCATTCATGCAAGCATGATTCGCAAATTTATGAAAATTGTCTTGGCTCTGAATAGTTACCATATTTACCAGATTAAGGTTGACGCTCTGTCGTGAATTACATATAATAAGCTTGATTTACTGTGCCTTTTGGGGAAGTACCGAAGGCATTTGGAGGAAAAATGAGAAGAAACCTTAATATAAAACAGAGAAAATGGCGGAGCTTTATCTTTGCAACGATTTTTGGTGTGACAGCAGCGACTGCGGTCATTACGGTAAAACCGTTGGAAAGTTATGCCTACACGGAGACGGCAGGAGTGTTGAACGATGGCCCGGTGCAGATGCGGAAATCGCCTGTGAATGGCGAAAAAATCACATCTCTGGCGGCTGGAACAGCCGTCCGCGTGATCGATGAAGCGGATGGTTCGGATGGAATGAAGTGGTATAAAGTACAGATTTCCTATAATGGAATGTCATCGACAGGTTATATCAGATCCGATTTTATCACACTGTCATCCGAGGATACTTCTGCGGGAAGTACGATCACAGATAATTCAGCGCAGGGTGCAGCCGGAGTTGTCACCAACACGAACGGCAATGTCTATGTGAGGACAGGTGCGAGCACGGCATATTCTCTGGTCACGACGGTAAAAAGAGATCAGACAGTCAATGTACTCGGACAGACAACCACAAATGGAACTGTGTGGTACAATGTGACATTTAATAAGAATGGTGTGGATTATGCAGGTTGGATCTGCGGAACCTATCTGTCAGTAACCGGACAGACTTCTGCGGATGGATCGCAGGGAGACACCACAACGGTGACGGATGAAGAATATGTTGCATCGTTAAAATCAGCAGGATTTCCGGACAGCTATTGTAACTCACTTCTGGCATTGCACCAGAAGTATCCAGACTGGCAGTTCGTTCCGGTACAGACAGGACTAGACTGGAATACCGTCATTGCAAATGAGAGTGTTGTCGGAAGGAATCTGGTGCAGAGTTCTTCCAATGATGCGAGAAAGTCAACGGAGACGGGGGCTTATGACTGGGCGACCAACAAATGGTATGGTTATGACGGAGCAGGCTGGGTAAGTGCCTCCTCCAATTACATAGCATATTGCATGGATCCGAGAAATTACCTGAATGACACGTATATTTTTCAGTTTGAAACGTTAGAATATGCGCCATATCAGAACGTGACAGGAGTTGGAAATATTCTGTCAGGCAGTTTCATGAGTGGAAACTATAGCGATACAGACGGAGCATCGCGAAGCTATGCAGATACTTTCATGGAAGTGGGACAGAACTTGAGTGTCAGTCCTTATCATCTGGCTGCAAGATGTAAGCAGGAGCAGGGAAATAAGGGGACAAGTCCTTTGATCTCTGGCAATTACTCTGGCTATAATGGATATTACAATTACTTTAATATCGGAGCATATACGACATCGTCTGCGTCTGCGACGGTCAACGGATTGATTTATGCGAAAAATAACGACTGGAATTCTATTTATAAATCAATTAATGGTGGAGCTGGTATCGTTGGAAATAATTATGTGAAAAAAGGGCAGAACACCTTATATTTCCAGAAATTTAATGTGGTGAATATGAACAGCATATACTCACATCAGTACATGACAAATGTGCAGGCGGCAATGTCAGAAGGAAAAACAATGAGCACGGCTTATGCGGATAAATCACAGGGATTTATATTCCGTATTCCGGTGTATAGCAATATGCCGGAGTCAGCAGTGACGTTTTCAGACAGTGGTAATCCGAATAACTGGCTCTCTTCTCTCAGCGTAAGCGGATATGGACTGACACCGTCTTTCCAGGGAGCAGTAACCGATTATTCCGTGATCGTTGGAACCGAGGTAAGCTCGATCAATGTAGGTGCTTCGGCAGTTGCACCGAAAGCGGGAGTTTCCGGAGCGGGAACTTATGCATTGAATTATGGAAATAATGCGATCAACGTAACTTGTGTGTCACAGAGCGGTTCGGCAAAAACCTACACGATCAATGTGGTAAGACAGCAGCCGGCAGCAGACAATACCCAGACACCGGAAAGTGGTGGAACAACGGTTGCGGACGGCGTATCCGTTTCTACCTCCTATAAACTGGGAGATACCGTGATCACAGGTATTACACCGGGAACAGGCGCTTCTTCTGTACTTGCCAATATCTCAGCGGGAAGCGGCACGGTCAAAGTGCTGAAAGCAGATGGCACAGAAAATACCGGTGCAGTCGGAACAGGTAATAAAATTGCAGTATATGCAAATGGAACACTGGTGAAGCAGTATGACGTTGTCATTTACGGTGACATCAATGGAGATGGAAAAATCTCTGTGGTCGATCTGGTCATGATGCAGAAACAGATTCTTGGAACATCACAGCTTTCCGGTGCGTATGCAGCGGCTGCGGATATAAGCAGAGATGGAAAAGTTTCCGTAAAAGACCTTGTGCTTTTGCAGAAACATATTATAAATGCAGCACAGATTGAACAGTAATAGGGCTGTGTGGATAGAAAGAGTTATTTTAGTGAGAAAATACAATTTTCACACATAAGAATGGAGAGTAAAATGAAAAAGAAATTAGGTGTGATCATTACACTGTTAACATTATGCATCTGCCTTATGACACCGCAGATGCATGCCAAGGCGGCTTCCGGAAAAACAACGATCGCTGTGTCTGCCGGTTCCCTGAATATCGGACAGACTGTGACGGTAACGGCAAAAGCATTAAGTGCATCCGGGGACAGTGCATATGCCAATATGGTTTTGACCTATGATGCCGGCATTCTGGAGTTTGTGAGCTGTAATGCAACTTATGGCGGTGGCGGCGGAAGTATTTCGGTAGCGAGTGACAGCTTCAGTGTGACATTAAAAGCAATCAGTGCGGGAAAAGCTTCTATTTCGCTTTCTGCTACGGATGGTGTTATTTACGGTACCGAAGAAGAATTGGATTCCATGGCAGGCAGCAGCACTTCTGTAACGGTCAAAAACGAAGCAGCAGGCAGCAATACAGGAAATAACAACAATACTGGAAGCAATACGAATACGGCAGCTTTATCCGCAGATAATTCCTTAAAGGCGCTGACGATTTCACCGGGAACATTGTCTCCGGCTTTTAAGGGAAGCACCACAAAGTACACGGCAACGGTTGATAATTCCGTGACAAGTATTGCAGTGAGTGCAACACCGGTCAATGAAAAGGCAACGATTGAGTCTGTGACTGGAAATACGAATCTTGCAGTTGGGGCAAACGTTGTTCAGATTGTCGTAAAAGCAGAAAATGGTACAACAGCCACTTATAAAATCACTGTGACAAGACAGGCTGCAGGAACCACCGGAAGTGAGACGACAACTACAGGCGGTGAAAACGGAGACGACGGAAATGTTGACAGCGAGACTCCAGAAGATACTGAGGAAGTGGACACAACGGAAACTCCGGTGTCGGCGGCGGATGTTGTGATCAATAACACGACCTACCATATCGCAGACAATTTTACAGAGGAACAGATTCCGTCTGATTTTACAGAGGCAACAGTTAATTTCCGGGGAGCGGAATGCAGAGGTCTGACATTTAACAAGGGAACAATCTCTCTGATCTATCTGGAAACAGACAATGTGGATGCAACAACCGGCAGGTTCTTTATCTATGATGAGACAAGGGATGTTGTCTATGACTTTATGAAGTTTACAGCAGGGGAGAGCAGTTATGCTATCCCACTTCTGGCGCCGCTTGATTCGGTACTGCCGGAGAGTTATGTGCAGGTGTCCCTGCAAATGCCGGAAAATACTGTGATGACCGCTTACCAGCTTCCGGCAGAGGATGGAGAGGAAGCGTCTGATTTCTATATCTTTTATGGGGTAAATCAGGATGGAACCGAAGGCTGGTATCAGTATGATGCAGCGGAAGGAACTTACCAGCGTGTGAATGGAAATATCACAGAGACAGCGGATTCCTCTTCGGATGATCTTGCAGCATTGCAGAGCGAGTATGATGAACTCTCAAAGAAATATAAAGATGCAAAATCCTTTTCCAGAAACATGATCGCTGTGCTTATTTTTGTATTGGCAATCGCAGTTGTGATCATCCTGAATATCGTTCTCTTTGGCAGAAAGAAAAAAGGAAAAGACGAACTCTTAGAGGACAACGATTCTGAGAACGAAGAGTCTGAGTACGAGAGCGATGAGGAAGATGAATTTGTCGAAAAATCCCCTGAAGCTCCAATGAAAAACGCAGAGAACACAAAAAAAGCATCAAAAGCAGGGCAGACAGCGAGAACAAATAAAGCCGGGAAACCGAAAAAAGCAGAAGAAACAGAAGAAGCACAAGAGTTCGAAGAGGATGAGGACGATTATTTCGATGACGAGGAAGAGTACATCGAGGAAGAACATCCAATCAACAGGGCTTACCGCGAATGGAATGATTATGAGGATGAAATTCCATCCCCGTCTAAGAAACCAGTGACAGAAGAAATGTCCGAGAAAAAATCACCTATAGAAAATGAAAAAATGGATGTGCCGCAAAAAAATGAAAAAGGAATGGAAGTTTTCGACCTAAATGATTTATAATATAAAATAGAATGTAGATAATTGCGAAACTCATTCATAACGTAAATTAAATTGTGAAAAATCAACAAAAGCTTGAGAAAACACTGTGGAACCGCCGGTACTTAGAAGGCAGGTGCGACATTTTTTATCAGGTCTGTGCATTTACTGCACAGACCGTGCGAAGATGATTCAAGAGTGAGCAAATTCCTATCTGCGAAGCAGATTTTATATGAATTTGCGAAGTACTGCGAAGAATGAGCAGTACCGTTGCGAGTGACACGTAGCGGAAGCGTGTTTTCGAAAATTTTGTTGATTTTGAACAATTTGAGATAGATTAAGGAGAGTTTGCAATCACCTAATAAATAATGTGAGGAGACAACATGCAATTACCATACACTGTAAAAGCCAAAAAAGCGATTGATATCGCCGGCAAAATGTCAAAATCATTACATCATAATTATATCGGAACCGAGCACTTACTGATTGGGCTATTGAAGGAAAATTCAGGAGTAGCGGCAAAAATTTTGAATGAGAATGGTGTAGAGTTAGATAAAATTGTAGATCTGATCAAAGAATTGATCGCTCCGGCGGAGGGAACAGCAGTAGCAGAATCAGATGGTTATTCACCGAGAGCAGCAAAAGTTCTTGAGAATGCAGAGAAGGAGGCAGTCAGATTCCATGCAGATGCTATTGGAACAGAACATATTCTGATTTCCATGATCAAAGAGACAGACTGTGTTGCATCCAGATTACTGACAACGCTGTCCGTCAATATGCAGAAAGTCTTTGTGGACACTCTCATTGCGATGGGGGAAGATGCAAATCTTTACCGCGAAGAATTTCAGAATGGCCGTCCGGGAAAAAAGAAAAATAATGAGGGAACCCCGACGCTGGATCAGTATTCCAGAGATCTGACACAGCTTGCAACGGAAGGAGCACTGGATCCGGTGGTTGGACGTGAGGAAGAAATCCAGAGAGTGATTCAGATTCTAAGCAGAAGAACGAAGAACAATCCATGTCTGATCGGAGAACCGGGAGTTGGTAAAACGGCTATCGTGGAAGGAATCGCAGAGCGTATCGTATCCGGTCTTGTACCGGACTCTGTTCAGGGAAAAAGAGTGGTATCTTTAGACCTATCCGGTATTGTGGCTGGTTCAAAATACCGTGGAGAATTTGAAGAGCGTATCAAAAAAGTGATTCAGGAAGTGACAAAAGCAGGAAATGTTTTGCTGTTTATCGATGAGCTTCACACAATCATCGGTGCCGGTGGCGCAGAGGGCGCGATCGATGCCTCTAATATTTTAAAACCTGCACTTGCCCGTGGTGAGATTCAGATCATGGGAGCAACGACAATCACAGAATACCGCAAATATGTAGAAAAAGATGCTGCACTGGAGCGAAGATTCCAGCCTGTGACGGTGGAGGAACCGGGCGAGGAACAGACAGTTGCAATTTTGAAAGGGCTTCGCGGTAAATACGAAGCACATCATCATGTAAAGATCACGGATGAGGCAGTCGAGGCGGCAGTCCGCCTGTCAGCGCGCTATATCAATGACCGTTTTTTGCCGGATAAGGCAATTGATCTGATGGATGAAGCAGCAGCAAGAGTGCGGTTTGGCGTGTCTAACCATACAGAGAAACTTGCGGAATTGAGAAATCAGATCACAGAAAAAGAATTACAGTTAGAGGATGCTCTGAGCAATTCCGATATTGCGCTTGCAAAACAGTGCAAGGAAGAAAAAGAAGCATTGGAAGCAGAGCTTGAGAAGCAGACAAAAAAAGCGCAGCGTGAGATCCGCAGAAAGAATCTGTCTGTCACAGAGGATGATGTGGCAGATGTTGTTTCCGGCTGGACAAAAATTCCGGTGAAGAAACTGGCAGAAGGCGAGGCAGCCCGTCTGAAAAAATTAGAGGCAACGCTGCACAAACGTGTCGTTGGTCAGGAAGAAGCTGTGACGGCTGTGGCAAAAGCGGTGAGACGTGGACGTGTCGGTTTAAAAGATCCGAGAAGACCGATCGGTTCGTTCCTGTTCTTAGGACCTACAGGCGTAGGTAAAACGGAGATTTCCAAGGCACTGGCGGAGGCTGTTTTCGGCAATGAACAGGCGATGATACGTGTCGATATGTCGGAGTACATGGAGAAACACAGTGTTTCTAAAATGATCGGTTCCCCGCCGGGATATGTCGGACATGAGGACGGCGGTCAGCTCAGCGAGAAAGTGCGCAGGAATCCGTATTCTGTGATTTTGTTTGACGAGATCGAAAAAGCGCATCCGGATGTATTTAATATTTTACTCCAGGTGTTAGACGATGGACATATCACGGATTCTCAGGGACGCAAGGTGGACTTTAAAAATACGATCATTATCATGACATCAAATGCAGGAGCACAGTCCATTGTGGAACCGAAAAAACTTGGTTTTGCATCTTCTGATGATGAAAAGCAGAATTACGAGCGCATGAAAAACAGTGTGATGGAGGAAGTGCGCAGAATTTTCAAACCGGAGTTCTTAAACCGTATTGATGAGACCATCGTATTCCGTTCACTGAACAAAAATGATATGAAACAGATCGTCACATTAATGTTGAAAGATCTGACAGACCGTTGTAAGAGCCAGATGGATATCACACTTCATGTGCGTGACAGCGTGAAAAATTATATTGTGGAAAAAGCATACGAACCGAAATATGGAGCAAGACCACTCCGCCGCAAAATCCAGAATGAGATCGAGGATCAGCTTGCAGAAGAAATCTTAGACGGCAAGGTGAAAAAGGGTGATGAAGTGATCGTCACTACGAAAAAGAATGCAGTTGTTTTTGAAGTAAAGGAACAGTAACACAAAAATAAAAAAATCCTTAAAAATGATGAAAATGCTGGCAATCGAAATGTAGTTGAGCTATAATGATTTTACAAAATTTTTACGGTGCAGCAGGCAGAGAAGGACTGTACCACAGGAGGAAAAGATGAGCGCTATTAGTGAATTAATTCGTTCAGAAGCAGATGGAACGATCAGTTTTGGAGATTACACTCTGGATGCAAAGGCAAAGCTTGATAACTTCGGGCATCAGGGAGATCTTTATAAGGTAAAAACTTACAAAGACATCACCAAGCTGGAGCGTAATGGTATGTTTGTTTATGAATCCGTACCGGGAACAGCGGCATATCATTTGAATGCAACGGACACAGGAATTTCTTTTTCCGTGGAAGGACCGGAAGATGCTCAGATCACACTGGAGTTAGAAGAAGAGACTGAGTATGAAATTACAGTGGACGGAGCAAGCGCAGGTAAGATGAAAACAAATCTCGGTGGCAAGTTGACCGTCAGTGTGGAACTTGGAGAGAAACCGGTAGAAGTTCAGATTCAGAAATGCTAAGAAATGCTAAGAAATGATAAGGGGTTGTCAGAAACGGCAACTCCTTTTAATGTCAATCGGAACTATTTGCAGAGTTTCCGGTTATTTTTTTGATAGGGAAGGTTATATGGCAAAAGGAAAAACAAGTATTTTTTTCTGCCAGTCCTGCGGATACGAATCGTCCAAATGGATGGGGCAGTGTCCGGGATGTAAGGAATGGAATACATTTGTAGAAGAAGTGGTGGACAAAAAGAGTGCGGGCACACTGGCAAAGCAGAAAGCGACAGCGTCAGAGGCAAAGGTACTGCCTCTGTCCCAGATCGAGATGACCTATGACAAGCGTGTGTCAACAGACATGAAAGAATTAGACCGTGTACTTGGCGGCGGTATTGTGCAGGGTTCCATGGTGTTAGTGGGAGGCGATCCCGGGATCGGAAAATCCACATTGCTGCTTCAGGTGTGCAGGAATCTGTCGGAGCATAACATAAAAGTGCTCTATATTTCCGGGGAGGAATCTTTGCAGCAGATCAAAATCCGTGCGGAGCGCATCGGAAATTTCGGGGACAGTCTGAAACTGCTGTGTGAGACAAATCTTGACACCATAAAGGCAGTCATTGACCGGGAAAAACCGCAGATCGTTGTAATCGATTCCATCCAGACGATGTTTAACGAAGAGGTTTCCTCGGCACCGGGCAGTGTATCACAGGTGCGCGAGTCCACAGGTGTTTTGATGCAGATCGCAAAGGGAATGGGAATCTCCATTTTCATTGTGGGACATGTGACGAAAGAGGGAGTGGTGGCTGGACCGAGAGTGTTAGAACATATGGTGGATACCGTGCTTTATTTTGAGGGTGACAGGCATGCAGCTTACCGTATTTTAAGAGGTGTGAAAAACCGTTTTGGTTCCACAAATGAGATCGGTGTGTTTGAGATGCGGCAGGACGGTCTTGTGGAAGTGGAAAATCCGTCCGAATATATGTTGAGCGGTAAACCGGAGGGAGCGTCCGGCTCTGTTGTGGCATGTTCCATGGAGGGGACAAGGCCAATTCTTTTAGAGGTGCAGGCGCTTGTGTGCCACAGCAATTTTGGAATTCCGCGAAGAACAGCGGCAGGAACGGATTTTAACCGTGTCAATCTTTTGATGGCGGTTCTGGAAAAAAGACTGGGCTTAAAGCTGGGTGACTGTGACGCCTATGTGAATATCGCCGGAGGAATCAAAATGAATGAGCCGGCAATCGACCTTGGCATTGTTCTTGCATTGATCTCAAGTTACAAGGACAAACCGATCGATGAGAAAACCATCTGTTTTGGCGAGGTCGGATTAAGCGGTGAGGTCCGCGCGGTAAATATGGCAGAACAGCGGGTGCAGGAGGCAAAAAAACTTGGCTTTGAGGTCTGTATTCTACCGGAGGTCTGCAGAAAATCCATGACAGAAGTAAAAGGTATCAAGCTGGTCGGTGTGAGCAATCTTTTAGATGCCATGAATTATCTGAAATAAAAAAATTGTATGAATTTTATAAAAAATAAAGGAAATTGAAAAATCCTGCCGAATAATAAAAATATGGAGATTTTATTGAAACGATTTTTTATATGGTGCTTCGGGAGAGACTGTCAGATATCAGAGAGGTGATACATATGACAATACGGGAAGAACTTGAAAAAATGGAGCGGGAAACATTAAGCCCTTATGCAACGCTCAGTGTGAACACGAAAGGCAGGGAACGCGAGGAAGAACAGTGCGATGTCCGGCCTGTTTTTCAGCGAGACAGGGACAGAATACTGCATTGTAAGGCATTCCGGCGGTTGAAGAATAAGACACAGGTTTTTCTGACACCGAAGGGAGATCACTATAGGACAAGACTTTCCCATACCTTAGAGGTATCGCAGAATGCGAGAACGATTGCGAAAGCGCTGCGTCTGAATGAAGATCTGGTGGAAGCGATCGCGTTGGGACACGATATGGGGCATACGCCGTTTGGCCATGCCGGAGAGTATGTGTTAAATGAAATCTGTGAAGACGGATTCCGGCACAACGAGCAGAGTGTCCGTATCGTGGAAAAACTTGAGAAAAACGGCATGGGATTAAATCTGACTTGGGAAGTGCGGGACGGTATTTTAAATCATCAGTCTAAGTCAATGCCACATACGCTGGAGGGAAAAGTTGTCCGCTTATCAGATAAAATCGCCTATGTTTACCATGACGTGGATGATGCGATCCGTGCAGAGATTCTGACGGAGGATGATATTCCGTTAGAGATCCGGAAAACATTAGGTTTTACCACAAAACAGCGTTTAAATACATTGATACATAACGTGATCATGAATAGTATGAACCAGGATGACATCCGGATGTCAGCAGATATTCAGGAAGCCATGTTTGAATTGCGCCATTTTATGTTTGATCATGTATACACGAATCCAATTGCCAAGGGTGAGGAAGTGAAGGCAAAGGCAATGATCCGGCAGCTCTTCGGATTCTACAAAGACCACATCGAGTTTCTGCCGGAAAAATACCTCGCTATGCTTGATGAAGGGGAAAAGACGGAGCGCGTGATCTGCGATTACATCGCAGGTATGACCGACCAGTATGCCATCACCAAATTCAGCGAATACTTCCTGCCGCAGGCATGGCAGGTAGACGGATACTAAGCCAATATAGCCTGCGGCGTGGGAAGATGGATGGGTATTATAGACAATTGCGAAACTCATAACGACCTAAATTGAATTGTGAGAAATTGACAAAAGACATGAAAGACATTGGGGAGCCGCCGGCACTTAGAAGGCAGATACAACGGTAAGTTGTGTCTGGCTTCTTAGTACCGTTGCGAGCGACACATAGCGAAAGCGTGTCTTGAATGTTTTTGTTAATTTTGAACAATTTAAAGAAGACTATGAGGAGTTTCGCAATTGGCTAATAGATATTAAAACGAAAGGAGGACACGCAGTATGCCATATTTTTCGGATGATATAATTGAAGAAGTGCGTTCCAGAAATGATATCGTGGATGTAATCGGACAGTATGTGCATCTGACGAAAAAGGGAAGCACCTATTTTGGACTGTGTCCTTTTCATAATGAGAAAACAGGATCGTTTTCTGTTTCTCCGAATAAACAAATGTACTACTGCTTCGGCTGTGGAGCCGGAGGGAATGTTTTCACATTTATGATGCAGTATGAAAACTTTACCTTCGGGGAGGCAATGGAAGCCTTGGCGGACCGGGCAGGTGTTGCCCTGCCAAAGCAAGAATATTCTGCCGCACAGAAGAGAGAGGCAGATAAAAAACAGCGGCTGTTGGAGATCAACAAAGAGGCAGCCAGATATTTTTATACATTATTGAGGAATGACCGTGGAAAACATGCACTCGCTTATTTCCAGAAAAGAGAATTGTCTGAGGAGACCATGAAAAAGTTTGGTCTGGGATATTCGGATCAGTACAGTGATGACTTATACCGGTATCTCCGTTCCAAAGGGTATGAGGATGAGATCTTAAAAGAGTCGGGGCTTGTGACGATCGATGAGAGACGCGGCGGCTATGACAAATTCTGGAACCGTGCCATGTTTCCGATTATGGATGTCCACAACAAAGTCATTGGTTTCGGTGGCAGGGTGATGGGCGATGGAGAGCCGAAGTATTTAAACTCACCGGAAACACCGATTTTTGATAAGAGCCGGAATCTGTATGGACTTAATTTTGCAAGGACAACAAAGAAACCACAGTTTTTACTGTGTGAGGGATATATGGATGTGATCGCACTGCATCAGGCAGGATTTGACAATGCGGTGGCATCGCTTGGAACTGCGCTGACGGCAGGGCATGCGAACCTGCTGAAAAGGTACACCAAGGAAGTGTACTTAACCTATGACAGTGACGGCGCAGGGGTGAAAGCAGCGCTCCGGGCAATTCCGATCTTAAAGGAAGTAGGGATTACGACAAAAGTGATCAACATGCGCCCGCACAAGGATCCCGATGAATTTATCAAGGCTCTGGGCGCAGAGGCGTATCAGGATCGTATCGATCATGCGGAGAACAGCTTTATGTTTGAGATACGCATTTTAGAACAGCAGTATGACATGAAAGATCCGGAGAGCAAGTCAGCCTTTTATCATGAAGTGGCAAAGAAACTCTGCTCCTTCACGGAAAAAATCGAGCGTGATATTTACGTTCAGGCAGTCGCGGAAAAATATATGCTGCCAACGCAGGATTTACAGCGGCTTGTCGGTAAATACGGAATGCAGATGGAAGGCATCCGAAAACAACCAACCCAGTTAAAAACCGGTATCAATGAGAAAAACGCCTCCGCCAGAGGAATCAAAAAAGAAGATGGGATGAAGCAATCCCAGAAACTTCTTTTGACATGGCTCATAGAGAATACCGGATTATATCATAAGATAAAAAAATATATCGCGCCGAAGGATTTTACGGAGGAGATATATCATAAGGTAGCTGAAGTATTATTCCAGCAGTTTGAGGAGAGCGGAGAAGCAAACCCGGCGAAGATCGTCAGCATGTTTCCAGATGAGGAGGCACAGAAAGAGATTGCGGCGCTTTTCAATGCAAGAATCCATGAGGTCGAGTCAAAAGAAGACCGGGAGAAGGCATTGAAAGAGACCATTATCCGCATCAAACAAAACAGTATCAAGTATCGGTCCGAGCATTTGGCACCGACAGATATGGCTGGTCTGATGCAGCTTGTAACAGATAAACGTGACCTGGAAGAATTGGAGAAATTGCATATTTCCATTGATTAGGGACAAAATAGTAGAAAACTTGAGAGGATGAAACAAAATGGCAAAAAAGACAGAAAACGAGGTAAAGGAAACCAAAAAAGAAGCAGCAGTGATGGATGAAGCTGCAAAAGAAAAGTTTCAGCAGAAGTTAAAAGATCTGTTAGCCTTGGCCAAAAAGAAAAAGAACATGTTGGAATACCAGGAGATCAGCGACTTCTTTGCGGACATGCAGTTAGAGGCAGAGCAGTTTGATAAAATTCTTGATTTTCTGGAAGCAAACAATATCGATGTACTTCGGATCACAGATGATGATTCTGATGATGAAATTTTACTCGATGTAGATGATGAAGACGAGATTGAAGTGGAAAAAATCGACCTTTCCGTGCCGGATGGCGTATCCATTGAAGATCCGGTCCGTATGTATTTAAAGGAGATCGGTAAAGTACCTCTTTTAAGTGCAGAGGAAGAGATCGAGCTGGCAAAGAACATGGAAGCCGGTGCTGTGGCAAAGGAAAAAATCGCAATCTTAAAGAGCAGAGAAGAGAATGCAACGGAAGAAGAACTTGCAGAGATCAAAGAAGAAATTAAGAATTTGCAGAAAGATCTTGATGCAGGGGATGAGGCAAAGAAACGTCTTGCAGAAGCAAACCTGCGTCTGGTTGTTTCCATTGCAAAAAGATATGTGGGACGTGGAATGCTGTTCCTTGATCTGATCCAGGAAGGTAACCTTGGTCTGATCAAAGCCGTGGAAAAATTCGACTACCGCAAGGGATATAAATTCTCTACTTATGCAACATGGTGGATCCGTCAGGCAATCACAAGAGCGATCGCAGATCAGGCGAGAACCATCCGTATCCCTGTCCATATGGTTGAGACGATCAACAAGCTCATCCGTGTTTCCAGACAGCTGCTTCAGGAGTTAGGACGTGAGCCAAGTCCGGAAGAGATTGCAGCAGAAATGAACATGCCGGTAGAGCGTGTGCGTGAGATCTTAAAGATTTCGCAGGAGCCGGTTTCCTTAGAGACACCGATCGGTGAGGAGGAGGACAGCCATCTTGGAGATTTTATTCAGGATGATAACGTACCTGTTCCGGCTGACGCCGCTGCATTCACACTTTTAAAAGAGCAGTTAGAGGAAGTACTTGGAACACTGACCGAGAGAGAGCAGAAAGTTTTGACACTCCGTTTTGGTCTGGAGGACGGTCGCGCAAGAACACTGGAAGAAGTTGGAAAAGAGTTCAATGTAACACGTGAGCGTATCCGTCAGATCGAAGCAAAAGCGCTCCGCAAACTTCGTCATCCAAGCAGAAGCCGCAAATTAAAGGATTACTTAGAGTAAAATGGTAAAGATTTCAAATCGTTTAACGACAGCCGCAGCTCTTGTCACACAGGGATATACACTGGCAGATGTTGGAACAGATCACGGATATATTCCAATCTATCTGTTACAGCAGAAGAAAATTCCAGCTGCAATTGCCATGGATATCAATGAAGGACCGTTAGAGCGGGCAAAAGAACATATTGCTTTATATGGATTGCAGGCATACATACAGACACGTCTCTCAGACGGTGTGGCAGCTTTGAAACCCGGCGAGGTGGAAGCTGTCCTCATCGCCGGCATGGGAGGCGGACTGGTCATGCATATCTTAAAAAACGGGGAAAAAGTCTGCCAGTCTGCGAAAGAACTCATCCTGCAGCCACAGTCCGAGATAGAGAATGTCCGTGAATTTTTACGGGAAGAAGGATATGCCATTCTCGCAGAGGACATGGTGTTGGAAGATGGAAAATTCTATCCGATGATGAAAGTGCAGTATCAGGGTGAAAATGCACAGAAAGCTTCGGAAGTGTTGAAACTTTCAGACCTTTATGGTGGATTACTCCTGCAAAACCGCCATCCCGTGTTGAAAACTTTCCTTGAAAAAGAAAAGCTCATATACACAGGCATCAAGGAGAATCTTGAAAAACAGCCGGCGTCAGAAAAAATCCGGACACGGCTTGCAGAAGTGGAAGACATACTGCATTATAATGAACTTGCATTACAGTTTTATGTATAAAAATTGGAGTGTATAATGTGAATATAGAGTTTGGAAAAGAAGAATCGAGAAATCGGTTCTTTTTTCTATCTAAAAGAGAAAATATAAAATTGTTTTCATATTGAGTACAAGAATATAATGTGATAAGATATATCCATAGATATGAAATTTATATATATGAATAAAAACGAGAGGAAAATAAAATGACGATCAGCGAGAGAATATTAAAAGTATTGAAAGACAGAAATATGACACAGGCTGAATTTGCAAAACAGGTTGGGATTGCGACCAGTACCATCAGCGAATGGAAAAAAAGAAAGACAAATCCTACTGCGGATAAGATCATGGATATTTGTAATGTATTGCAGATAACACCAGAACAACTTCTTACTGGAAAAGGTATCGAGGATGAAGAAAACATTAATGTTACAAGTCGTGAGAGTTGTTTTACGCCTTATGATATTCAATTGGTTCAAGATTATCATGGACTTAAGGAAGAACAGCAGAAGCGTCTGATGGCTTATATGGAGGCTTTAAAGAAGATACAAAGTCTTGAAGAAATATAAAATGAATTTGTATATTGTGATTCGGATTTGAGGTTTTGTTTTGGAACTTCAAAATAACCAGAGAGGAAATTTGATGAACGAAATTACCAATATAGTTGAGAAACCAACATTACTGAAGCAGGATATTGAACTATCAAAATTAATATATACGATTCGCGGAAAACAGATAATGTTAGATTGTGATCTGGCTATACTGTATGGTTATACAGTGAAAAGACTAAATGAACAAGTAAAGAATAATAAAAATAGATTTCCGGAAGATTTTATGTTTCAAATGACGAGGGAGGAAGTAAACGATTTGCGGTCGAAATTTCCGACCGCAAATATAAATCCCAAAAGCAGATATTTACCCCATGTTTTTACCGAACAGGGAATTTATATGTTGGCGACAGTGTTAAGTGGTGAAATTGCAGAAAAACAAAGTATTTTTATAATGCGTGCATTTCGCGAAATGCGGCATTTTATTTCAAGCAATGCTCTTTTGTTTGAAAGGATTAATGCTGTTGAACTGAAACAACTGGAATTACAAAAAGATGCGGAGGAAAATTTTACAAAAATATTTGAATATATATCCAATCATGAAGAGGAATGTCAGAAGATTTTTTTTGACGGACAGATATTTGATGCTTTCAGTTTACTCACAAATATTATTACTCATGCCCAAAAGGAGATAATTCTTATTGACGGATATATTGATATTATTACTTTGAACATTTTGGCTAAGAAGAATATAGGGGTGAATGTTTATACATACACGTTGCCTAATACAAAGTTATCGGCTCAGGATATAGCAAATTTTAATGCACAGTATCCAACACTTACCGTAAAAAAAACAGCATCTTTTCATGATAGGTTTCTGATTATAGATGGTAAAGAAGGATATCATATTGGAGCTTCTCTAAAGGATGCCGGTAAGAAATGTTTTGGCATAAACAGAATAGAAGGAGTCGAGGACATTAAAGATATAATAACTAAAGCACAGCAGACAGGGAAATAAAAGGGGAGTATAATCCCCCTTATTTCAAAAACATCCGCATCATCTTTTCTTTCAATCCGGTATATTTCTGATACCGGATCGGCAGATCCATCCACGTTTTCTTATCGACAATACTGCGGTAATGGCTGAAGGTTTCAAATCCAACCCTGCCGTGGTAGCTGCCCATGCCGCTCTCACCGACACCGCCGAATGGCATATCGCTCGTTGCAAGATGAATGATCGTGTCATTGATACAGCCGCCGCCAAAACGGCAGGTATCTAAGACCTTCTTCTGTGCGGCTTTGTCCTCACTGAAAAAATAAAGCGCAAGCGGATGAGGGTGGGATTCCACGGTATCAAGCGCCTCGTTTAATGTGTCGAAGGTGAGGATCGGAAGCAGAGGACCGAAGATCTCTTCGCCCATCACAGCGTCGTCCCACGTAATATTATTCAGAACGGTAGGCGCAATGCGGAGCGATTCAGGCTCTGACTGTCCTCCGTATACAAGCTTTTCCCCATTGATCAGCCCGAGAATGCGTTCAAAATGCTTTTCGTTGATGATCTTTCCATAATTCGGATTTTTCAGAGGTTCTTTCCCAAACTGCTTTTCAATCTCAGCTAAAATCGCAGTGATAAGCTCATCGCGGATGCGCTTGTCACAGAGAATATAATCCGGCGCAACACAGGTCTGTCCGCAGTTTAAATACTTGCCGAAGACAATACGCTTTGCGGCAAGCCGGATCTTAGCGGTGGAGTCAACGATACATGGGCTCTTTCCGCCAAGCTCTAATGTGACAGGAGTTAAATATTCAGCCGCATGGCGGAGTACCTCCCGTCCGACAGTCTTTCCGCCGGTGAAAAAGATCATGTCAAAACGCTGCTGTAACAATGCCTGATTTTCTGCGCGGCCGCCATCGACCACTGCAACATAATGTGCCGGAAAACATTCTTCGATCATGGTTTTCATGACATCGAACGTGCAAGGGGCGTAGGCGCTTGGTTTTACGACCGCAGTATTCCCGGCTGCTATGGCATCGATCAGCGGATCGAGTGTCAGTAACACCGGGTAATTCCATGGGCTCATGATCAGCACGGTTCCGTAAGGGGAAGGGGAGCGGAAGCTCTTTGCTGCAAACTGGGCGACCGGGGTGGAAACACGTTTGCTGCGCATAAGGCTGCGGAGATGCTTCTGCATCCAGGTAAGCTCTGACAGCGTCAGCCCGATCTCACACATATAGCTCTCCATCCGGCTCTTTCCAAGATCCGCCTTCAATGCCGCAGCGAGGTCGGCTTCATGGCGGATCATAGCCTCTTTCAAACTTTCTAACTGTTTCAGACGGAATTCCGCCTGAATCGTTTTGCCACTGGAAAAAAAGTGGTTCTGTTGTTGTAAAATATCCTTGATCTCCTGTTCGGTCATGAGGATGCCTCCTTTTATCTTCAGGATCGATCAGACAACTACCTGTTCTGACTCAACCTGTATCCGTACATCTGATACTTATATACTATCGAAAATAACATACTTCTGCAAGTGTTTTACTTCCGGGCAGACAGGAAAAACAATTCTTGAAAAACGGCGCTTATAATGCTACAGTAATAATACTGATGATCTGCAGCAGAGGTCATGGCGCAGGTCAGTTTGATAATAATGTGACTGCCGGATACGAAGGGCAGATTGCGGAAAGGCATGGAAAATGAAATGAACGATTATAAAATAGGCACAAAATGTGTACAGGCAGGATATACCCCGGAGAATGGACAGCCGCGGCAGATTCCGATCATCCAGTCTACCACTTTCAAATACAGCACCAGTGAGGACATGGGAAAACTGTTTGATCTTGAGGCATCCGGATATTTCTATACACGGCTGCAGAATCCGACGAATGATCATGTCGCAGCCAAGATCGCAGCAATGGAAGGCGGCACAGCCGCAATGCTGACCTCAAGCGGACAGGCAGCGAACTTTTTTGCCATATTCAACATATGTGAGAGTGGAGACCATATCGTGGCATCATCCTCGATCTACGGCGGAACCTTCAACCTCATTGCAGTTACGCTTGCCAAAATGGGGATCACGGCAACCTTCGTGTCTCCTGACGCATCGGAGGAGGAGTTAAACGCTGCATTCCGTCCGAACACAAAACTGATGTTTGGCGAGACGATCGCCAATCCGGCATTGACAGTATTAGATATTGAGCTCTTTGCAAAAACGGCGCATGCGCATGGTGTACCTCTTATCATAGACAATACATTTCCAACTCCGGTCAACTGCAGACCATTTGAGTGGGGTGCGGATATTGTGACACACTCCACCACCAAATACATGGATGGACATGGTGCGGCAGTAGGCGGTGCGATCGTTGACAGCGGAAAATTCGACTGGATGGCACACGCAGACAAATATCCGGGACTTTGTACACCGGATGAGAGCTACCATGGCGTGACCTATGCAGAAAAATTTGGCAATGAGGGCGCATTCATCACAAAATGTACAACACAGCTTATGCGTGATCTCGGATGCATCCAGTCGCCACAGAATGCATTCCTGTTAAACCTTGGACTGGAGTCACTGCATGTGCGTATGCCTAAGCATGTGGAAAACGGACAGGCAGTTGCAGAATTTCTGGAAAAACATCCAAAGGTAGCCTATGTGAACTATCCGGGTCTGCCTTCCAGCAAATACTATGAACGTGCCAGAAAATACCTGCCACACGGCGGATGCGGTGTCGTTTCATTCGGATTAAAGGGCGGCAGGGAGGCTGCGTCTGCTTTTATGCAGAACTTAAAGCTTGGAGCGATCGAGACACATGTGGCAGATGCAAGAACCTGCTGTCTGAATCCGGCGACCTCCACGCACAGACAGATGACAGATGAACAGCTGAAAGAGGCAGGTGTTCCGGCAGAGCTGATCCGCATCAGTCTCGGTTTAGAGGATAAGGAAGATCTGATCGCAGATATTTCGAATGCGTTGGATGCGATCAGGGACTAATATGCAGAAAAAAGAAAGTGCAGAGAGAAAAATGAGTAAGATAAAAACAAAAAAAGTGCTGACACCGGAGCAGAAGAAAAAGCGCATCCGCAACATCATCATTGTCGCAGTGATCCTTGTGGCAGCATCCGTTGCAACTTACTGGATGCAGCCGCAGAACAAAGCGCTGGCAGAGAGTGAAGTGTTCAGCGAAGAGGAAGTGAAGGCACAGGCGGAAAAAATCATAGGGTTTTTGAATGCAGAGGATTTTGACAGCCTGCAAAGCCTTGTTGTCCCGGACATGCAGGAGATCATGAACAAAGAGCGCATGGACGAGGGCAAGGCGCGGATTTCGGAAGACTGGGGAGATTTTGTTTCCATTGAAACAATGCAGGATGCGGAGATCATACAGAGAGGTGCGCATATCGCAGCCGTTTACGTGACTGCAGAATATGAAAACATCGAGGTGCATTACACACTGGCGTTCAACGAGGACATGAAGCTTGCGTCCTTTGGAATCCAATAGCCGGATCATTCCTGCGGAAACATATAGGAAAAATAAACATCCTTAAAATTAGCGTAATTGTCTCTTGAAATCGGAATCTGTGCGCCGGATTTTGTGAAGAGAGAGGTTTTACCGAACTTTTCCACGCAGCTTAACGCTGCAATATAGCTGCGGTGGCATTTATAAAACCCTTTTTCCACTGTGAAAATTGTTTCACACTGGTGAAAGGGTTCTTTTATGGAGATCACCGAGCCGTCTTTCAATGTGACTAAGACATTCTTATTCTGCGCTTCCAGATATTCGACATCCTGAAAATAAATCGCCTGGTAGCCGGAATCTGTTCTTGCTGCGAAATGAGCCATGGAAGCCTTGTGGACTTCGTACCAGCTGTCGAGGACCGCATGGAAACGCACTTCGTCAAGAGGTTTCAACAGATACCAGAAAGTGCGGACTTCATAAGATTCCAGCGCAAATTCCGGTGAGGAAGTCAGAAAAATGATCGGAACGTGCGGGTCATGCTGGCGCAGTTCGCGTGCGGTATCCATGCCGCTCAAAAGGGGCATGATCATATCAAGCAGGATCAGATCCATGCCATAAGCCCTGTGTGCGGAGATCAGTTCGTCACCGTTTGTGAACCGGTAGAGCTGCAGTGTCAACTGATGCGCCCGGCACCAGGAATCAAGACTGTCTGAAAGCAGATCCAAAAATTCAGTTTCATCATCACAAATCGCAATCTTTACCATAATAAATTTCCTCGCTTAAAGAATAATGCGGACTACAAAGTCCTCACCTTCCATGTAAAACTGGTACTGTCCATGTTCCTTCTCGACATAATAAATGACGCTTTGAACACCGATACCGTGATTCTTTGCCGTTGTAACCGGGATACCGTTTGAAAAAACAGGTGTCGCTGAAGCCGGATTCTTCTGCAGGATCAGAAGGTGGTTTCCCTTTTCAAAAATGCTCAGATGCACGATACGTTTTTCCACAGGGAGCTTCGTGACCGCATGCATTGCATTTTCCAGAAGATTGGAAAGGATCGCACAGAAAGTCATCTCAGAGCAGCAGAGTGTCTGCGAAGTCTGGATCTGTACGTCAAAAACGATCTGATTTTCCGAAAACCGTGTCTGGTAAATGGAAAGAACCGAATTCAGCAGCTCATTTCTGCAGAAAGAATGAATGACCGTGTCGTCATATTGCTTATTGATCTCCTGAATATAATCAAGTGCGCGCTCCGGTTCCTGCTGGGAGATAAAAGTCTGGATGGCAGCAAGATGATGGCGCATGTCGTGCCGCAGGATCTTCATGCGGTGTTCGCTGCTGCGGACCTGTTCGATCTCCGAATGCAGGGAGTTCAACTGCATATTGGTAAGCTGACCGTATTGTTCAGCACGGTTTTTCAACTCATATTCCTGAAAATAGATGAACAGGAAAATGACATAGGAAATACACATGGCAAATGCGAGAAATTCCACGACCACCTTATTTCCGGAGTAGAGAAGCATGGAGAACTTTGTGGTAGAGTAATCAAACACATAATAGACGAATGGCATTGCCCCGAGGATATACAGCTCCCGGTCAGATTTTGCAAAAAGCAGTGCGGTAGTCTGGCACAGATACCGGCTTAAGAAAGCGAAAACGGCAACAGTCACGATAATCCTTACCAGATAATAAATCCAGTCCAATCCGCTCAGGGATAAGGCAAAAATACCTGCCCAGTTGCTGAACTGGCAGCACAGATAGGCGGTCATAATAGAGATTATGGAAGGCAGCCAGCGGAAACGGTAATAAAACACCAGCAGCAGAAAAAGCGGCAGATGCACGAAAATCGGGTAGACGGCTTCCGTGAACAACGAACCGAATACCGTATTGCAGATCAGAAAGAAAAGTCCGGATACTGCTCCACCGCCAAGAAGAATGCAGACATTTTTCTTATTCTGTTTTACTCCGAGAAAAAAGGCGGACAGAAAAATGCCAAACAGCATCGTCGTTAAGTGGTGTGTATAAGTTAAAATCTGAAGCAGCATGTGGCAGTCCTCCTTGTTTCACAGTTATGATACATCCATTATAAAAAATTCCGAAATCCAAAGCAAGCCTGCATCTTACAATTCACGCCATATAATTACAACTCACGCCGAAATCCGGGTTTTGGGTGAACGCTGTGATAAAATGAAAAAAATGGTAAAGCGACATACTATTGCAGGAGGAGAATACACATGATAAGAAAAAAGAGAATGAGCGAAGGAATTGCAAAAATTCTTTCCGGTTTATTGGTGCTCGGAATGGTGGCAGGTGTTGTTCCGGCAGTACCGGGTGGAACAGTGCATGCGAAGGCTGAGGAAACAAGTGGGCAGGATGTGACAGTGGCGGAGAATCCTGAGCATAAGCATTGCGTATGCGGAACTGGGAAGCTTTCGGTTGAAGGGCATACGCATGATGAGGAACAGATATGGAAAGGCATAAATTCGTTAGATAAAATTTCAAGTGCAGGCTACTACTATTTGACGGATAATGTGACAATCAATAGTGCATGGACGTGCAGAGCTAACGTAGTATTATGCTTGAATGGACACAGCATTACCCGCGAAATTAAAAGTGATGGCAGTTTTCCTTACCAGAATGCCGTTATTCACATAGATAGATCGTCTACCCTTACCCTTACGGACTGTAAGGAGAATGGAATTATTCAGCACCTAGGTGAAAAAACCGGTGCAGGTATTTACAATATTGGAAACTTTTTCATGTATAATGGTATGATTTCCAATAACAATTGCGGTGTCAAAAATGCAGGCGATTTCAACATGTACGGTGGAACAATCTCTGAAAATATCAATAAAAAAACCAGTGATTACGGCGGAGGAGTATACGTTGATGCACAACATACCTTTAATATGTATGGTGGAACAATCTCTGGAAATACTGCTGGATATGGCGGAGGTGTCAATAATAAAGGTACATTCAATATGTACGATGGCAGCACAATCTCTGATAATACAGAATGCACTTTACCTGGAGCCTTCTCTCATGGTGGCGGAGCTGTGTATAATGCAGGTACATTCAACATGAAGGGAGGAGTTATTTCTGGAAACACTTCTGAAGGTTATGGTGGTGGAGTCTTCCATTATAATGGTATCTTTAATATGTCCAGTGGAGAAATAAAAGGAAACAAGTCTACTGATTCGAATTACGGCGGAGGCGGAGTATATATTGAGGCTGGTAGATTTGAGATGTCCGGAGGTAAAATAACCGACAATAGTTCCAAACAAGACGGTGGAGGTGTGGATCAGAATGGTGGTACTTTAACGTTATCAGGTACTGCAATCATTATGGAAAACAAAGTCAACAATAATGAGAATAATCTGTATCTTGAGAAAGGCAAAACAGTGTCCGCAAGTGGACTGGCAAGCGGAGCTGTGATAGGTGTGACTTCATTTGATGATCCAAAAGAGGGTTCTCCGGTTACGATTACCAGTAATGCTGCAAGTGCAGAAAATTTTAAATCTGATAATAGTGCTTACGAAATAGGTACGGATGCAATTGGAAGAGTTATATTGAAAAAAACGACAACATGTAATGTGATAGTCTCTATTCCTGACAATGGCAGTATAAAACACATAATGAATTATGGTGGATTATCCCAAAAGGTTACGAAGGGAAATAGTATTGAGCCTATCATTTTAGAAGCAGGTGAAGGTTATTATTTCAGTGATGCGGATATTTCAAACTTAACAAGAGATGGGATTAGCACAACGAAACAAGCTGATGGCAGCATAAAAATAGAGGGTACACCTAACAGCGATATTTCATTTACTGCCACCGCATCTAAGAAACCTGATACTACAACTCACACAATTACAGCTACAGTAGAAGGAGGAAAAGGAACAATTTCACCAAACGGTTCAGTAAGTGTCAAAGAAGGTGAAAGTCAGGTCTTCACAATTACACCAAATAAAGGATACGAGATAGCTTCTTTAAAAGTGGATGGCAAAGAAGTAGTAAATCCTTCCAATACCTATACTTTTACCAATGTAACAAGTGGTCACACAATAGATGTTTCCTTTAAAGAACAGGCTGTTGTGCCACCAGCTGTTGAAGCACCGACAATCACAAAACAGCCACAGCCTGTATCTGTGAAAGTCGGAGAAACGGCAACGTTTACTGTAGAGGCAGCAGGTGAGGGTTTGAGTTATCAGTGGATGGTTGACAAAAAAGATAATGCAGAATTTGTTAATATTGATGAAGCAACTAGTGAAAGTTACACGTTAAATGCAGCTAGTAAAGAATTTAATGGATATCAATATCAGTGTGTGGTAAGCAATCAAAGCGGTTCAGTCACATCAAATCCAGTTACACTGACTGTGACAGAAGATACAGCACCGACACCGAATCCGAATCCAACCCCAACACCGGAGCCAAACCCAGAGCCAAACCCAACCCCGACTCCAAATCCGGCACCGGAAGCAACAACCCCGACACCAGCGACATCAACACCGGCTGCATCAACCACAACAGCTCCTGCATCTTCGGCATCTTCGGCACCGGCTCAGGTAACATATGATATTTTGGATGGAGCGGGCAGCTCATGGACGCAGAATACAGATGGAAGCCTTGCAATCAGAGGAAGCGGCGAGATTTCAAAATTCCGTGAGGTCAAAGTGGATGGAGTTACAGTTGATCCGGTCAATTATACGGTCACAGAAGGATCTACCATCATTACCTTCAAACCGGAATACCTTAAGAGTCTGTCAGCAGGAAACCATTCCTTTGAACTTGTCTGGACAGATGGAACAGCGGCAACAAACTTTACGGTAGCCGAAAACGCTGACCAGAGTGCAAAATCTCCAAAGACAGGCGAAGATTTCAGCATGGCACTTTGCACAGCACTTCTGATGATGTCATGCGCAGGACTTGCAGGAATGTTTGTAAGAAGAAAAAAGAGCAGCTTAAGATAAGCATTTGATATTAGACCTGTGGATGGAATGCCACATGAAATCTTGGATTTTGAAACTACAGCAAGAGGAGAGTACACATGATAAGAAAAAAGAGAATGGGTAAAGGAATTGCAAAAATACTTTCCGGTTTACTGGTATTCGGAATGGTGGCAGGACTTGTACCGGCAGTACCGGGCGGAACAGTAAATGCGAAAGCTACGGAGATAAATGGGCAGAATGCGACAGCGGAACCACATACACATTGCGTATGCGGTACAGGGAATCTTTCGGTTGAAAGGCATACGCATAAGGAAGAGACATGGACAGGGATTAGTAAGCTTAGTGACATAAACAGAGAAGGCAATTACTATCTGACGCAAGATGTGACACTCACAAGTGCATGGACTTGTCAAAGAAACGTAAATTTATGCCTGAATGGACACAGCATTACTCGCACGGCTAAAGAGTATTACGACCAAAATGGTAATAATGCTGTTATTATAATAAAAAATAACGTTGACTTTACGCTTACGGACTGTAAGGGGACTGGAACTATTACTCATAAGCAAGGAGTGAGCGGTGAAGGCGTTTATAATGATGGAAGATTTTTCATGTATAATGGAATAATTTTCGGTAACAATGGTGGTGTCAAGAATCCCGGCATGTTTTTTATGTACGGAGGTACAATCACTTCGAATACCGCTAATAACGGTGGAGGAGTAGATAATGCTGGCACATTCACTATGGACGGAGGCACAATCACTTCGAATACTGCTAATAATGGTGGAGGAGTATATAATGATAATGCTGGCAGATTCATTATGTACGGAGGCACAATAACCGGTAATAAAGCAGAACAAACGTATGGAACTGAGTATGGTGGAGGAGTATATAATCAAGGAACATTCAACATGTACGGAGGAGAAATTACTAATAATACAGCCACTGTTGGTGGAGGAGGTGTCTTCAACAAGGGCACATTCACTATGTCCGGAGGTGAAATAACCAGTAATAGCTCAGAATCGTATGGTGGAGGGGTATGTTATTCATCGTCACAACTTTTTAAAATGAGTGGTACGGTAAATATTACTGAAAATAAAGTTGGAACAACACCTAATAATCTGTATCTTTGGAATGGTCAACAGGTGTCTGCAAGTGGACTGACAAGCGGAGCTGAGATAGGCGTGACTACACAGATTGTACCAATAAACGATTCTTCGGTTCCGATTACAAGTGATTCCGTAAGTGTAAACTGTTTTTTTTCTGATAATAGTGATTACGAAACAGCTATTGATGAAAATAGCAAAGTTGTATTGAAAACAAAGACAGCTGTTGAAGCACCGTCAATCACAAAACAGCCACAGCCTGTATCTGTGAAAGTCGGAGAAACGGCAACGTTTACTGTAGTGGCAGCAGGTACAGATTTGAGTTATCAGTGGCGGGTTAACAAAAATGATAATGCAGGATTTGTTGATATTGTTGGAGCAAACAGTGAAAGTTACACCTTGAACGCAGTTAGCAAAGATTGTAATGGATATCAGTATCAGTGTGTGGTAAGTAATGCGGGCGATTCAGTCACATCAGGTACCGTTACATTGACTGTGACAGAAGATGCAGCACCAACACCGAATCCGAATCCAACCCCAACCCCAGAGCCAAACCCAGAGCCAAATCCGGAGCCAACCCCAACGCCGACTCCAAATCCGGCACCGGAACCAACAACCCCGACACCGGATCCGGCACCGGCGACATCTACACCAGCAACATCAACCACAACAGCACCGGCATCTTCGGCAGCTGCAGCACCGGCTCAGGTAACGTATGATATTTTAGATGGAGCGGGCAGCTCATGGACACAGAATACAGATGGAAGCCTTGCAATCAGAGGAAGCGGTGAGATTTCAAAATTCCGCGCGGTCAAGGTGGACGGAGTAACGGTTGATCCGGTGAACTATACGGTCACAGAAGGATCTACCATCATTACCTTTAAACCGGAATACCTTAAGAGTCTGTCAGCAGGAAATCATTCCTTTGAACTTATTTGGACAGATGGAACAGCGGCAACAAACTTTACGGTAGCCGAAAACGCTGACCAGAGTGCAAAATCTCCAAAGACAGGCGAAGATTTCAGCAGGACACTTTGTACAGTACTTCTGATGGTTTCATGCACAGGACTTGCAGGAATGTTTGTAAGAAGAAAAAAGAGCAGCTTAAGATAAGCTTCCGATATTAGACCTGTGGATGGAATGCCACATGAAATCTTGGATTTTGTAACTACAGCAGGAGGAGAGGACATATGATAAGAAAAAAGAGAATGAGCAAAGGAATTGCAAAAATTCTTTCCGGTTTACTGATATTCGGAATGGTGGCAGGACTTATTCCGACAGTACCGGGTGGAATAGTGCATGCGAAGGCTTCGGAGATAAGTGGGCAGAATGCGACAGCGGAACCGCATATACATTGCGTATGCGGAACAAATAATCTGGCAACTGGTGATCATACCACTCACGGAAATATAACATGGAATGGTGTTTCAAGTCTTAGTGATATAACACAGGATGGCAGTTATTATCTGACAAAGCCTGTCACTCTCAAGGCTACATGGACATGTGATTATAATGTAAACCTTTGTCTGAATGGAAATAGTATTACTTGTGATGCAAGTAACAGTGACACTATTGTCATAAATAAAGACAAAACATTTATTCTTACAGATTGTCAGGAAAATGCCGGAAAAATTACTCATGGCGAGAGTAAAACAGGCAGAGGTATATATAATTATGGAGGTACCTTTCAAATGTATGAGGGAACAATCTCTGGGAATACTGGTACATATGGCGGAGGTGTTAATAGTACTTGGGGTAAATTCAACATGTACGGTGGCACAATTACTGGTAATATAGGATCCACTGGAGCTTATGGCTCCGGTTATGGTGGCGGAGGTGTGTATAATAATGGTAGCGAATTCAACATGTATGGTGGAGTTATTTCTGGCAACAATTCCGAAGATTGTGGTGGTGGAGTTTTTTGCCATAATGGTGGCAGTTTTAATATGTTCGGAGGTGAAATAACCGATAATAAATCGACATCGGATGGTGGAGGAGTATATTTTGCATCGACAGGATCTTTTAATATGAAAGGTACGGTAAATATTACTAAAAATAAAGTTGGAGAAATAGATAATAATCTGTATCTTGAGAAAGACAAAACAGTGTCCGCAAGTGGACTGGCAAGCGAAGCTAGGATAGGCGTGACTACAGCGATTCCACCAACAGATACTTCTACGGTTCCGATTACAAGTGATTCCGTAAGTGTAAACTGTTTTTCTTCTGATAAAAGTGATTACGAAACAGCTATTGATGAAAATAGCAAAGTTGTATTGAAAAAAAAGACAGCTGTTGAAGCACCGTCAATCACAAAACAGCCACAGCCTGTATCTGTGAAAGTCGGAGAAACGGCAACGTTTACTGTAGAGGCAGCAGGTGCAGATTTGAGTTATCAGTGGATGGTTGACAAAAATGATAATCGAGGATTTGTTGATATTGCTGGAGCAACTAGTGAAAGTTACACGTTAAATGCAATTAGTAAAGAATATAATGGATATCGATATCAGTGTATGGTAAGCATTCCAAGCGGTCATACCGGTCATACCATTTCAGATTGCGTTACATTGACTGTGACAGAAGATGCAGCACCAACACCGAATCCGGAACCGACACCGAATCCGGAGCCAACGCCGACTCCAACCCCGGCTCCAAATCCGACACCGGAAGCAACAACCCCGACACCGGATCCGGCACCGGCGACATCAACACCGGCAGCATCAACCACAACGGCTCCTGCATCTTCGGCAACTTCGGCACCGGCTCAGGTAACATATGATATTTTGGATGGAGCGGGCAGTTCATGGACACAGAATACAGATGGAAGCCTTGCAATCAGAGGAAGCGGTGAGATTTCAAAATTCCGTGAGGTCAAGGTGGACGGAGTTACAGTTGATCCGGTCAACTATACGGTCACAGAAGGATCTACCATCATTACCTTCAAACCGGAATACCTTAAGAGTCTGTCAGCAGGAAACCATTCCTTTGAACTTGTCTGGACAGATGGAACAGCGGCAACAAACTTTACGGTAGCCGAAAACGCTGACCAGAGTGCAAAATCTCCAAAGACAGGCGAAGATTTCAGCATGGCACTTTGTACAGCACTTCTGATGGTTTCATGCGCGGGACTTGCAGGAATCTTTGCGAAAAGAAAAAGAAACCATGCCAGATAAGGCATTGTACAAATAATTTTTTAAAATGAAAAATAAGCTGATTACAGAGATAAAAGTGGGCAGGAAATTTACAAAAAAAATTCTATTTTTATCAAAAATATGAATAGTAGAAAGAGGAGATTCAAATGAAGAAAAAGTTATTAACAGCATTACTTGTTGGAGCAATGGCTCTTAATATTACAGCATGTGGTGGTTCATCAGATGCAGCAGCACCAGCTGACAATGATCAGCAGACAACTACAACAGACACAGCAGCTGATGATGCAGCAGATACAGAAGAGGATGCAGTGGATGTGGAAGATGCAGCAGAAGCAGCAGACACAACAGAGGAAGAAGGATTTTCCCTTCTTGATGTAACAGCGGATCTTGTTGATGCAGCATTATATGCAGTGGATGATGATAATACAGAGTATGTGATCACACTCTTTAGAGATCCGGATGGATATAGCTATGTTTCATTAATGATCGTTCCACAGGATGGACAGGGAGATGTCCTTTGTGGAGCATATGATGATTCTAATGTAACAAATGTTACAGATGAAGATAACATTGACTGGACTGAGATCAGCACAACAGATGTTTATACAGGTGATGATTTCTCAGCAGTATTTGTAGAAGCAGATGACGGTTCCGTTGCAATTGCAAATTCAGATTTTTCCCTTGTTATGGAAGGTCAGTATCTGACAGCTGATGAAGCAATCGATTATATGGGAGCAGCAGCTAACTACATCAACTAGTTTTTTTCAGATATGCGGAGTAACGGAAGAACGGTTGCTTCGCATATCCCTACATAATGTTATTCAAAAATCCTGCACACTTTTATCTCTGTAATCAGCACACATTTATATAGAAGCTGTAAAATTCGCATTGAGTTTTACAGCTTTTTGCGTATAGCAAAAAATCACCTTTTATTCATGTTAGATATAAGTATGGATAGCTTTGGGATTGTGAGGTGAAAATCAAAATATATCAATTACAGATTCAATGAGAAATCATTATCATACCAGAAATGTCGTATGGAGTAAAATTCCGCAAGCAGGCAAATACAGACCTTTACAAGCTGTATAACACCAACCTGCATGAGAAGATCGAGATGATGAAAAAGGAAAAACATCAGTAAAAAGTCATTGAGAGGATTGCTATGTCTTGATATAATTAAAATGTATTAATTTTGAAAAAGATTTATAAAGTCTTGTTAAAATGGCAAAAATGGAATTGTGACACCACTGGTGTCACAATTCGGAAGGTGGAATATTTGTATGGGTAATGATTTGATATCAGCAGCTGGATTAATTCATATAATTGAAGAATCACGACAAAGTGCATTGAAGAAAGTGAATGAAGAGCTTATCAAAATGTATTGGAAAGTTGGTGAGTTTTTAAGTAAGGAAACGGAACGGGCTTCGTATGGTGATGCATATATCGATGAAATTTCAAGGGAAATACAGGAGGCATTTCCTGGAATAAAGGGATTCAATCGAAGAGGTCTTTATAGAATGAAAAAATTTTATGAAACCTATAAGGATAATGAGATTGTGACACCACTGGTGACACAAATTAGTTGGACGAATCACTTGTTGATAATGTCAGGCTGTAAGACTGATGAGGAAAGAGAATTTTATATACGCCTATGTATCAAAGAAAACTATTCAAAACGTCAGTTGGAGAGACAGTTAGATAGCGGATATTATGAAAGGTATATGTTATCAAAGGAAACTTTATTACCAGAGTCGGTTAAGAAGCTAGGAGAAAATCCATTTTTGGATTCATATGTTATGGAATTTCTGGATTTGCCAAATGAGTTTCATGAGAATGACTTACGAAAAGCGTTAATTAGAAACATGAAGGATTTTATTCTGGAATTAGGAAAAGATTTCACATTTATTGATGAAGAGTACAAAGTTCAGGTTGGAGGAGACGATTTTCGTATTGATTTGTTGTTTTATCATCGGGGATTACAGTGCCTTGTTGCAATAGAACTCAAAATAGGTAAGTTTAAACCAGAGTATATTTCTAAGTTGGATTTTTATCTTGAGGCATTGGATAGACAGGTAAAGAAAGAGAATGAAAACCCGAGTGTTGGCTTGCTTCTTTGTGCATCTAAGAATGATGAGGTGGTAGAATATGCTATGAGCAGAACGATGTCACCGATGCTGGTATCTCAGTATCAGTTACAGTTACCGGATAAGACTATTCTTGAGAAGAAGCTGCAGCAGTTGGTCAATATTCCGCAGATTGAGGATTAAGGCTTATGGGTAAGGATATGATATTTACTCTGGAAAGAAGAGTAAATGGAAAAAGAGAATTATAATCAGATAGTATTTACAGCCGTTAGGGATAACTTCCTTAGCGGCTATTTTTAATATTAGGAAATTTCTCCCTTCGGAGAAAACACTAATATAAAAGCCCGTATAAGAGAGGGCTCAACAAAAAGACGGTAAATATTTAGAAAAGGTCGATATAAAAACCTTCTTCTTCGCCGTCAAAATATTCATCTTCAGTAAGGAAATAATGCATGTCAAGTAAATCTGAATCACTCATGTTTTTTACAAGCTGTGCAGTCATTCCTTCAGGTGGATTTTTAATGTATTTTTCTCTTAGTTCCTCTATTGCTTTTTGTAGAAAAAATTTCTCACTATCTCATATAAAAGTGTGATTGATAAGCATTAAATCTTAATAATTTTGTGATTCCGGTTGTGATTTTCATAGATTTCGCATATAATAAAAGTGTGATTATAAAGCATAAAACTCCAATAAAAATGTGAGGAGTGATTCGATGGAACGATTTATCTTAAAAAAGTTGCTGGATTGGAAGAATTCTCCCTACCGCAAGCCTTTAATCTTGAAGGGCGTACGTCAGGTGGGTAAGACTTGGATTCTGAAAGAGTTCGGCAGACGCTGTTATGAAAATACAGCCTACTTTAACTTCGACGAAAACGAAGAATATAAACAATTTTTTGAAACAACCAAGGATGTGGACCGGATTCTACAAAACCTTATGCTGGCAAGCGGTCAAAAGATCTTGCCAGAAAAGACACTCATCATCTTTGACGAGGTACAGGACTGCCCGAAAGTCATTAACTCCATGAAATATTTCTGCGAGAATGCACCGCAGTACCATGTTGCCTGTGCCGGTTCTCTGTTAGGTATCGCCTTGGCGAAGCCTTCCTCTTTTCCAGTAGGCAAGGTCAACTTCATGCAGATTGACCCAATGACCTTCGCTGAGTTTCTACTTGCCAACGGTGATGAAAATCTGGCGCAGTATCTGGAACAGGTGGATACCCTTGAACCTATTCCTGACGCCTTTTTTAATCCGCTGTATGAGAAGCTGAAGATGTACTATGTCACCGGTGGTATGCCGGAGTCGGTATTGATGTGGACGGAGGCACGGGATGTTTCTGCCATGCAGGAGGCATTGTCCGGAATCCTTGGAGCCTATGAGCGTGATTTTGCCAGGCATCCTAATCTCAGCGAGTTCCCGAAAATCTCAATGATTTGGAAGTCTGTTCCTTCTCAACTGGCTAGGGAGAACAAGAAGTTTATCTATAAGGTGGTCAAGGAAGGCGCACGAGCCCGTGAGTACGAGGATGCTTTGCAATGGCTGGTGGATGCCCGTCTGGTGCATAAAATTTATCGCAGCTCAGCTCCCGGCTTGCCGATTGCAGCTTACGATGACTTGTCTGCTTTCAAGATTTATTTGGTAGATGTGGGACTGCTCCGCCGTCTGGCACAGTTGGCTCCCACTGCCTTTGGAGAAGGAAACCGCCTGTTTACTGAATTCAAAGGCGCATTAACCGAAAACTTTGTGTTGCAGACTTTAATTACTCAGTTTGAAGTCATGCCCCGTTATTGGAGCCAGAACAACCCACCTTACGAGGTGGATTTCCTCATTCAGCGGGAGAACGACATCTTCCCTGTGGAGGTCAAATCCGAAGCCAACACAACCAGCAAGAGTATGAAGAAGTTCAAGGAACTGTTCCCTGATAAGGTCAAGCTTCGCATCCGGTTCTCATTGGACAATCTGAAACTGGACGATGATGTGCTGAATATCCCGCTGTTCATGGCAGATCAGGCGGATCGATTGATTGGGTTGGCATTGGAAAAGAGGAAGCAATAGAAACTGAAATTGGCACATTTATGGAATTGCTTTTTGCGGCAAAAAAGGTTGAGATAGCAATGTAAAGCCTTCTAATCCATTCTGCACATAAAATAAAAACGTATAATCCGTTGATAAATTTAAAAACAAGTGTTATACTACTTATAATTTAAATATAAAAACGAAAAACCTGTTTATAAATTTGGAGGTGAATATGAAACTTCTTCGTATTACAGCGGAAGGATTGCCGTTATTCAAGGAAAAATTGGATTTATCCTTTTATGCACAGCAGAGAGTCACAGAAGAACAGAAGAATATTTTATACCCATTGTTTGCAAATATTTGGGTGAATTCTGCTATTGGATTTATTGGTATTAATGCATCAGGAAAGACATCTGTCTTAAAGGTTATTTTGCTGGCTTTAGAAATAATCAATAATGAGCCGATCAATCATATTGAGACCAGAGATATTCTGGGAAACTCAAAAGAAGTTAAATTAAATATGTATTTCTTTTCAGGAAAGACAAATGAAGTTTGCCGGTTGGAAACAATTATTACTTCCCATAAGAGCAAGTCAGAAGGGATAAGTTATAGCATCGCTTCTGAGACCATGTGGACAAAATGTGTAGATGTAGTGACTACCCGTAAGGCAATGTTGGATTTTGAAGGAAGAGAACCGGTAATGATCAGAAGTAGTCAGGAAGATTTTTTGTCGGATGATGTAAGTATCATGATTGCCAGAAACAAAAAAACGAAGGAACATATACGAATTGTAAATCTCCTGAAATACACAAATGAAAATGTTCTTCCATTTTCGGAAGATATTCCGGCAGAAATCATTACTTTTTTGGATCCGACAATTGAGAAGCTGCATTTTGATGAAAATGACAGTAAGACTTTAATACATTTGAAATTCAGAGGTAAAGAGGAAATTCTACTCAATAGCCCGGTGGAGCTTAATAGTTATCTTTCGTCAGGTACGGTAAAAGGAATGATTACCTTTACATTGGCACGGGAAGTATTGCAGAGCGGTGGATATATTGTTGTAGATGAGGTAGAAAATCATTTTAACAAAGAAATTGTAACAACACTATTACGATTTTTCATGGATAATAAGCTGAACAAAAATGGTGGAATACTCATTTTTTCTACACATTATCCGGAATTGCTGGATGAATATGAACGTAATGATGGTATATTTATTACCAGAAATCGTAATGGAATTACTGCGGAGAATCTGTCAAAGATACTGAAAAGAAATGATATCAAGAAGAGTGATGCGTACCAGAGCGGTTTCCTTGAGGGAACGACTCCGACATACGAGGCTTATATGCAACTGAAAAAGAGTATTGCTTTGACTCTGGTGTAGTAACTTTTGTCAAGAATTACTTTAGCAATCCAATAATTCTTGTGACTGCAATAAGAAAGTATCATGAAGTGTCGAAAGTGCCAAAGGGAGAATACACATTGCTGGACCTGTTACGATAGGCTGGACTTAAATTCTCAAACTTTTTAATTAAGTGAATGGGTACAAAAAAACAAGAGCATATGCTCAATGTCATTAAGTTAAGATGACCAATCAAGATCTTAGCATCAGAAATGATGCTA
>ENA-UOJD01000429-UOJD01000429.1-human-gut-metagenome-genome-assembly--contig:-P48-NODE-429-length-62028-cov-49.570829_pt1 | contig 62028 bp, 50 predicted proteins | sample MGYA00242342_ERZ723889 | MGnify/ENA metagenome assembly ERZ723889 | reverse complement strand
ACGGCTACCTGCGCAGCCTGCAGCTTTCGGAGCAGTACGGCCTGTACCGGCAGGACTACTGTGGCTGTGAGTTCAGCGCAAAAGCAAGAGGCATTGAGGGATAACGCAAAATGATTTAAAATGCGCTGCGCGTTCGCTTTGCGCATCATCAGCGGAATCATTATTTATAATTTCGGGGTTCAGGAAAGTCTGCGGACTTTCCTGAACCCCATTTTCACAGAAAGGGTTATAGGGAGGCGGCGCATCATTCCTCCGGCAGTCTAGCCACCAGCAGGGTAAAGACCACCAGACCCACGCAGGGCACGATGTTGGAGGCCATACCGGCGGCAAGCCCCGCACGCTCGGCCACCATGCCGATGACCCACGGCATCAGGATGGCGCCGCTGGAGGCCACCGGCAGCATGATGCCCATGCTGGTCACGCTGGTCATGCGGCCCGCGCTGGCCACGGCGGTGGGGTTCAGCCCGGACATGGAGATGGCAAAGGCGAACAGCAACGCAATGGCTGCGCCCTGCGTGTGCGCCATGACCAGCAATATGTAAAACACGGTGCACAGCACGCTCATGCCCACCATGGCCTTGCGGGGATTTTTTAAGGGGAACACAAAGGCGATGAGCAACCGTCCCACCAGCGTAGCGCCCCACATCACAGTGACGGTGTAGGCCGCCAGCGTGCCCGCAATAATGCCGCTGCCCTTGAAGTAGGTCACCATCCAGCCGTTGACGCTCTGCTCGGCGGCGTTCTGGAAAAAGAGCAATCCGGTCAGCAGCCAGAAGCGGGCAGAGCGCAGAAAGCTCCAGTCGATGGCTTCCTTCTCGGCGCTGCTTTTGCTCTTTCCGCCGCGCAGCGGGGTAAAGACGTATACCAGCCAGAGCACAAGGCCCACGGCTGCCAGCAGAAAGACCGCCAGCTCAGTGCTTACCCGGGCTGCCGCCGCAATGAGGAAGGGGCACAGCAGTGCGCCGCAGGCGTAGCAGCTGTGCATCAGGTTCATGCCCCGGGTGCGGTCGGCAGAGTGATCGCTGACCAGAATGGTACAGGTGTTGATAACGCTGCCCTTGGCGATGCCCACCACAAAAAAGGCTGCTGCCAGCAGCGCCACTGCGCCGGTCAGCCCCATGACGGCGTAGCCCACCGCATAGCCGATGGTCAGCAGCAGCACACTGCGTTTCATGCCCAGCGCACTGGGCAGCATGCCCATCAGCAGCCCTGCCAGCAGGTTGCCCACGCTCATCAGGGAGAGCAGTGTACCGGTCATGCCGTAGGCAAAGCCGTAGCGCTCCTGCAGCAGACTGACCACCACACCTGCGCTGATGGCACAGATGCCGCTGAAGAAAAAGGTCGCAAAGCCCGCATTGCGCAGGCGCGTGTTCTGTTGTTCCATGGTGTTCCTCTCCTTGCGGAAATATCCTTTCTCTATTTAACCATTTTTTCGCATCTTTGCAACCGGATTTTCTTACAAAAAGCAGCAAAAAAACTGCCGCACAAAACGTGCAGCAGTTTTTTCTTTTATAATAAGTATTTCTCAGTCCAGATCTTCGGCTTCCAGCACCGCAACGCCTTCGTTTTCAAAGGTCTTGCGGAGGATATCAGCCAGACCCGGGTTGGGTGCCTTGTTGTGGATGCACAGGATGATCTTTCCGTTCAGGCTGGCAGCCTCCACACCCACGGATGCACCGTCCGGCGGTACCCAGACGCCAAAATCCGTGGTGTACTGTGCCAGCTCCGGGGTGGCAGGCATGAGCGGATTGCCCAGATAGCTGAGCCAGAAGTCCGAAATGGTGCCGCCGATGTACTCGCCCATCTGGAACACCCGCTGCTTGATGCGCAGGGGTGCTTTTTGCTGATCCACCTTGTACACCCAGCCCATCTGGTCGGCCATACGGTGACGCTTGGACTCCGGCTGCAGGTCCCGCCTGATGTCTGCATCTACATCAGCCACAAAATCTGCCAGGCGGGTCTGGGCCTGAAGCTGCACCGTATGCCCGAAACTGCACACGCAGTTGTACAGCGCATTCGGCACACCGGCCACATCGCGGGTATCAGACGAGTAGGAATACCGGATCTTCTCCTTGCCCAGATACTCCCGCATGGCCATACACAGCAGACCCATCAGAGCGCTTACCGGCTTTGCGTTGTTCGCCAACGCTTTTTCCACAAGGCTCTGCTTGCTCAGGCACACCCGGGTGCGGCGCAGCGCACCCTCGTAGGTCTGCACCACATCCCGCTGGATGACATCGCTCCCGTACTCCACAGGCGGGTACTCTGCCAGCATGGCCTCCATATCATAGGGCGGGTCGCACACGATCTGCGGCACCGCAAAGGCCGTGCCGTAACGCAGGTTGCAGTACTGCTCCAGAATGCTGGTGAGCAGGGGCGATACCCCGTGGCCGTCCAGCAGGAAGTGATGCCAGTCAAAGTAGACGGTATCCCCTTCGCAGCTGACGCAGAACAGATAGCCGTTCGTCTGTTCCGGGATATTGCGCATGGTGCTGCCGGGGTACACAAGGCAGGGCTCCGTATTGGGCTCCAGCCACATCTCCCGCTTTTCCTGCACCAGACGCTGGGTATAATAGGGCGCACTTGCCAAGGCCGCTGTCAGTGCCCGCTGCAAAAGGGTGATATCCACCGCATCCCGCAGCGAGAACTGGTACCGGCACTGGATCTTTTCCCGACGGAAAAAGTACATGATTCCCTGAAAGTTATATTCCGTCGAGCGCTGCTGTGTTTCCATTGGTTTTTACCCCACGTTTGCTGCCAGATAATCCACCAGATCCCCCATGGTAACAAAGTTACGCAGCTCCTTTTCCGGGATGCGCAGACCAAAGGTCTCCTCAAGATCTGCCACAATGGTCAGGATCTCCATAGAGGACAGATCCAGATCGTCCATCAGGACGCTGCTTTCGGTCACATCCTCCGGCGATACCTCTGCGACATCCTCCAGAATAGCCGTGATCTGAGAAATGATTTCTGCACGTTCCATCGTATTATGCTTCCTTTCTGTTGCGTTTTACTTGCGCACCAGCTTGCCTGCGCCGTTGCGGGGCAGCGGCGTTTCGCTGAATTCCACCACGCCAATGCGCTTGTACAGCGGGACGGTGCGGTTCATCTGGGCAATAAAGTCCCGCACCGTCTGCTGGTGCTCCTTTTCACAGTATACCACAACACCTATCTTTTTGCCCAGTTCTTTTACGATACATTCCTGCACGGCGGGACATTTTTCTAACATGCCCTCCAGCTCCTCGGGGCTGAGGTTCTCGCCGCTGTCCAGAATGATCAGATTCTTCTTGCGGCCGGTGATGTAGTAGTAGCCGTCCTCGTCCACCCGGGCAAGGTCGCCGGTGTGGAACCAGCCGTCCTTGTCGATGACCGCAGCGGTGGCCTCGGGGTCCTTGTAGTAGCCCAGCATGATGCTGTCGCCCCGGATGCACAGCTCTCCGTCCGGCTCGATCTTGTAGTCCAGATAATCGTTGCCCTGTCCCACAGCGCCGATGTGCTTTGCATCCTGCGCGTAGTTGATGATGCCATCGCCGCAGGTCTCAGTAGCGCCGTAGGTCTGCACCACGAACATCCCGTTGGTGGCCATATCCAGCATCACCTGCGGGTCAAACATGGCAGAGGAGCAGATGGGCACCCACAGCTCGCCCAAGCGCTCCTTGCGGCCGCGCATCACGTCCTTGTGCAGGGAGTTCATGATCACCGGCACCACCGCCATGACCTGACTGGGCATCCGCCGGATCTCCTTATAGAAGTTGCGGATATCGCCGCTGATGTTCAGCGCCCAGCCCCCGTGTGCCCAGGAGAACAGGCAGATGAATGCGCCCAGATGGAACATGGGCAGCACCGTGTACTGGCTGACCACAAGCTCCGGGTCGTGCTTATACTCCATCATGCGCTCACCGATCTGCACATGGGCGCGCATCACGCTGAAGAAGTTGCGCTCGCTCAGCATCACGCCCTTGCTGCGTCCGGTGGTGCCGGAGGTGAACATCAGGATCATCAGGTCATCATGGCCGATGCAGCGGGGCATCTGTGCCACCGGCTCATAAGCGCGGAAGCCGTCCATGGGGCGCAGAATGCTGCCGTAGGCGGCCTGCAGCTGCTCTTTTGTGCCGTAGTCGTCGCCGTCGGTCAGGATGGCAGCGGGGTCCACCAGCCCCAGCTCGTAGGACAGCTCGTCCCAGCTCTTGTGCTGGTTGAGCAGTACCAGCACGCCGCCCGCCAGAATGATGCCGAAGGTGTTCACGGCATACTCGTAGCAGTTCTTGTTCAGCAGGCAGATCTTTTTGCCCTTGATATCCGGGATGGTGCTCTGGAAGTAGCTGACCGCACGGCGGATGTCCCGCGCGTAGTCCTTATAATGGACTGCGGTCACCTCGTCCGTTTCCTTATCATAAAAGCGGAGCGCCACACGCTCCGAAAAACGCTGTTCCATATTCAGGGTGACCAGATCATACACGTTGTCCAATACCTTGATCATTGTATTTTCCTCCTGCGTTGTTATTTCATCCTGCGGCAGTGCGCTGTACTGTGCTCAGTATACAATATTTTCCAATGCAATGCAATACTTCTGCAACATTTAATTTCGCACTTTGACAACTTTCAATTGCATATCTTGGGATACGCCCCGGCCAAATTCTACCTTTCGTTGCAATCCGCCGGTTTTCGTGCTACAATTTTTAGCGCAAAATACCAGTTCCGGTATGGTGCAGACTGCAAAACAAAATTGACAGTCTCTATAAAAAGCATTATACTAGCCATATATCATGGCAATGCTGTATAAAAACTGATCATTTGCGCCGTATCCGGCTTTTTCTCGAGGGGTATTGGCCCGGCGCAGGGAAGGAATCTTTCATGGAAACAACCAAGCCCCGCACTGTCAACTCCATCGGGATGTTTGATATGCTCAAGGGCGCTGGGATGCTGGCCATCGTGCTGGGGCACACTGCGGAGCTTTACCCACTCCAGCTGGAGGGCGGTCTGTCGCTGACGGCCTTTGTCGGCTTTATCTACCGCGAAACGCTGATGGCGGCCTTTTTTATTGCCAGCGGCTACGGCTTCCGCAAGCGCTCCATCAGCAAGTGCATCCACCAGCAGCTCAAAAGCCTGCTCAAGCCCTTTTGCTACACTGCGGTGTTCACCACGGTGCTGCACTTCATCATTCATTATAAAACCTTTCACTATCTGCCCGGCTCCATGACTGAAAGCATCAAGGTGGCGGGCGGCTTTCTGCTGGGTCTGCCCCATACTGCCACCTACTTCGGGCAGGAGTTCTTTTCCTGTGGGCCCATGTGGTATCTGCTGGCGCTGCTGATGGGCTGGATCTTACTGGACGTTATCCTGAACATCTTCCCGGAGCGGTACATTCCCTGGGCGGTGGGCGGTGCCGCCCTGCTGGGCTGGGGTGCCAGCCTTGTATGGGAACTGCCCTTCTGCCTGATCCAGGGCGCGGTGATCACGCCGTACCTATACCTTGGCTACCTTGCCAAACGGCAGCATTGGCTGGATCAGCCTTTGTCCCGCCGGATGTCCTGCATCCTATGGGCAGCCGTACTGCTGATCCCGGCAGCCGCCCTTGCCACCCGCCGCACCGACTGTGTATCCATGGCCGAGTGGTCGCTGGGCCCCATCAGCATCCTGCTGGATGGCCTTGCCGGTCTGCTGTTTATCCGGCTGTTTTTGCGCTGGAGCCAGCGCCGCAACCCGCTGGTGCGCTTTTTCGAGGCCATCGGCCGCCGTTCCCTGTACATCTTCTGCGTACATACGGTGGAGCTGATCGCCATTCCGTGGTATCTGTTCGCCGCCAAATACGCCGACCGCCCTGTTTTGGGCATCAGCCTGCAATACATCCTTTCGCTGGGCTCCATCTGGCTGATCTGCGCCCTGCTGCAGCGGCGGCGGGATCTGATCATCAAGTTGTTCCCCGCCCGGCGGCGCACCCCCCAGGTACATTACGCCCCGCGGCACTGATTTTTCTGAATGTTTTGGCTGCGGCGGTGCAGCTGTTATAGGATAAAGGAAGAGGAGGATCCCGTTATGAACCACGATGCCCCCATGACCCCTGCTGCCATGCAGGCGCACATTGCCGAGCTGGAGCAGCAGCTCAAGCTTTCGGACGAGGGTGTTTCCCAGCTGGCGCAGCGGTGTCTGGAGCTGGAGCAGCAGCTGCTGGCTTGCCAGACCGAGCTTGCCAAGCACAGCGCCGAGGCTGAGAATATCACCCTTACCCTGCCGCAGCTGTTCTACGACACCGGCAGCGGCTTTTCGCCCCGGGAATGCCTGACTGCCACCGAGGATGTCTACAACGAACTGACCCACGAGGTCTCGGTCACCTTTGTCCTGCCGGAGGACGCACGCGCCATCCGTCTGGACCCCGGCGAGCTGGCCTGCTGCATCACCGACCTTGCCATCTCGGACGAACGCATCAGCTTCCAGTCGGTCAACGGCCTTCTGCTGCAGGAGGACAGCCTGCTGTTTTTGGACGTAGACCCCAACCTTTCGCTGCACTGCACCACCGGCTTTGGTGCCGGCATGAAGTTTGCGGTGAACTATCACTACTACCCGCTGGGACGTTTTCTGCACGAGCAGCCCGGCAAGTCTCTGCTGCGGGCGCTGAACGACCTGAAGCTTGAGAACGCCGCTGCCGCGCAGGAGGCAGAGGAAGTATTGCAGGCCAGCCGCGCCGAGTGTATGCGGCTGAACCAGCAGCTGCTGACCTTGCAGGGCATCCAGCACGAATATCAGGTTTCGCTGGAAACGATGCGCGCCAGCAGCAGCTGGCGGCTGACCGCCCCGCTGCGCAGACTGCTGAACCTAGTGCGCGGTCACTGAGCCCGCCCGATATTCTGCCCGGAGGAGTTGGATCATGTACACCAGTTACAGTACCCTGCAGCGCAAACAATTGTCCAAGCAGGTCTATACCGATACCCAGAGCACCTATCTTCTGGTCTATGCGCCGGGGCGTCACAAGGCGCTGCAAGCGGCGCTGCAAAACCAGCTGCACCGCAAGTTCCGTCTGGTGACCCAGCTTGAGGACGAGCTGACCCCCGATGTAGCCGGGGTGCTGCTGGTAAGCGAGGATGTGGAGTGCACCCCCACCGCCCTGACCTATTTTGCTGCCGCCCTGCGGGAGGGCGCAGACCTTGCGGTCTGCGACGCCTCCTTTGGCTTTGACGGCTCCACCGCCCTGTACCTGAGCACCCGGCACCTGCCCGGCAGCAGCTGCGCACTGGTGTCCCGCGCATTGCTGGACAAGGTACGCGCCGCCGCCCGGGGCAAGGACAGCGTTACCGAACTGCTGCGTCTGGCCCACGCCATGGCGCAGCACAGCCGCTGCATCCCGCAGGCGCTGCTGCACTTCCGCCGGGAGCTGTGCGCCGACGATGTATTCTCCGCCAAGGGACGCCGTGCGCTGATTTTGAGCCATGAGCTGACCATGACCGGTGCGCCCATCGTGCTGGTAAGTGCCGTGCCGGTGCTGCGCAGCTTAGGCTTTGAGGTGGTGGTGCTGGGGCCCTCGGATGAAGGCTCACTGCCGCTGTTTCTGGACGCTGGGGCCGCTGTGGTCACCCGCCCGGACTGCGTTACTTCCAGCGCCCTGTGGGGGCTGGCCACCAGCGCAGACTTTGTGCTGGCCAACACGGTGGTGGAAGCGCCGGTGGTGAACACCCTGAACGGCTCCTTTGTGCCGGTGCTGTGGTGGCTGCACGATGCCTTTGCAGGCTATCCCTTCATCTCCCACAGCATCCCCAAGGCGCTGGGCAAAAACGTGCACCTCTGCGCCGTAGGCTCCCACGCCACCGCCGCCATGCACTCCGTCCGGCCGGATTTTGAAATCGAGCAGCTGATCTACGGTCTGCCGGACTATGCAGCCGAGCAATTCCCCCGCTATGACATCAGCTTTGCCGGGGGGCGCCCCCTCTTTGTGACGGTAGGCTCGCTGGAGCACCGCAAGGGTCCGGACATCTTCTGCAACGCCATCCGGCTGCTGCCCTCTGCAGTGCGGGAAAAAGCTGCCTTCCTTTTTGTGGGCAAAGCCGCCGACAAGGGGATGTACAACGCCGTGGACAGCTTGGTGCGGGACTATCCCCAGACCGTTTTCTACCGCAAGCGGCTGGAGCGCCCGGAGGTAAAATCCCTGATGGAGCAGTGCAACTGCGTGGTGTGCGCCTCCCGGGATGACCCCATGCCCACCTTCGTCACCGAGGGACTGATCTTCGGCAAGCCCTCCATCGTATCGGAGCACACCGGCACCGCCGGGCTGGTGACCGAAGGCGTTGACGGCTTCCTCTACAAGGACGACGACCCGCAGCAGCTGGCCGACAAGCTGGCCTGGGCCATCGAGCACCCGGAGGCACTGGCCGCCATGCACGGCAGTTGCCGCTGCCTGTACGAGCAGCAGTTCTCCAACGAATCCTATGTAGCCACCCTGACAAGGCTGGTAAAAGAGCTGACGGACGGGGAAGAATCATGAAAAAAACACTGCCGGACAGCTGCACGCTGCCCGGCAGTGCTTTTTCACGGGAGAGGTCTCCCCATTTTATCAAATCCCCCAAATTGCCCAACAAAGTTCCGCCTCCGTTCACAAAGGGCGGCGGGAGATGTGCTATACTGGTTCCAGAATTTCCGGTTGTGAAAGGAGTTTTGTTTCCATGAGCCAAGCCGCCGTGCAGCAGCCCTCCCGCAAAAAGGCCGTGATTTCTCTGCTGGTGCTGCTGGCACTTACCTGCATCATTGTGTTCACTTTTAAGGATCACTGGGCCGAGATCACTGCGGCGCTGGCGCAGCTGTCGGTGTGGCAGGTGCTGGCGGTGCTGGCGGTCGGCATCAGCTACCCCCTGCTGGAGGGGTGCGTGGCGTGGGTCATCGTGCGCAGCCGTCTGCCGCAGTTCACCCTGCGGCAGGGGCTGGATGTTGGCTGGTGCGGCACCTTTGGCAACGTGGTCACGCTGGGTGCCGGTGCGGTGCCGGTGCAGCTGTACTACCTGCACAAGGCCGGGCTGCCGCTTGGCCCCGGCGCGGGGCTGATGACGCTGGAATACGTTTTCCACAAGAGCACGGTGCTCTTGTACGCCACCGTGATGCTGCTGTTGCAGCACCGCTGGCTTGCCGCCAACACCACCGGTGTCATGCGGTATCTGCCCATGGCATACGCTGTGGTAGCGGTGATTATCGTGGCGCTGGTGCTGCTGTGCGTCTCGCCGCTGGTGCAGAACCTCGCCCGCTGGCTGCTGGGCTTTTTGCCCAAGACCGAAAAGTGGCAGCAGCGCCGCGCCGACTGGCTGGAGCAGCTGGAGGTGCTGGGCACCGAGAGCCGCCGCCTGCTGACAGATAAGCCCCGCTGCCTGAAAATTTTTGCCCTGCAGGCACTCAAGCTGTTCGGGCTGTTCTGCCTGCCCTACCTGTGCATCCGGTTCATGGGGCTTTCCCCGCTGGGCTTCTGGCAGGTGCAGCTGCTCACCAGCCTGATGCTCTTCATTTCCAACGCCCTGCCCAACGTAGCCGGGATGGGCTCGATCGAAACCGCCTTTCTGCTGGTGTTCGGCAGCTTTCTGGAGCGGGGCGAGGTGATGAGCGTGCTGATGCTCTACCGCATCGCCAGCTATTATGTGGTATTTGCCGCCAGCGCCGTGGGCTTTTTCATCGCCCAGCGGCATCTGGTGCAAATGGAGCCGCCAAGGGAGGGGTGAGCAGATGAAAAGCTTCCACATTCCCCGCACCGCTTTATTTTTTATCCTGTTTGCACTGGCAGCTTTTGCGGTGCTATACCATCCCATCGACCTGAAGGCACTGGTGCGCGCCAGCTCGCAGGGCACGCTCCGCACCGAGGAAGTGGCGCATTTTGGCAGCACAAACGACATGGACTATCACCTCCTCTCCATGGACAGCGAAGAGTTCCAACAAACGGCAGAATTGCTTTCCACCGTCTCCTGCCGCAAAAAGCTGAACCAGAACTATTCTGCCTACACCCACGATACCTTTCCGGTGCAGTCGGTCACTGTCAGCTTTTATGACGATGCCGAGAACCAGAAGTTTCTGCTGACGGTGTATTCTGACGGCGTGTGCATCCTGAACAGCGCCTTTGTCAGCGTAAAATACCCCGGCGGCGGCGCAGCGCAGCTGTATGAACAGCTGGCGGGGATGGGGAAGTAAAAACAAAAATCGGGGCACTCAGGTGGTCAAGCTGAGTGTCCCGTTTTTGTTTTCTTTGCGTCGGCTGTGGTACCAAACACAGCCGGTGCCGCGCCGGAAGCAGCAGAGCAAACCGTGCTGCCGCTTCCCGTAGAAAAGAGAAAGGAATGGAGGAATGGAGCGGAGCGCTTGCAGACGCTCCTTTTTTCTGGTGCAACGTGGTTAGAATTAGCTAACCACCGCTGCGAGAACAGGATACCACAGTCAGTTAGTCTTGTCAACCCTTAATTTGCAAATTTTTTCGCAAAGTTGCCGTGCCGCCGGGGTTTCTGCCGTTTTTCTACATTCTGCCCAAAGAATAGCCTTTCCGCTGGAAGAAAACCCACTTGTTTTCTATTGCTTTTTAAAGTGGTTCTTGCTATTATAGTAACGCAAGATTTTGTGGGCAGGTTTTTATTTTTGTCTACACCTTGTAGTAAGGGCTGCCGCAGACGGCAGCGCAAGACCGTTTCGCCCCCAGAAAACCGCCCAGACAGAGCGGTTTTTCAAAGGCTCATTAGTTAGAAAACGCTAACTGCGTAATGGAGCAAGGAGGTTCCAATGATCCAGTTTGAACAGTGGGAAGGCTTTGAAGGCCGCATCTGGAAGGAAGAGGTCAACGTGCGTGACTTCATCCAGAAAAACTACACTCCCTATAACGGTGACGAAAGCTTTCTGGCAGGCCCCACCGAGGCTACCGATAAGCTTTGGGGTGCTTTGCAGCAGCTGCAGAAGGCCGAGCGCGCCAAGGGCGGCGTGCTGGATATGGAGACCGAGGTGGTCAGCAGCCTGACCTCCTACGGCCCCGGCTATATTGACGAAAGCCTGAAGGATCTGGAGCAGATCGTTGGCTTACAGACCGACAAGCCCCTCAAGCGCGCCTTTATGCCCTACGGCGGCATCAAGATGGCAGAGCAGGCCTGCACCACCTACGGCTACCAGCCCTCTGCCGAGCTGCACAAGATCTTTACCGACTACACCCGCACCCACAATCAGGCCGTGTTCGATGCCTACACCCCGGAGATGAAGAAGGCACGCCACACCCACATCATCACCGGTCTGCCGGACACCTACGGCCGCGGCCGCATCGTGGGCGACTACCGCCGCGTTGCCCTGTACGGCATCGATGCCCTGATCCAGTTCAAGCAGGAGGATCTTGCCAACTGCGGCGACGGCACCATGACCGACGACGTCATCCGTCTGCGCGAGGAGATCGCCCGCCAGATCAGCGCCCTGAAGGGCATGAAGAAGATGGCCGAGGCTTACGGCTACGACATCTCCCAGCCCGCCAAGGACGCCAAGGAGGCCTGCCAGTGGCTGTACTTCGGCTATCTGGCCGCCATCAAGACCCAGAACGGCGCCGCCATGAGCGTGGGCCGCATCTCCACCTTCCTTGACATTTATATCCAGCGCGATCTGGACAGGGGCATCCTGACCGAAAGTCAGGCACAGGAGCTCATCGACCACATGGTCATGAAGTTCCGCATGGTCAAGTTTGCCCGCATCCCCAGCTACAACCAGCTGTTCTCCGGTGACCCCGTCTGGGCAACGCTGGAAGTGGGCGGCATCGGCATGGACGGCCGCAGCATGGTCACCAAGAACTGCTACCGCTTCCTGCACACGCTGGAAAACATGGGCCCCGCACCGGAGCCCAACCTGACCGTGCTGTACTCCTCTGCCCTGCCCGAGGCCTTTAAGAAGTACGCCGCCAAGGTGTCCGTCAACACCAGCAGCGTCCAGTACGAGAACGATGACGTGATGAAGCCCGTCTGGGGCGACGATTACTCCATCTGCTGCTGCGTGTCTGCTACCCAGACCGGCAAGGAGATGCAGTTCTTCGGCGCACGCGCCAACCTTGCCAAGTGCCTGCTGTATGCCATCAACGGCGGTGTGGACGAGAAGAGCCACGAGCAGTGCGGCCCCAACTACGCCCCCATCACCAGCGAGTACCTGACCTATGACGAGGTGCTGCCCAAGTATGTGCAGATGCTGGACTGGCTGGCCGGGCTGTACGTCAACGTGCTGAACCTCATCCAGTATATGCACGACAAGTACTACTACGAGGAAGCCGAGATGGCACTCATCGACACCGATGTGCGCCGCACCTTTGCCACCGGCATTGCAGGCTTCTCCCACGTCATCGACTCCCTGAGTGCCATCAAGTACGCCAAGGTCAAGGTGGTGCGTGATGAGAACGGTCTGGCCACCGGCTTTGAAGTGGAAGGCGATTTCCCCAAGTACGGCAACGACGATGACCGTGCCGATGAGATCGGTGTCTGGCTGCTGAAGACTTTCCTCGAAATGATCAAGAAGCGCCACACCTACCGCAACTCCGAGGCTACCACCTCCATCCTGACCATCACCTCCAACGTGGTGTACGGCAAGTACACCGGCGCTCTGCCGGACGGCCGCGCCGCCTTCACCCCGTTTGCACCCGGCGCTACCCCCAGCTACGGCGCCGAGCAGAACGGTCTGCTGGCCTCGCTGAACTCCGTGGCAAAGCTGCCCTACCACTGGGCACTGGACGGCATCTCCAACACCCAGACCATCAACCCCGAAGCACTGGGTCACAGCGAGGGCGAGCGCGTGGAGAATCTGGTGCAGGTGCTGGACGGCTACTTCGATCAGGGCGCACACCACCTGAACGTGAATGTCTTTGGCAAGGAGAAGCTGCTGGACGCCATGGAGCACCCCGAGAAGGAAGAGTACGCCAACTTCACCATCCGCGTTTCCGGCTACGCCGTCAAGTTCATCGACCTGACCCGTGAGCAGCAGCTGGACGTGCTGGCACGCACCTGCCATGGCGCTCTGTAAGGCCCTTGGGTACGTCCACTCGCTGGAATCCTTCGGCTCGGTGGACGGCCCCGGCGTGCGCTTTGTGGTGTTTTTGCAGGGGTGTGCCCTGCGGTGCAAGTACTGCCACAACCCCGAAACATGGGCAGAGGGCGGCGAGGCGTGGACGGCAGAAGCGCTGTTCCAGCGGGTATACCGCTACCGCAACTACTGGGGCAAAAAGGGCGGCATCACGGTCAGCGGCGGCGAGCCGCTGCGGCAGATGGACTTTTTGACTGAGTTCTTCACGCTGGCGCGTGCCAAGGGCGTGCACACGGCGCTGGACACCGCCGGGCAGCCTTTCCGCCCGGACGACCCGGCCTATCTGGCGGCGTTCGACCGTCTGATGGCTAACACCAGTCTGGTGATCTTAGACCTCAAGGAGATCGACCCGGAGCGCCACCGGCAGCTCACCGGCAAGGACAACGCCAACATCCTTGCCATGGCGCGGCACATCTCCGACCTCGGCATCCCGCTGTGGATCCGGCACGTCCTCGTGCCCGGGCTGACCGATGACGAGGAAGGGCTGCGCAAAACAGCAGACTTCATCCGCTCGCTCAAAACGGTGCAGCGGGTGGAGGTGCTGCCCTACCACACCTTGGGGCTGTTCAAGTGGCAGAAGCTGGGCATCCCCTATCCCCTGCCGGACGCAGTACCGCCCACGGCAGAGCAGGTAAAGCGGGCAGAAGAACTGCTGGAAGTGAACCGCTATCCCGGGTAAAGAGGAAAGCATCTTTTTGATTTGAAATTCAGCCAAGCCGGTAGGCTTGGCTGAATTTCATTTTCACTGGTTCGTTCTGCCTTGACTTCCCTGCACCGCACCGCTATAATAAAGGGGTAAAAGGATAAATGCGTTTATCCGGGCAGAGTAGCGCCGCACACCGTCTGCGCAGAGAGAACAGGCCACTGGCTGGAAGCCTGTTTGCAGACCGCCGCGCAAAGTGCGCCCGGACAGCACGCGGCGGGAACCCCGTGGGGAAGTATCGCCGTGCGGTGCGCCGCCGTTACCGGCTTTGAGCGACAAACAGAAGTGGAACCGCGATTTTGATTTTAAAACCGCCTTCGGAGTTGTGCCTTGTGCACCGCTCCGGAGGCGTTTTGTTTTGCGGCTTCTGTTTGGAACAAAAAGGAGAATTGACCATGCAGATCTTCAACACCCTGACCCGACAGAAGGAAGAATTTGTGCCGCAGGTGCCCGGCGAGTACCGCATCTACGTCTGCGGCCCCACCGTGTACAACTATATCCACATCGGCAACGCACGCCCGCTGATCGTGTTCGACACCCTGCGCCGCTATCTGAAATACCGGGGCAACAAGGTGATCTACGTTTCCAACATCACCGATATCGACGATAAGCTCATCAAAAAGGGACAGGAAGAGGGCACCTCCATGAAGGAGGTGGCACAGCGCTTTGAGGCCGAGTACCTGAAGGATGCCGCCGGTCTGAACTGCGAAAAGCCCACCGTGCAGCCCCGCGCCACCGAACACATCCCTCAGATTCTCGATATCGTCAAAGATCTGATCGACTCCGGCCACGCCTACGTTGCCAAGAACGGCGATGTGTACTTCCGGGTGAAGAGCGACCCCGGCTACGGCAAGCTGAGCCACCTGAATCTGGACGATCTGGAGAGCGGCAACCGCGAGCTGCGCAGCCGCATGGAGGACGATCTGAAGGAGGATCCCGCCGACTTTGCAGTCTGGAAGGCTGCAAAGCCCGGTGAGCCCGCATGGGAAAGTCCCTACGGCATGGGCCGCCCGGGCTGGCACATCGAGTGCAGCGCCATGAGCCGCACCCATCTGGGCAAGACCATCGACCTGCACTGCGGCGGTCAGGATCTGATCTTCCCCCACCACGAAAACGAGATTGCCCAGAGCGAGTGCGCCAACGGCTGCGAGTTTGCCCGCTACTGGATGCACAACGGCTTCATCAACGTGGACAATCAGAAGATGTCCAAGAGCCTGCACAACTTCTTTACCGTGCGGGATGTTGCAAACCTCTACGGCTACGAGCCCATTCGCTACTTCATGCTGACCGCCGGCTACCGCATGCCCCTGAACTACACCGTAGACCTCATCGAGAGCTGCAAGAACAGTCTGGAGCGCCTGTACACCTGCCGCGAGAATCTGGACTTTGCCCTGAGCAGGACCGACTTTGGCACCGACGAGACCCTGAAGGAAAAGGCCGCCGAGGCACGCACCAAGTTCTGCACCGCCATGGACGACGACCTGAACACCCCGGATGCGCTGGCTGCCGTGTTTGATCTGGTCAAGGAGATCAACACCCTGTCTGCTGCTTCCAGCAAGGCTGCACTGGAGACCGCTGCCGCCGCCTTTGACGAGATCACCGGTGTGCTGGGTCTGCTGTACAACCGCAAGAAGGACGAGGTGCCCGCCGAGGTGACCGCGCTGGTGGAGAAGCGCGCTGCCGCCAAGAAAGCCAAGGACTGGGCCACCGCTGATGCCATCCGCGCACAGCTGACCGAGCTGGGCTGGGCTGTCAAGGACACCGCACAGGGTCCCCAGCTGAGCAAGCTGTAAGCTTTGCTCAGCTGGCGGGAGGACCATTTTAAATGGCCTCCGCGCTGCTCTGGCCATTTTCAGCGGAAGAATGATTTGAATTTTCGGGACATCGGAGCGTCTGCGGACGCTCCGATGTCCCCTTTTTTACGGGAGGGGGCGCTCGCGGCGGGCATTTCAAATCGTCTGGCATAACCAGCAAAAGCCCCGCAGGGCGGTATGCTCTGCGGGGCTTTTGTCCATAGGGAAGGAGGCGTAATAAAGAAAGGACGAATCAGAAATCCACCTCAGTATCGTAGTAGCAGCACTTGAGCAGCTTCTCCATCTCCTCCTGACTGGGCTGGCGGGGGTTGGAGCCGGTGCAGGCGTCGGCGATGGCGTTCTTGGCGATCTCGGGCAGCCGCTCCAGGAACACATTCTCCGGCACAAAGCCCTGCTCGGTGGGGTAGGAGTCCGGGCCGTAGTGCTGGATGCAGTGGGGGATGTTCAGCGCGTCGTTCATGCCGCGCAGGTACTCGATGAGCAGCTTGACCTTCTCGTCATCGTTTGCGCCGCCCAGCTTCATCTCGTCTGCGATGACACCGTAGCGCTTCTTGGCCTCCGGGTCCTTGGCGTTGAAGGCGATGACCTTGGGCAGGTACATGGCGTTAGCCGCACCGTGGATGATGTGTGCGCCGTAGTCTGCAAAGGCAGCGCCGGTCTTGTGTGCCATGGAGTGCACGATGCCCAGCAGAGCGTTGGAGAAGGCCATACCGGCAAGGCACTGGGCGTTGTGCATGGAGTCGCGCTTGGACATATCGCCATTGTAGCTGTCCACCAGATCGCCCTGGATCATGCGGATGGCAAAAATGGCCAGCGGATCGGTGTAGTCGCAGTGTGCGGTGGAAACGTAAGCCTCCACGGCATGGGTCATGGCGTCCATACCGGTGTGGGCAACCAGCTTTTTGGGCATGGTCTCAGCCAGATCGGGGTCCACGATGGCCACGTCCGGGGTGATCTCAAAGTCTGCGATGGGGTACTTGATGCCCTTCTGGTAGTCGGTGATAATGGAGAAAGCGGTCACCTCGGTGGCAGTGCCGGAGGTGGAGGAAATGGCGCAGAAGTGTGCCTTGCGGCGCAGCGGCGGGATGCCGAACACCTTGCACATCTCCTCAAAGGTGATCTCGGGGTACTCGTACTTGATCCACATGGCCTTGGCTGCATCGATGGGAGAGCCGCCGCCCATGGCAATGATCCAGTCGGGCTCAAACTTCAGCATGGCCTCGGCACCGCGCATGACGGTCTCCACGGAAGGATCGGGTTCGATGCCCTCGAACAGCTCCACTTCCATGCCGGCTTCCTTCAGGTACTCCACGGCACGATCCAGGAAGCCGAAACGCTTCATGGAGCCGCCGCCGACACAGATCATTGCCTTTTTGCCGGTAAAGGATTTCAGCGCTTCTAAAGCGCCCTTGCCATGGTACAGATCACGGGGCAGAGTAAAACGAGCCATAATACAAAACCTCCAAAAATAGTACGGCACACGCAGCGCTGTACCGCAGTTCATTATTATGTTAATTATATAACAATTTGGAGATGGCTTCAATTGACGTACCGGGAGAAAAAGTCGTTCTATTTTGGGCGGTTTCCACAAGCAGTAGGATGCAACAAGCCCCCTGCCCTGAAAAAAGCGCAAAAAAACACCCCGAAGTCCTAAGACTTCGAGGTGCTTGCCTTTGGAGCTGCTATCCAGATTCGAACTGGAGACCTCATCCTTACCAAGGATGCGCTCTACCAACTGAGCTATAGCAGCAAATGGCGACCCGGATCGGGCTCGAACCGACGACCCCCAGCGTGACAGGCTGGTGCTCTAACCAACTGAGCTACCGGGCCATGATCGCTCAAGTTCGTGCGGCATCTTACCGCGGGAACGTGCTCTATTATATCGGAAAGTCGGTCTGTTGTCAAGCACAAATTTGCGGAAAATGCAATTTTTTGCAAAAGCGGGCCAAAAAACAAAACGCACAAGTTCCGAAGAACCTGTGCGTTATGGCAGGGGTAGTAAGTTTCGAACTCACGGCACGCGGTTTTGGAGACCGCTGCTCTACCAGCTGAGCTATACCCCTATATACATTCGCTGAATGCTTGATTATTATAGCCGATGCAACGGGGAATGTCAAGCCTTATTTTTACTTATTTCTCGTTTTTCGTGCCGCCGCAGCTGCAGCAGCTCTCCTGCGCGGCAGAATCCGGCGCAGGCAGCTGGCTTGCCAGCTGTTCCAGCGTAACGCTGTCGATATACTGGTTGATCACCTCGTCCAGCCCCGCCCAGAACGGCAGGGTGAAGCACTGCTCGGACATGGGGCATTCGTTGGTCACGCTGCCAAGGCACGGAATGGGCGCTACGCTGCCCTCGATGGCGCGCAGGATCTCGCCGGCGGTGTAGTCGGCGGGATCTTTTGTCAGGCGGTAGCCGCCCTGACTGCCCCGCTCGCTCTTGACCAGCCCTACCCGCGCCAGCGGGGTGACGATCTGCTCCAGATATTTCAGGCTCAGGTTCTGCCGCTCACTGATCTCCTTCAGGCTGACGGTGGTGCCCGGCGCATAGCGCGCCAGCTCCGCCATCAGGCGCAGGGCGTAGCGGCTCTTGGTGGAAAATTTCATGGTAGTCCTCTCCTTGTTGCAGTTTATAGTATAGCACGTTACTCGGATTTTGCAAAGGAGAAACCTCTTGTGCAAACAAAAAAGGTCTGTTATCATAGGATGGAACAGAACCTATCTTTGAGGAGTGAGAGTATGACAGAAAAGATCACCGCCGCAGACGCCATCCGTCTGCTGGATACCGGCAAGGCTGTCGCAGTGGATGTGCGCGAGCCGGACGAATACGCCGTTGGGCACATCCCGGGGGCAAAGCTGCTGCCGCTGGGGCAGGTCATCGACCGCGCCGCCGAGGTGCTGCCGGACAAAAACGCCCTGTGGCTGGTGTACTGCCGCACCGGACGCCGCAGCGCCGACGCTGTGCAGAAGCTGGAAGCCCTTGGCTACACCCACCTGCGGGACCTTGGCGGCATTTTAAGCTGGCCCTACGAGATCGAGGGCGATTTTGAGGGGCATTTTTAAGGTTATATACTTTATAAGAAGCACAAACCCATACCAGAAAGGAAACCATGCCATGTCGTTCCATGCAAAAGAGTTCGCGGGCAGTCACTGCGGCTGCCGTTACCAGCAGGATTACCGCCCTACTTTAGGTCGGGACGGCAAAAAGGAATCCGGCACGCTGGAGGTCATCAAGTTCTACTACGATGGCGCTATCCGCTTTGAGCAGCACTGCTACGGCGAGGCTGCCACCTTTGTGTTCGGCGTGTGGGCGTCCGGCATGGATGAGGACGGCACGCTGCACTGGGTACTGCCGGACCGCCGCAAGAGCTATTACGACGAAAGCTATCTGCCCAAAAAGCTGGACCGGGTGGACGAAGCCGGAAACCTGTACTTTGACGGCGGCATCTTCCCGTGGAAGCTGGCGGACGACTTTGCCGAGGATAAGCGCTGGGGCTACCCCAAGTGGAAGGTGGCGCTGGGTAAGCTGACCGGAAAGGGCAAAAAAGGTGACTGAATCACGAAAATCCAGTATTCATATTGACATACTAGGGAATGATATGGTATAACTTATCCGTTGAAAGGATTCCGCATCTGCACAGGGCATTTAAGGCTCCCGCAGACGCGTTCAATAAGAAAGGATCATTCCTATGGAAAACATGGAAAAAGTGGTTTATCTGGATAATGCTGCCACCACTCCCTGTGCTCCCGAGGCACTGGAAATGATGGTCAAAGCCCTGAGCGGTGCCTGCGGCAACCCCAGCAGCCATTACAGCATCGGCTATGAGGCAAAGGAATTCGTGGACACCGGCCGTGCGCAGGTGGCAAAGGCCATCAATGCAAGTCCGGCTGAGCTCTTCTTTACCAGCTGCGGCTCCGAGGCCGACAACTGGGCGGTAAAGGGCACCGCCTTCACCAAGGCACGCCAGAACAAAAAGCACCTCATCACCAGCGCTTTTGAGCATCATGCCATCATGCACAGCATGGCTGCACTGGAGCGCATGGGCTTTGAGGTGACCTATATCCGTCCCACCTCCGAGGGCTACATCCGCCCCGAGGACGTGGAGGCTGCCATCCGTCCCGACACCGCACTGGTCAGCATCATGATGGCCAACAACGAGATCGGCACCATCCAGCCCATCAAGGAGATCGCCGAGGTCGCTCACAAGCACGGTGTCTGGATGCACACCGATGCGGTGCAGGCTGTGGGTGCCATCCCCGTGGATGTGAAGGAGCTGGGCGTGGATATGCTGTCCATGAGCGCCCACAAGTTCAATGGCCCCAAGGGCATGGGTGCACTGTACTGCCGTAAGGGCGTATGGCCCCAGAACCTGATTGATGGCGGCAGTCAGGAGGCCCGCCACCGTTCAGGCACCGAGAACGTGGCCGGCATTGCTGCCATGGGCAAGGCACTGGAGATCGCCACGGCGCATCTGGATGAGCGCATGGCCCACGAGAGCGAGCTGCGCGATTACGTCATCGACCGCATCCTCAAGAACATCCCGGAAGCCCGCCTGAACGGCGGCCGCAGTCCCCGTCTGCCCAACAATGTGAACATCAGCTTCCCGGGTCTGGAGGGCGAGACCATTCTGCTGGATCTGGATATGCACGGCATCTGCGCCTCTACCGGCTCTGCCTGCAACTCCGACAGCCTGGACCCCAGCCATGTGCTGCTGAGCATCGGCCTGCCGGAGGAGATCGGTCACGGTTCCATGCGGTTCACCTTTGGCCCGCAGAACACCATGGAAGAAGCAAAATATCTGTGTGACGTGCTGGAGGAGGTCATTCCCCGCCGCCGCGCTATGAGTTGTATGTGGCTGCAGGGTCAGAACAAGGCCCGCCAGTTCAGCCTGAAGGGAGAACAGTAATTATGGCAAGTATGTATAGTGCCAAGGTCATGGAGCATTTCGCAAATCCGCACAACGTAGGTGAGCTGCCCGATGCAAACGGCGTGGGTGAAGTGGGCAATCCCAAGTGCGGCGACATCATGCGCATGTACCTGAAAATTGAGAACAATGTGATCGTGGACGTTAAGTTCCTCACCTTTGGCTGCGGCGCAGCCATTGCCACCAGCAGCATGGCCACCGACCTGATCAAGGGCAAGACCGTGGATGAGGCGCTGAAGCTGACCAACAAGGCCGTTGTAGAGGCTCTGGAGGGTCTGCCCCCGGTCAAGGTGCACTGCTCTGTTCTGGCCGAGCAGGCCGTCAAGGCTGCTCTGTCCGACTACTACCGCCGTCAGGGCATCGATCCGGAACCCATCGTGGGCAAGCTGGAAGAGGATTGTGAGCACTGCGAGAGCTGCGGCCACTGATCCTGACAGTATCCTAAGCAAAAAAGAGGACACCGCTTCGTGCGGTGTCCTTTTTTGCATCCCCACTTGTGAGAAAAGGGGTTCAGAAACGCCCGCAGGCGTTTCTGAACCCCAAAAAATCAAATCGTTTTCCGCGCCTTACACCCCGCCGTGGCGGCGCTGCTCGGCGGCAAGCTCCTGCTGCAAAGCGGCCTTGCGGTGATCCAGCAGCAGATCCTTGTTGTACTTGAAATACCGCTCGCAGCCGTTCTCGGTGAGGAACTGGTGAGAGGCGGGGTTCACCGTAAGTTCGGTGACGAACACCACCATCTCCTGACTTTCCGCAAAGGCCTGCTCCATAAAGTCGAAAGCGGCTTCCAGCGCAGCAGCGGCGGTCTTTTGCGTGGCTTCGCGCTGGTCTGCCAGCGCACGGAACTGACCGCGCAGCAGGTCAAAGGCCTCCTGCGTACCGGCGGCGTTGGCGCGGCGCAGTTCGCCCTCCCACTGGTGCAGCGCAGCCTGCACCTGCAGGCGGTTGGTCAGCTCTGCCTTGCCCAGCAGCCCGGCATCGCGCTTTTGCTGGGTCTCAGTCTCGTAGTCCTTGATCTGCTGGCTGAACAGCTCTGCGGAGCCGTCCGGGATATCCTCCGGCAGGGTAGCCAGCGCCTTTTTGGTCTCCCGCAAAAAGGCGTAGCAGGCATCGGCCACGGCATCCGCCTGCAAAGAGGCGGCAAAGCGGGTGTCCAGCCCCGCCAGCAGCAGACTGACAAGGCTGAGCCGCTCGTCAAAGGGAGCCTGCAGCAGCCGTGCGAATACGGCGGGCTTTGCCTGCCCGGCAAGAATTTCCTCCACGCCGTAGTCGTCCCGGTACTTGTAGTACAGGTCCAGATAGGCCGAGAAGTCCTCGGCGATCTTCGGGTGCTGGATGTATTCCCGGATCAGCTCCTCATCTGCCTGCAAGCCCAGTGCTTCGTAGGTGTCCAGCAGGTTGGAAAGATCCTCCCAGCCGCGGGCGGTGACGAACTGGGTGCCGTCCACGTCCGCGTTGATCTGGTAAAAGTTCTGGGGATGCAGTTCCAGATAGCTCAGGATGGCGCTGTGGATGTGCGCGGCGCGGGCGTAGTCCTTCCACACCGGCAGATCGGGTTCGATATCCATGCGGCGCACGCGGTCAAGGGTCACGATATCAAAATCCCGGACGGATTTGTTGTACTCCGGCGGGTTGCCTGCCGCCACGATGACCCAGCCCGCAGGCACAGCCTGATTGCCAAAGGTCTTGCACTGCAAAAATTGCAGCATGGTGGGGGCAAGCGTCTCGGACACGCAGTTGATCTCGTCGATGAACAGAATGCCCTCCGAAAGGCCGGTGGCCTCCATTTTGGCATAGATGCTGGCGATGATCTCGCTCATGGTGTATTCGGTCACCGATACGTCCTTATCGCCGTAGTGGCGCTGCCGGATAAAGGGCAGACCCACGGCGCTCTGGCGTGTGTGGTGGGTGATGGTGTAGGCCACCAGCGCCACCCCGCACTCCCGGGCCACCTGCTCCATCACCTGCGTTTTTCCAATACCCGGAGGGCCCATCAGCAGGATGGGGCGCTGCCGGATGGCGGGAATGGCGTATTCGCCCAGCGCATCCTTGGCAAGGTAAGCTTTTACGGTATGCTCGATTTCTTCTTTGGCACGTTTGATATTCATAATGGTTCCCCCTCTTGTCAGGAGTTGTTCAACTCGCGGTACAGGTCATCCTCTTCGGCCAGAACGTCCGCAAGGGCGCTGGCCGGGCGGGCTGCCGCACCGGTAAATTCTTCTTCGTCCAATACCACCTTCATCGCCCACGGCGGCACATTGGCGTCATCGAACCGCTCCCCCAAAAACAGGAAGGCGGTATCGTAGCCGGGACGCCGCGCCGGGTAGGTGCCCATGCCGTCGGTGAAGTACAGCAGGCCGCGCAGGTTCGAAAACTTCTTTTCGGCGCAAAGCTGATCCACATATGCAAAGGCCGGACGGAAGTCCGTTCCGCCGCCGCCCCGCAGCTCAAAGTGGTTCATGGCATGGATGAGTTCATCCTCGTTGCGGATGAGGATATCCTGCCGCACGGCGTTGTCGGCCTGAATGAGGTGCAGATTCATGCGGTGGAAAAAGTTTTCCCGCCCCTTCAGCAGGGTGTAGGTCTCGGCCAGAAAGGCACGCACCAGTTCGCCGGAGGTGGAGTAGCTGGTATCAATGACCAATGCCAGCTCCTCGATTTTTTTGCTCTCCCGGCTTTCCAGCGGCTCGATGAGCGGCAGGTTGCCGTACACCGAAAGGCCGTAGGTGTAGAAGTTCAGATCAAACTCGTCCGGGTCCAGTTTTACCTCCTCGCGCAGGACGCAGAACCGGCGCAGAAAGTCCTTGTAGCTGCGGCGGCTGCGGTTGGCAGCCTTCACCTGCTGCTTCAAGGCATCGGTGCCCTCGCCCGCCTCTTTATCCCGCAGGTCCAGCTCGGTCTGCATCCGCTCCCCGATCTTCTGCCACGTTTTCTGCGGCAGAGGGGTGGGCATCTGCTGGGGCTGCTCCGGGGCATCCTTCGGCCACAGGCGGTGGTCATCGGTGACAAATTCCCGCTCCAGCTGCCGCAGCACGCCGGGCGTCTGCCGGGTGAGCCAGCGGTACACCGGCGCTGCCGCCACCACCTTTTCCTCAGCGGTGATCTGCCGGTAGGCATTCTGCCGCACATAGGTGAGCGGGCGCATCACGCTTTTGCGCTGTAAGCTGTCAATGACGTTTTCCACCGCGATATCGCACGCAAGGCTCCACAGCTGCGGCTCCCGGCGGCCTTTCAGCCACAAATGCCGGAATACGCAGTGGAATATGGTGTGCAGATACAACCGGTTGAGATATTTCGGGTTCTCCTGATAAAGCTGCAGCAGGCGCTGCGGCTGATAATACAGGGTCTGTCCGTCCGTAGCCAGCACCCGGCAGCGCTCGTCCGGGGCGGGGTTCAGGGCGCTGAGTGCCATATCCAGAAACCGGAAGTCCAGATACAGCCCGCTGCGCACCACCGCCAGCACCTCGCCACCCATGCGTGCCTGCCACTCCTCGTGGGTCTCCGGCCGCTGGGATTGGAAGGGCTTGCGGGGGTCGAAAAATTTTTCCTTTGGCAACGTGTGGTCACCTCTCAAAAATCAAAATCGTACCGCTGCTTTTTGGACTGGGGGGCATATTTTTTGTGCTCCGCATCTGCCAACAGGGCGGCAGCAGCGGCGTTTTCTGCCTTGGCGGCAAGGGCGGCGGCAGATGCAAAAGCGGCTTTATCCAGCACGTCCAACGCCAGCAGGGCGCGGATGCTGTCGGTGTCCTGTGCCTTTAAAAGGCGGGCGAACACCCGGTCGGTGTTGGCTGCCAGAAACGCCCGGTAGTGCCCGGCGGCAGCTTCGGTCAGCTGCCACGGATACCGCAGGCGGGCAAAGCAGAGCATGGCCATAATGGCGGCGTCATCGGCATCGTGCCCCTGTGGGAAGATGGCGTCATATTCTGCAGGGAGGAATTTATTGTCGAGAAAACACTGTCTGTAATGGTATCCCTGCCCGGAAAAGGTGTGCAGCAGGATGTGGGCGGGGGTCTCCTCGATATCCTCCCAGTAGGCAGGGTACCACAGCGCCGCCAGCGGCGCGGGGGCATCGGCGGGCCAGAACTGCGCCTGCACGGCCTCGGTGATGTTGTTCACCAGTGCAAACAGCCCGGTGGGCTGCTCCGGTGCGGCCTGCACCCGCAGCGTCTCCAGCGCAAAGCAGTTTAAAAACACATCGCTGCCCACGGTAAGTCCCCCGCTGCCCACCGTGAGCAGGCGCAGGCTGCGGCAGTTGTAAAAGGCGCAGCTGCCGATGACCTGTACGCTGTCCGGCAGGGTGGCTTCTTCCAGAAAGCTGCCGCACACCGGGTGCAGTTCCTCTTCGTCCGCGGCCGGGGCGTCAAGGTCAAAATCGTACCGGCGAGCGGGCTTTTGCCCCACCGCCTGCCCGAACGCCCGGGTCAGCCGCACCGTACCGTCTGCGCTTACTGCGTAGCGGCAGAGGGCATCCGCCGCAGGCAGGCTGCGGGGCTTTTCCGAGAAGCAGTAGTCGCCCAGCTCGGTCAGGGCAAAACTGCCGCCCGCCGGGGCGGGCAGAGTGCCCGGCAGCGCCACGCAGGGCGCTGTGCCGTACACCCGCACCAGCCGTGCCGTCTGTGCCGAAAGGGGCAAGATATCCAATATCAGTTCATTTGCCTGTTCCACCATGCTGCGACCTCGTTTTTCTGCATTTCATTCAGCTTTCAGTATACCGCGAACAGGGGGTGATTGTCCAGTGCAGAGAACGATTTGAACGGGTCTGTGCAACGGGGCACGGCACCCGGCGGCTCTGCCGGTGCTCCCCTTTTGTCACAGCCTTGTTCAAGTCCTCTGTTCTTCCGGTGCTGCCGAAGGGAAATTGCGGGATAAAACAAAAAAGACAGCTATCAAAAGCTGTCTTTCTTGTGGTGCAGGAATGCAATCCAAATCCGAACCATTTCCCTTTGATGCGGCTTTTGCCGCTTCTCCAAAGGTGACGGTCTGTGTTCCTTCTTTATAGTTGAAGGTTATCAAAGCCTTATCGTCATACAGATAAATCGCATTGATGAAGGGATCCACCAGCGCCTGCCGCTGGTCTTTCAGGCGCATGTCCAGCTTGCGGAACCGCAGCAGCCATCGCAATCCAACTTTTGATCGTTTGCAACATCGTTGGATTGCATATCGCAAATATGCTGTTTTCGTGTTGCACTATTTTCTTAACTTGCGAAAAAAATCACAGCAGTGCGTTTTCCAGATCGCTCAGCATTTCGCTCAGTGCCTGAATGCCGCCCTCTGCGGTGTACCAGACATTCGGGTGTGCCAGATAAACGACGTGGCCGTTCTTGTAAGCATCCGTGCTCTTGACCAGCTCGTTTTCCAGGATCTCCTGCGCCAGCTGCGCGCCATCGGTGCCAATGGCTGCATCGCGGTCCATGGCGAAGATGTAGTCGGGGTTCTTGTCCACAATGAACTCGAAGGAAGCCTCGTTGCCGTGGGTCGAGGTGTCGATATTGGCATCTACGCCGATGTTCTCAAAGCCGATCTCCTTGCCGATGATGGAGCAGCGGCCATCGTTGCCCAGAACATTGAAGCTGCCGCTGGTGGTCATGCCGACGATGGCAGTCTTGCCCTCTGCAAAGGCTTTCAGGGCGTCGATGCGGCTGTCAAAATCCGCCATCAAAGCTTCCACATGGTCTTCCAGACCAAAGATAGAAGCGATGGTCATGGCGTTTTCACGGGTGCTTTCCACAACGCCCTTTTCGGCGTCGGTCGCAAGGAAAACAACGGGTGCGATCTCGCACAGGGCATCATAGGATTTGGACAGGCGTCCGCCGATAAAGATGATGTCCGGCTCGCAAGCCATGACTGCTTCCATATCAGCTTCCTTGATGTTGCCAAGGTTCGCAATGCTGTCATTGGTAACATAGCTCTGAAGATAGTCCAGAGAGGTGGATGCCGTGCCGACCACACGGTCACCAACGCCCAGTTCATCCAGAATGTCCAGAGAAGCAAGTTCGAGGATTGCAATGCGCTGCGGGTCAAAGGGCACTTCCACGTCCACTAACTCCTTTGCACCGTTGAACGCCTTGATGGTCACAGATTCCGGTGCAGCTTCCGAAGAGGCTGCGGTTTCGCTGGATGCAGCCACAGAGGATGCCACGGAGCTTGCCGTGGAGGAGGAAGCACCGCAGGCGGTAAGAACACCCGCTGCACTCACAGCGGCCATAGCGGTCAAAAACGAACGACGAGAAATTTTCTTCATAAGAATGCTCCTTTTAAAAAGTACTGAAATCAATAATATATCGACAAAGGCTTGCCTTCGATCTGCATGATTTCAAAGTCTACCTTGTAGATATCGGACAGGTTTTCTTTGGTGATCACTTCCTGCACGGTGCCAAACTTTGCGATTTTTCCATCCACGAAGGCGCAGATGTAGTCGGAATAAAACGCAGCATAGTTGATCTCGTGCAGAACAAGGATTACCGTTTTGCCCAGCTCATCGCACAGGCGGCGGACGATGCGCATGAGGTTGGTTGCGTGGTAAATATCCAGATTGTTGGTCGGTTCATCCAGCAGGATATACTCGGTGTCCTGTGCAATGACCATGGCAATATAGGCACGCTGCCGCTGACCGCCGGACAGTTCATCGATGAACTGCTCCTCAAAATCGCCCAGTTCCATGTAGGCGATGGCACGGTCAATGATCTCGTTGTCCTCTTGGGTCAGCCGTCCGCCGGAGTACGGAAAGCGGCCAAACGCAACCAGTTCCCGGACAGTCAGCTTCATCTGGACATTGTTGGCTTGGGTCAGGATGGCGAGCCGCTTGCTCAGCTCCCGGCTTTTCCAGCGCGTGATCTCCGTCCCCTCAAAATCCACAAGACCGCTGTCCCGTGCGATCAGCCGGGACAGCATTCCCATCACGGTGGATTTTCCTGCGCCGTTCGGACCGATAAGGGAAAGGACTTTGCCTTTCGGAATCTCAAAACTCACGCCATCGACAACGGCTTTGCCATCGTAGCGTTTGGTGATCTCTTTTACAAACATGGTGTTATGCCTTTTTCTGGGTGAGCAGCAGATACAGGAAATACACGCCGCCGCCCACGGTGATGAACACACTGACCGGAACCGAGTAAACGAACACCCGCTCCACCAGAAGCTGTCCGCCGATCAGAACAGCCATACCGAACAAAACAGAGCCGGTGATGAGCTGGCTGTGCCGGTAGGTGCGCAGGAACTGCCGGGAAAGGTTGGCAATGATAAGCCCCAGAAATGCCAGCGGCCCGACCATAGCGGTGGCTGTTGCAATGTACAGTGTGACCCCCAGCAGCAGCCGGCGGATGCAGCGGTCGTAATCTACGCCCAGATTGATGGCCTGATCTTTGCCCAGCGTCAGAACGTCCAACAGCGCAAGCTCTTTCCGGAAGGCAAAGGCGACCAGCGCCAGAACCGCAACGGACAGTACCAGAATCGCCGAATTGACATTGGAAAAGCTGGCGACCAGATCCGTCAGCAGCGTGTCGTACTCGTTGGGGTCCATCACACGGGTCAAAGTCGTCTGGACGCTGGAAAAGAACGAAGTCAGCACCGTGCCGATGAGCAGAACGTACAGAACATTGTGGTTCGTTTTCCGGAACAGATAGCTGTAGATCACGGTGGCAACAGCGCCCATAATGGCAAGGTCTACCGCAAAGGCTGCGTTGGCATTGACCGCCAGAAAGCTGCCCGAACCCGCCACAAAGAACACCGCTGTGTGGATCAGCGAATAAAGCTGGTCCATACCCAGCAGGCAGGGCGTAACGATGGTGTTGTTGATGATGGACTGGAACACGATGGAGGCACTTCCAATGGCAAATGCCGTGATGAGCATGGCGATCAGCTTGGGTGTTCGAATGCGCATGGCGTAGGCAAATAATTTTTGGTTTTCAAAGTGGACACCCACTGTCATATAGCCCGCGCAGGCCAGCAGAACAAGAAGCAGAAGGATCAGCAGGCGCAGATGATTTTTGCGTGTTTTCATGCTGCACCTCCGGTTTTCTTGGTAGCTTTGTCCAGCCGGACTGCCTTGCGCCCATGCCGAAGCCGATACAGCAGCAGACCGACAAACAGGATACTGCCGATGACGCCAACGATCAGCTCGATGGGCAGCTCGTAGGGATAGATCACAACCCGCCCGATCATATCGCAGACCAGCACGAACGCTGCACCAAACAGAGCGGTATCCACCAGCGTTCCGCGGATCTGGTCACCCTTGAACATTGCTACGATATTGGGCACAATGAGACCGATGTAGGAGATCGAGCCGACCACGACAACAACGGATGCCGTGATCATGGCAGCAATGGTCAGACCCATAAACAGCACCAGATCATACGGAACGCCGAGGTTCTGAGAAAAGTCTTTTCCCATGCCCACGATATTGAAGTGGTTGGCAAATACAAATGCCAGAATCACCAGCGGTACCGTCAGCCAGACAAGCTCATACCGCCCACGAATGACGGTGGAAAAATGACCGACCAGCCAGCTGGAAAGAGCCTGTGTCATTTCATATTTGTAGGCAAGATAATTGGTAACGCCCATTACGATGTTGGAGAACATGATGCCGACCAGCGGAACCATGACAACATCCTTGAACTGGATACGCTGGATGAACCAGACAAAGATCCATGTGCCCAGAACAGCACAAACGAAGGAAAAGGCAGCACGTCCCCACAGGGTAGAACCCGGTGCAAACAGCAAAGCCAGCAGAATGCCAAACTGTGCAGAAGAGATCGTTGCGCCTGTGGTGGGCGAAACAAACTTGTTCATACAGAGTTGCTGCATGATAAGCCCCGCCACGCTCATGCCAATGCCTGTGCAGAGGATGGCAAGCAGACGCGGCAGGCGGGAGATCAGAAAGATCTCCCATGTTTCCACGCTGCCTGTAAACAGGTCAGAAGGCCGGATGTCCAGCACCCCGACAAACAAAGAACAAACCGAAAGAATCATCAGCAGAACGCCGAGAAAAACAGTGGAACGATGATTACGAATGAAAAGCCCTCCTCAAGATTAGTGCAAACTAACTTTTTGAAAATAAAAAGAGAACGCCTGTGTGTGAAGAAACTGGTCTTACGTGTTCACACACAGCGCGTTCTGCTGAAGGGATTATATCATATGGCATTGATGGGTTTCAAGTGGCAAACTCTCACGAAGGTTTTACATGACAAACCGCCATGCTTTGTTAATTCCTACAAAGTTGCTCCGAACAAAAAGAGCCTTTGCATTTGTTGGTAAAAATCACCATGCGGCTTTAGCGCAAAACCTCCAGCAGCCGCCTGCCGGCTTCCTGCTGCGATTCCCCAAATACCACCGCCAGCTCCTCCCGCAGGACACGCTCTACCATCTGGTAGAAGTAGGTATCCATAGCGTTGATTTTCCGCCCGCGGTTCTGCTGCTGGGTCTGCTTTTGCCCCAGCTCCTTGAACAGGATCAGGTACTGGTAAAAATCATTGGTGTGCAGCAGTGCCTGATAATGTTCTGCCAGCGCTGTCTGTACCCCCGCCGGGATGGGCAGCTTCTCCGCTTTGATGCGTGCAAGGTCGGCTGCCGCCTGCTGCGCCGAGACCACCGGGCGCAGGGCCGCTTCCTTTTCCGTGGGGATATAGCTGCGATCGTGGGAATCCGAAAAATAAGGCCGGAGGGTGTAATACTCTCTGGCGGACGCATCGCCAAACTGCCGCAGCCCGACCCCTTCCACCTCGTGCACTCCCAGATTTCCGTAAACCACCAGCGCCCCCGCTTGAAACCGTGACATGGTATTGCCTCTTTCCCTTGTATGGAAAGGCTGCAAAAAACAGACTTTCCAGCGTAATTTTACTCTTTACTTTATTGTACCACGGCAGGTTGGCGGGCTTCAAAGGGCATCTTCCACAAAATTTTCCTCGTGCAATCTGCGCAGAATGCCCAGTACAATTCTTGTGCAAAACTGCCTTTGCAAATTCCAGACAGGCAGGCTATAATGATTTCGTACAACGAGTAGCACTCATGCGTAAAACCGGTTGCATGAGGGTTGCCCGTTGTTTTTATTTGCCCCAAAATGGAAAGGTAAGGTGAATCCCATGGAAAGTTCCAATCAATTTCTCGGCACGGAACGCATCGGCAAGCTGATGCAAAAATATGCGATCCCATGCATTATTTCGCTGCTGGTGGGTGCGCTGTATAACATCGTGGACCAGATCTTTATTGCAAACGCCAGCTATCTGGGCTCCTACGGCAATGCCGCCAACACCGTCGTTTTCCCCCTGACGGTGGTGGCGCTGGCAATCGCAGTCATGATCGGTGATGGCTGCTGCGCCTTCGTCAGCATCAGCCTTGGGCAGAACGAAGTCCCCAAGGCAAAGCGGAGCGTCGGCAATGCGGTGGTGATGTGTCTGGTCAGCAGCATTGTGCTGGCCGCGCTCTATCTGATTTTTGCGGACACCATTCTTGCCATGTTCGGCGGAACGGTGAACGCCGAGACCTACCACCACTCGCAGGAATATTTCTTCTATATCACGCTGGGCGTGCCCTTTTATATGTTCGGGCAGGCCATGAACCCCATCATCCGCGCGGACGGCAACCCCCGTTTTGCCATGATCTCCACCCTTGCGGGTGCGGCGCTGAACATCATTCTGGACCCCATCTTCATTTTCGGCTTCCGCTGGGGCATGATGGGCGCAGCGGTGGCTACCGTCATCGGTCAGCTGGTCACGGCAGCGCTGGCAGTGTGGTATCTGCTGCACATGAAGATCATTCGCCCTGAAAAGGGTGACTACCGGCTGAAAGGCTCCATCTGCGGCCGTACCCTGACCCTTGGCATGACCAGCTTTCTGTCCCAGATCAGCCTTGTGGCGGCAATGGCAGCCATCAACAACATGATCCGCAAATACGGCGCACTGGATGCCGTGTTCGGGCAGGAGCAGTACGCCCAGATCCCTATGGCAGTTGTTGGCATCGTGATGAAGTTCTTCCAGATCGTCATCTCCATCGTGGTAGGCATGGCGGCTGGCTGCATCCCCGTGGTGGGCTTCAACATGGGTGCCAAAAAGCCCGCCCGTGTGAAGGAGCTGTTCACGAAGCTGCTGCTGGCAGAAGCCACCGTGGGTGCCGTTGCACTGGTGCTGGTGGAGGGCTTCCCGCGTCAGCTGATTGCCCTGTTTGGTGCCGCCAACGAGAGCGTTTACTACACTGATTTTGCCGTGAAGTCCTTCCGCATCTACCTGTGCATGATCATTCTGGCCTGTGTCAACAAGGCGTGCTTCATCTTTTTGCAGGCCATGGGCAAGGCGGCGGAATCCACCGCCCTGTCCATGGTACGTGAGGTGGTGTTCGGCGTGGGCTTTGCCCTTCTGCTGCCCCGGTTCTTCGGGCTGGACGGTGTGCTGTACTCCATGCCCATGTCGGATATCCTCACCTTCCTGATTGCAGGCTATCTGATCTGCAAGACCTACCGTGAACTGAACCAGAAAGGAGAAGTCTAATGGAAAAACGCATCATCATGCCGCCAACTATCATATTGCACTGGACAGCGGGGTTATCGGCATCGAAAAATGTGCCAAGGTCATTGAAAATCTTGCCTGAGCCGTAAATTCCGACACGATCCATGAGCCAATAAAACAAAAATCCGAACCTTTCTCCTATCGAGAAAAGGTTCGGATTTTCATTATTTGGTGCGAGTAGTGATACAGAACTTTTCAAAAACCATCGTAGTACAATTCGTTTTTAAGGTCATCGGATAGCAACTTGCTTGTATTGCACCCCGATGGGCAGCCGTGTTTGAAATATAGTTGCCTTTTATATACCACACAACCTAAAAATTATCAAGTACGCGCAGCGTTCACTTCTCCCATCACCGGGAGCAAATGAACGCTGCTTTTTTTGTTTACAACGAAAGGAGGCATCCGTGAAATGGCAGTATTTCGGGTAGAAAAGAACAGCGGCTACACGGTCATGTCAAACCACCACCTGCGGAACCGGGCCTTGTCCCTGAAAGCCAAAGGTCTTTTATCCCAAATGCTCTCCCTGCCGGAAGATTGGGACTACACCCTGCAAGGGCTGGCCCGTATCAACCGGGAAAGCATTGACGCGATACGGCAGGCCATCCGGGAACTGGAACAGGCGGGCTACATCCAGCGTTCCAGAGAACGGGACGAGAAAGGGCGGCTGCGCGGTGCAGACTATGTGATCTTCGAGCTGCCGCAGCCCGTTCCTGCATCGGTTTCACCTACATTGGAAAATCCAACGTTGGAGAATCCCACGCAGGAAAACCCTACGTTGGAAAATCCAATGCAATTAAATAAAGATAAACTAATTACAGAAAAACAAAAGAAAGAGGGATTAAATACCGATTCCATTCCTATCCATTCCCCAAACCCCTTGCCTTTGGACGAGGACGAGGCAGCGGCACCGCCGCCGGAACGGACCGGAAGCCGAAAGGAAGCGGCCTATCAAATCTACCGGGACCTGATTTTGGAGAACATCGAGTATGACACCCTCACCCAGAATCCCCGGATAGACCGGGAACAGCTGGACGAGATCGTGGACATCCTGCTGGAAACGGTCTGCACTTCCCGCAAGTCCATCCGGGTGGCCGGGGACGATTACCCGGCAGAACTGGTCAAGGCGAAATTCTTGAAGCTGGACAGCCATCACATTGAGTTCGTCATGGACTGCCTGCGGGACAACACCACCAAAGTCCGAAACATCAAGCAATACCTGCGGGCCATGCTGTTCAACGCCCCCAGCACCATCAACAGCTACTATGCGTCCCTTGTGGCGCACGACATGGCACAGCCCGATTGGGGCCGCCCGCCCAACAACTGACCGAAAGGAGCGTCCACCCATGAGAACCCTTTACCTGCGGCGGCTGGTGGTTCCACCCTAGCTGCTGTTTTTCCGACTACCTGCCAAGGAGGGATGCTGAATGCAGGAAGAAGTCACCCAGAAAACTATTGCCCTGTCCATGAAAACGGGCAAGCTCACCGCCCAAGCGTTGCAAGCTGCCCTGAAAAAATATTTGCAGCACCGGGCCAAGGGGCCAAAGCTGCACCACGGCAAGCAAAGCCTGAAACAGCTGAAAGCCCATGGTGCGGCCCTGACCAACATTGAAGTCACGGAGGCGAACATCGGGGCGTTCAAGCCCTGCGCCAAGAAGTACGGCGTGGACTTTACCTTGCGCAAGGACAAGACCACCCAGCCGCCCCACTACATCGTGATCTTCAAGGCCAAGGATGCGGACAATTTGGAACAGGCGTTCCGGGAGTTCACCGCCAAAACGCTCTCCAAGGAGCAGCGGCCCTCCATCCGCAAGGTGCTGACCGCAGCCAAGCAGAAAGCGGCCCAGCAGCCGAAACGCGCCAAAGAAAAAATCAAGCAAAGGGGGCTGGAACGATGAAGCCTGAATGGAAAAAGCTGCTGGTGCTGAATCTACCGTATCTGCTGTTCGTGTACCTGTTCGCCAAATGCGGGCAGGCGTACCGTCTGGCGGCGGGCGTGGATGCTTCGGCAAAGCTGCTCCACCTGACGAACGGCATCTCTGTCGCCTTTGCAAGCCCGCTGCCCAGCCTGCATCTGTTTGACCTGTGCGTGGGCGTTGCCGGGGCGGTGGCTGTCCGGCTCATCGTGTACAGCAAGGGCAAGAACGCCAAGAAGTACCGCAAGGGCGAGGAATACGGTTCTGCCCGGTGGGGCACCGCTAAAGACATTGCCCCGTACATCGACCTCAAGTTTGAAAACAACATCCTGCTGACCCAGACCGAACGCCTGACCATGACCGGGCGGCCCAAAGACCCCAAAACAGCCCGGAATAAAAATGTGCTTGTGATCGGCGGCTCCGGCAGCGGCAAGACCCGCTTCTATGTGAAGCCCAACCTCATGCAATGTTTCCCCACTTCCGACTATCCCACCTCATTCGTGGTCACAGACCCAAAAGGCACACTGGTTCTGGAAATGGGCCAAATGTTCCAGCGGGCAGGCTACCGGGTGAAAATCCTGAACACGATAAACTTTTCCAAGTCCATGAAGTACAACCCCTTTGTCTACATCCACTCGGAAAAAGACGTGCTGAAGCTAGTGAATACCCTTATCGCCAACACCAAAGGCGAGGGTGAAAAATCAGCAGAAGATTTTTGGGTGAAGTCGGAACGGCTGTTCTACACCGCACTCATTGGCTACATCTGGTACGAGGCCCCGGCAGAGGAAATGAACTTCACCACCCTGCTGGAAATGATAAACGCCAGTGAAGCCCGCGAGGATGACCCGGACTTTCAAAGCCCGGTGGACCTCATGTTTGAACGGCTGGAACAGAAAGACCCGGACCACTTCGCCGTCCGGCAGTACAAAAAGTTTTTGCTGTCGGCCGGCAAGACCCGTTCCTCCATCCTGATAAGCTGTGGTGCCCGTTTAGCCCCATTTGACATCCGGGAGGTGCGGGAGCTGATGGAGGACGATGAAATGGAACTGGACACCATCGGGGATGAAAAGACGGTATTGTTCCTGATTATGAGCGACACGGACACCACCTTCAACTTCATTCTTGCCATGCTTCAAAGCCAGCTTATCAATCTGCTGTGTGACCGTGCGGATGATAAATACGGCGGTCGGCTGCCTGTCCATGTACGGCTGATTCTGGACGAGTTCGCCAACATCGGGCAGATTCCCAACTTCGACAAGCTGATCGCCACCATCCGCAGCCGGGAAATCTCGGCATCCATCATTTTGCAGAGCCAGTCGCAGCTAAAAGCCATCTACAAGGATGCGGCCGAAATCATTTCGGACAACTGCGATTCTGTTCTCTTTTTGAGTGGGCGGGGTAAGAATGCCAAAGAGATCTCCGATGCGCTGGGGAAAGAGACCATCGACAGTTTCAACACCAGCGAGAACCGGGGCTCTCAAACCTCCCACGGACTGAACTATCAAAAATTAGGAAAGGCGTTGATGTCAGAGGACGAAATCGCAATCATGGACGGCGGCAGGTGCATCTTGCAGCTGCGGGGAGTGAGGCCGTTCTTCTCGGAGAAGTTCGACATTACCAAGCACCCGCACTACAAGTACCTTGCGGACGCGGACAAGAAAAACACCTTTGATGTGGACAGGTTTTTATCTACCCTGCGCCGGAAACGGCAGCAGGTAGTCGCACAGGACGAAAGTTTTGACCTGTACGAAATCGACCTGTCGGATGAAGATGCAGCCGCCGAATGAGGCGGCATTTTTTGAAAAAATTTTTGAGTGCCGCAGAACAAGCGGCAGAAAGTGAGGACCTTATGGAATTTTTCAACAGTGCAGTCGATACTTTGCAGACCATCGTGGTCGGTCTGGGCGGTGCCCTGTGTGTCTGGGGCGGCATCAACCTGTTGGAGGGTTATGGACAGGATAACCCCGGCAGCAAGAGCCAGGGCGTGAAGCAGCTGGTCGCGGGCGGCGGCGTTGCCCTGATCGGCGTGACCCTTGTCCCGCTGCTGTCCGGGCTGCTGGGCTAAGTCCTGCATCGCTGCCCACAATTTTCCGAACAACTAACACTTAAAATCCTACTCCGCGCTCTCCCTCTCACATGGGAGGGCGCGGGAAAGGAGGTATCTTTGCTTGATTAGTGAGATCATCGAGAAATGGATAAAAGGCATTTTGATAGATGGCATCACGGGCAACCTCTCCGGCCTGTTCGACAACGTGAACGCCAAGGTGGGCGAAATCGCTTCGGATGTCGGCTCTACCCCGCAGGCGTGGAACAGCGGCATTTTCAATATGCTGCGCAGTCTTTCCGAAACGGTAGTGCTGCCCATTGCAGCGGCTATCCTTGCCCTTGTGATGTGCCATGAGCTTATCCAGATGATTACCGAAAAGAACAATATGCACGACTTTGACACCTCCATGTTCTTCCGCTGGATTTTCAAGTCTGCTTTTGCCATCCTCATTGTCAGCAACACATGGAATATCGTTATGGGTGTGTTCGATGCCACCCAGAGCGTTGTCAACCAAAGCTCCGGCGTTATCATCGGCGAAACATCCATCCACTTTGACCGCCTGATACCCGGACTGGAATTTCAGCTGGAAAGCATGACCATCGGCAGTCTGCTCAGCCTGTGGTTCCAGACCCTTGTAGTGGGCCTGACCATGAACATCCTGTCCATCTGCATCTTCCTTGTGACCTACGGCCGCATGATTGAGATTTACGTTGTGACCGCACTGGGGCCTATCCCGCTGGCGACCATGGGCAGCAGCGAGTGGCGCAGCACCGGGCAGAACTACTTGAAGTCTTTGCTGGCGCTGGGTTTCCAAGCGTTCCTGATTATGATTGTCGTGGGCATTTACGCGGTGCTGATACGCAACATTTCGGGCGCGGCGGACATTGCCGGGGCTATCTGGGGCTGCATGGGCTATACTGTGTTGCTCTGCTTTTGTCTGTTCAAGACCGGCAGCATCAGCAAGTCGGTGTTCGGTGCCCACTAAGGCCGAGAAAGGAAAAACGTATGGCGTATGTGACCGTTCCCAAAGATTTGACCCATATAAAATCCAAAGTCTTATTCGGGCTGACCAAGCGGCAGCTGGTTTGCTTCGGCGGTGCGCTCCTCACGGGCGGGCCGCTTTATTTTTTGACCCGGAACTATCTCTCCAACAGTGCGGCGGCTCTGCTGATGATTTTTGCCATGCTGCCGGGGCTGCTGTTCGCTCTGTTCGAGCGGCACGGTCAGCCCCTTGAAGTGGTGATTCAGCAAATGATTCAGTGCTGTTTCCTGCGCCCCAAGGAAAGGCCCTATCAGACCAACAATGCTTACGCCGCCCTTGTGCGGCAATACCAAATGGAACAGGAGGTAAAGGCCATTGTCCAGAAAAACGATACCCCGCGAAACCGAAAAGCCCAAAAAGCTCACCCGCGCCCAGAAAAAAGAAATTGATGTCGTTCTCCGCAAGTACAAGGGTGACGGCAAGCCCCGCACGGCACAGGCCACCATCCCGTATGAGGCCATCTACCCGGACGGTGTGTGCCGCATTGACCGACGCACGTTCTCCAAGTGCATTGCCTTTGAGGACATCAGCTATCAGCTGGCCCAGCCGGAAACGAGGACCGCCATCTTTGAACACCTGTGCGACCTGTACAACTATGTGGATGCCTCTATCCATGTGCAGCTTTCGTTTCTCAATCGCAAGGTTGACCCGGTGCAGTACGCAAAAAGTTTTGAGATCGCACCGCAGGGGGATGATTTTGACGACATCCGCGCCGAGTACACCGCCATCCTGCAAAAGCAGCTTGCCAGCGGAAACAACGGCATTGTCAAAACCAAGTACCTGACCTTCACCATCGAGGCAGACAATCTAAAAATCGCACGGGCGCGGCTGACCCGCATTGGTCTTGACCTGCTGGGCTATTTCAAGACCATGGGCTGCGTGGCGCACGTCATGGACGGGCGGGAACGTTTGGAGGTGCTGCACGGCATCTTCCACCCGGACGGCGAACCGTTCCGTTTTGACTGGGACTGGCTGGCTCCCTCCGGCCTGTCCACTAAGGATTTTGTGGCCCCGTCCTCCCTCTGCTTCGGCACGGCCAAGACTTTTGGACTGGGCGGCAAATATGGAGCTGTGAGCTTTTTACAAATCCTTGCGCCGGAACTTTCGGATGAAATGCTGGCCGATTTTCTCAAAACGGAAAGCGGCATTCTCGTCAATCTCCATGTGCAGGCCATCGACCAGACCGAGGCCATCAAAACCATCAAGCGGAAGATCACAGACCTTGACGCCATGAAGATTCAGGAGCAGAAAAAGGCTGTCCGTTCCGGGTACGACATGGACATCCTGCCCAGCGACCTTGCCACTTACGGCGAGGACGCCAAAAAGCTGCTGAACAAATTGCAGACCCGGAACGAACGGCTTTTCATGCTGACCTTTCTTGTGCTGAATGTGGCCGACACCAAGCAAAAGCTGGGCAACGATGTGTTCCAAGCCGCAGGTGTGGCACAGAAGTATAACTGCTCGCTTGTCCGGCTGGACTACCAGCAGGAACAGGGCCTTGTGTCCAGCCTGCCGCTGGGCATCAACCAGATAAAGATTCAGCGCAGCCTTACCACCTCCAACGTGGCGGTGTTCGTGCCCTTTGTGACGCAGGAGCTTTTCCAGAGCGGCGCGGCCATGTACTACGGCATCAACGCAAAATCCCACAACATGATCATGCTGGACCGCAAGCAGGCCCGGTGTCCCAACGGCCTAAAGCTGGGTACGCCCGGCAGCGGCAAATCCATGAGCTGCAAGTCTGAAATCGTCAGTGTGTTTTTAACGACTGCTGACGATATTTTTATTTCAGACCCAGAAGCCGAGTATTATCCGCTGGTCAAGCGGCTGCATGGGCAGGTCATCAAACTTTCGCCCACCAGCAAGGACTATGTGAATCCTCTGGACATCAACCTCAACTACTCCGAGGATGATAGTCCGCTTGCCCTGAAATCGGATTTTGTGCTGTCGTTCTGTGAGCTGGTCATGGGCGGTAAAACAGGTCTGGAAGCGATTGAGCGCACCGTGATAGACCGTGCCGTGAAAGCCATCTACCGCCCCTATCTGGCGAGCCCCTGCCCAGAGAATATGCCCATCCTCTCCGATTTGCACCAAGCCCTGCTCGACCAACACTTGCCGGAAGCGGACCGGGTAGCGCAGGCATTGGACCTGTATGTGTCCGGCTCGCTGAACGTGTTTAACCACAAAACGAATGTGGACATCCACAACCGGCTTGTGGCCTTTGACATCAAAGAGTTAGGAAAACAGTTGAAAAAATTGGGGATGCTCATTATCCAAGACCAGATATGGGGCCGCGTCACCCAGAACCGCAGCCAAGGCCGGGCCACATGGTATTTTGCAGACGAGTTCCACCTTTTGCTGAAAGAGGAACAGACCGCCGCGTACAGTGCCGAGATTTGGAAGCGCTTCCGCAAATGGGGCGGCGTGCCCACAGGTGCCACCCAAAATGTGAAGGACCTTCTTTCTTCCCCGGAGATTGAGAACATTCTGGAAAACAGCGACTTCATCACGCTGCTGAATCAGGCATCCGGCGACCGCAAAATCCTTTCGGAACGACTGAACCTCTCCGCAGACCAGCAGAAGTACATCGACAATTCGGAACCGGGCGAAGGACTGCTGATTTTTGAAAACGTGGTGCTTCCGTTTTCCAACCCCATCCCGAAAAACACACAGCTCTATAAGATCATGACCACCCGGCTCAGCGAGGTGGTGGAGCTATGAGCTTAACACATTTCAGCTTGTTTTCCGGCATCGGCGGCATCGACCTTGCCGCGGAAGCAGCGGGGTTTACCTCTGTCTGTCAATGCGAGTGGGCGGCATTTCCCGCCGCTGTGCTGGCAAGCCACTGGCCGGAAGTGCCCCGTTTTCAGGACATCACCACTGTAACAAAGGAGGCTTTCTTTGAAAAAACAGGACTTCGCACCGTCACCCTCATTTCAGGTGGCTTCCCGTGCCAGCCGTTCTCCACCGCAGGGCGGCAGCGCGGCTTCCACGATGAACGCTACCTGTGGCCCGAAATGCTGCGGGTCATCCGGGAATTGCAGCCCCGTTGGGTGCTTGGAGAAAATGTTGCTGGCTTCCTCCGTATGGGGCTCGACAAAACGCTCATTGACTTGGAGCAGGCAGGTTACGATGTTCGGGTTTTCGTATTACCTGCTGCTGCCGTTGGCGCGTGGCACGAACGGAAACGGGTATTCATCATCGGCTCCGCTGCTTCCCACACCCCTTGCCAGCGACACCGGGGATGTGGGCAAGGGGTTGGACATCCAAATCTCTGCGAACGGCAGCTATCGCAAGATGAACAAGGATGGCAAAGCATGGACGGCGCGGCTCTCTCATGTGGTCTACCGCATGACCCCCACCACGCTGGAAAGGCCCTATCTCAACCCGGACTGGGTAGAGTGGCTGATGGGTTTCCCGCGCAAATGGACGGACATTCCCTTTGGGCCGAAGAACCCGCCGACATCCCGCGCCTGACCGAAGAGGTGCCGAACCGCAGCAAGCGGATGAAAACACTGGGCAATGCAGTTTCGCCGCCGCAGGTGTTCCCGATTCTCAAATACATTGCGGACATTGAAACAAGCTGCTGCCCGATGGGAGGTGAAGAACCTTGAAAGAATTGCAGGCAAAAGCCAAAGTCACCCAGACCATGACCCGTGACGGTCTGGTGGTAGAAAATCAGGCTGACGGCACTGTGGAGAATGTTTCCTGCCGGGAAGCGGAACAGGATTATTCCACGGATGCCGAGGGCAAGGCCGAAAAAATTCTGGAACGGGCCGAGGACGTCAAGGACGGGCATAAAAATAAAAAGAAAGCGAAAAAGGCAGCAGAAACAGCGGCCACCGCCGAAAGCGAAGATGGCCTGCACCGTTCCGCTGCCCGTTTGGAATTGACCGAGGAAGAACGGGCAGACCCGGCGTTGCAGCCGTACATCCAAAAGGCGGGAGCGAAAGCCGACAAACTGGATGCAGCCCGCGCCGCTCTGCCGAAAAAGCGTGTCCCGGTCAAGGAAAAAGTTTACGATGCAGCCAGCGGCAAGGCAAAATCCACCCTGTGCTTTGAACAGCAGGACAAAGGTCCGCCCAGCCTGAAACCAAACCCGGCCAGCCGCCCGCTATCGGAAGCGTTGCTGTTCGCTCACGGAAAAATCCATGAAGTCGAACACGAAAATGTGGGTGTGGAGGGTGGCCACAAGGGTGAAGAACTGGTGGAGCATCAGACCGCCAAGGTCATCCGCAGCGGCATCCGGCACCACAAGATGAAGCCCTACAAGGCCGTGGAAAAGGCAGAGCGGGAATTGCGTTCGGCTAACGCCGAGTATTTCTATCAGAAATCTTTGCAGGACAATCCGCAAATTGCGCAGTCTGCCAGCAACCCCATTTCCCGGATGTGGCAGAAACGGCGTATCAAACAGCAGTATGCCAAAGCTGCACGGCAGGCCGGCCAAGCCGCCGCGCAGGGTGCGGCCACCACCGCAGAGAACGGTTTCCGGGTAACGAAGCTGGCAGCCGAGGGCGGCGAACGAGTGGCCGAATTTGCGGCCCGGAACTGGAAAACCATTCTGATCGTGGCGGTGTTCGGTCTGCTGGCTCTGCTCTTGATAACGGGTTTGCAGTCCTGCACCGTGATGGCGGGCACCGCTGGAACCGGCGTGACGGCATCCTCTTACTTTTCCAAGGACAAGGATATGCTGGGTGCAGAGAAAGCCTACGCCAAGCTGGAACAAAAACTACAACGGTATCTCGACACCTACGAGGCCACCCACAACTACGATGAATACCATTTTTATCTGGACGAAATCGAGCATGACCCCTATGTGCTGATCTCGATTTTGTCCGCGCTCCATGATGGCGTTTTTACATTGGCCGAGGTGCAGGGCGAACTTGAAATGCTCTTTGAAAAGCAGTACATCCTGACCGAGACCGTGACCATGCAGATACGTTACCGTACAAAAATGATGGTCATTATTGGCCCGTATGGTGTGCCGCAGGTTATCACCTACCAAGAGCCGTATGAATACTACATCTGTACGGTCAAGCTGAAGAACAAAGATTTATCTCACCTGCCCGTGGAAGTGCTGACCGAAGAACAACTTAGTGCCTATTCGCTCTATATGCGCACGCTGGGCAACCGGCCGGATTTGTTCGGGCAGGCACAGTACCCCAATGCGTCCACCATCAAGCAGCCCACCTACTACGATATTCCCCCGGAAGCACTAAAGGATGATAGGTTTGCCGCCATGATGGAGGAAGCCACGAAGTACATCGGCTACCCGTATGTGTGGGGCGGCAGTTCGCCCAGCACCAGCTTTGATTGCAGCGGCTACATTTCGTGGGTGCTGAATCACTCCGGCTGGAACGTGGGCCGCCAGACCGCACAGGGCCTTTACAACCTCTGTACTCCTGTTTCGACGGCGCAGGTCAAACCGGGCGACCTTGTGTTTTTCAAGGGAACCTACGATACCCCCGGCGTGAGCCATTGCGGTATCTATGTAGGCAATTCCATCATGCTGCACTGCGGCGACCCTATCTCTTACACGAACCTCAACTCAAAATATTGGCAGGAACATTTTTACAGCTATGGGCGTTTACCGTGACGCCAGAAAGGATTTTGTATGGCAAAAAGACTTTTCCGCATTGAGCGCGACATCGAACGGCTCAAAGAAAAAATCTCTGAATACCAGCAGCAGTTGAAAGAACTGGAAGCTGCAAAGACCGAACAGGAAAATCTTCAAATCATTCAGCTGGTGCGCAGTATGAACATGACACCGGACGAGTTTGCAGCCTTCCTGCGCAGCGGTGCGCTGAATGCCACGCCCACCGTCACCCCGTACCATAAACAGGAGGATGCCGCCGATGAAACCTGATTGGAACCGCCGTTTTGCAGCTGGGCTGCTGGCTATCCTGCTCTGCCTCTGCTCGTTCTCCATGCCCGCCTTTGCAAGCGGCTCTGACCCGGCCCCGGAACCTCTGCCGGAGATTATCGAAGAAGAACCCACTACGGGCGGCATGGAGCCGGAGGGCGTGCCCATCACACCCAAAGGCAACGCAACACTGGTGGATGATTTTTATGGTGACAAGCAGCTTATCACTGTGACCACCAAAGCCGGGAATTATTTTTACATCCTAATTGACCGTGCCAATAAGGACAAAGAAACCTCTGTCCACTTCCTGAACCAAGTGGACGATGCTGACTTGCTGGCCCTGCTGGATGAAGAACCGCAGGCCGCCGAAGTCTGCACCTGCACGGTGAAATGTGAGGCCGGAAACGTCAACGAAAACTGCCCCTTGTGTGAAAAGAGCCTGCGCAACTGCACGGCCCCGGAAGCGGTGAAAACCGACACCGAAACGCCGCAGGAAAAGCCCAAGTCCAACATGGGCAGTCTGATGATCCTGCTGGTGCTGGCTCTGGCGGGCGGCGGTGCAGCACTCTATTATTTCAAGTTCCGAAAGCCCAAGACCGATACCACCGGGCACGATGATCTGGACGAATACGATTTTGGCGAGGACGAGGATGCAGACGAGGAACCGGCTGAAATCGAGATTCATTCGGAGAACGGACAGGAGGATGAAACATGAGTTTTCAGCTGGTGATTGCCGAAAAGCCCAGTGTTGCCCGCAGCATTGCCGCCGTGATCGGGGCCGCTGAAAAGCAAAACGGCTATTGGCAGGGCGGCGGGTATCTGGTCAGCTGGTGCATCGGGCATCTGGTGTCCTTTGCGGAAGCGGGCCAGTACGATGAAAAATACTGCAAGTGGAAGTATGAAGATTTGCCCATCCTGCCCCAGCCGTGGCAGTTCATTGTCCCGGACGAAAAGAAACAGCAGTTTGAAATCGTCCGCGCCCTGCTCAACCGCCCGGATGTGGACAGTGTGACCGCCGCGACCGATGCAGGCCGGGAGGGAGAACTTATCTTCCGCTTTGTCTACCAAATGGCCGGCTGCACGAAACCTGTGAAGCGGCTCTGGATTTCCAGCATGGAGGATGCCGCTATCCGGGAGGGCTTTGCAAACCTGCGCCCGGATTCGGATTATGATGCTCTGTATCAATCGGCCCTCTGCCGTGCAAAGGCGGATTGGCTGGTGGGTATCAATGCAACGCGACTGTTTTCGGTGCTGTATCACAAAACCCTGACGGTAGGCCGGGTGCAGACCCCGGCACTGAAAATGTTGGTGGACCGGGACGCAAAAATCCTGCGCTTCCAGAAAGAAAAGTATTACACAGTCGGCATCCAGTCCGGCAGTCTGAAAGCAGACAGTGGACGCATTGCCAGCATGGACGAGGCCGACACTTTGAAAAATGCCTGTGCCGGGGCATCTGCTATCTGTTCTTCTGTCAAGCGGGAGAAAAAGACAGAACAGCCGCCCAAGCTCTATGACCTGACCACCTTGCAGCGGGAAGCAAACCGCCTGTTCGGCTTCACGGCAAAGCAGACCCTTGATTATGCCCAGCAGCTTTACGAGAAGAAACTGCTGACCTATCCCCGCACGGACAGTCAATATCTGACCGAGGATATGGGCCAGATAGTACAACATCTTGTGTCTGACCTGCTGAGGCTGCTGCCCATTGCCCAAGGGCTTGACTTGCCCCCGAAAGTGGGCCGGGTACTGAACAGCAAAAAGGTATCGGACCACCACGCCATCCTTCCCACAGCCGAATTTGTAAAACAGGGCTTCACCGGCCTTGCCGAGAGTGAATGCAAGCTGATGAACCTTGTCTGCTCCAAGCTGCTCTGCGCCGTGGCTACACCCCATGAGTACGAAACTGTGACTGCTGTGTTCTCCTGTGCAGGGAACGAGTTCGCCGCCAAGGGAAAGACCGTGCTTGTTCCCGGTTGGAAAGAGATCGACCAGAGGTTCCGCTCCACCCTGAAAGCAGACGGCGAAGAAGAAACGGAAACCCTGAACACCCTGCCGGAACTGACCGAGGGACAAAGTTATTCTGTTGTATCTGATATTTCGGAACATTTCACGTCCCCGCCGAAAGCCTACACCGAAGATACGCTCCTGTCAGCAATGGAGCGGGCCGGGGCCGAGGATATGCCAGAGGAAGCAGAGCGCAAGGGACTGGGTACTCCCGCCACCCGTGCCGCGATTCTGGAAAAACTGGTGCAAATGGGCTTTGTGCAGCGCAAGGGCAAACAGCTTGTCCCCACCAAGGACGGCATCAATCTGGCGGTGGTTCTGCCGGAAAGCCTGACCTCTCCCGTCCTGACCGCCGAATGGGAAAACCGCCTGACCGAGATTGCCAAGGGCAATGCAGACGCGGACGAGTTCATGGCCGAAATTGAAGCGCAGGTGCGCCAGCTGGTCAAGACCTATTCTTGTATCAGTGCAGATAAGCAAAACCTGTTCCAGTCGGAACGGGTTATTATCGGCAAGTGTCCCCGGTGCAGTGAAAACGTCTATGAGGGCAAGAAAAACTTCTACTGCGGGAATCGTAGCTGTCAGTTCGTGATGTGGAAGAATGACCGCTTCTTTGAGCAGCGCAAAAAGGCGTTCACACCGAAGATCGCCGCCGCTCTGCTCAAAAACGGTAAGGCAAAGGTCAAGGGCCTCTATTCCGAAAAGACAGGCAAAACCTATGATGCAACGGTGCTTCTGGCAGATACGGGAGGCAAGTACGTCAATTACCGGGTAGAGCGCAAAGAGTAAGGCAAAAATACGAGGGCCAGTTATGGTAAGGTGAAGCATTCATTTTGCCATAACCGACTCTCTCTATCCGTAGGATAGCAAAAAAGGAGTGTGACCAAATGAGCGAATTATTTTCCATCCAGCTGCAAAATCGGCAGCAGCAAGGCAGGGATGGCATCTGGCTGGACCTGCCCACTACAACCGAACAGGTACAAGCGGCCCTGCGGCAAATCGGCATTTCGTCCGATAATCCGCAGGGCCTTTTCATTTCCGGCTACTTTGCCGAGGAAGAAAAACGCTTTGCAATTTCTTATAACATGGTGCTGGCATCCAATGTGGACGAACTGAACTTTCTGGCATCACGACTGGAAACACTCTCTACCGGGGAACGCGCAGAGCTGAACGCCGCCCTGCAAGCCCCGCAGAGTGAGCTTTTCAGCATCGGGAGAATCACCGACTTTCCCGAAAACGTGGACTACTATGTGCATCTGCCGGATGTGCACGGGCCTGCCCAGCTAGGAGATTACTACCTGAATCGCTCCGGCATGGTGGATATGCCGGACGAATGGAAAGGCGGCATCGACACGGCGCAGTTTGGCCGCTATGTGGCCCAGCAGGAGCAGGGTGCATTTACCCAGTACGGCTACCTTGTCAAAAGCGGGGACGCGTGGCAGAAAGTCCACGAAGGCCAGCCTGTGCCAGAGGAATACCGGGTGCTGTCTTTTCCTGCATCGGAAATCCTGCGGGATGCGGCCAACATCCCGCCGCCTGTTCAGCCTGAAACGGAACCGCAGAAAGTTATCCCCATTATCCTGAACGGCAAAGACAGCGCGGAACGGATGAAAGAAATTACGGACCGGCTGGAAACAGGGATTCAAGAGCTGTTCGACAGCGACCGCTACAAAGCCTACCTCACCACGATGGCGAAATTCCACAATTACAGCTTCAACAACACCTTGCTGATCGCCATGCAGGGCGGCCAACTGGTGGCGGGCTTCAACAAGTGGAAAGACACGTTCCACCGCACCGTAAAGAAAGGCGAAAAAGGCATCAAAATCCTTGCTCCTGCGCCGTACAAGGTCAAGCAGAAGATGGAAAAGCTGGACGAACAGGGCAAGCCGATTCTGGACAAGGACGGCAAGCCGCTGACGGAAGAAAAAACGGTGCAGATTCCGGCCTTTAAGGTGGTTTCCGTGTTCGATGTCAGCCAGACCGAGGGCGAACCGCTGCCATCTATCGCAGTGAATGAACTGTCCGGCAGCGTGCAGGACTATCAAGATTTTTTCAAAGCGTTGGAGCAAGCTTCCCCGGTGCCCATCGGGTTTGAGGACATCGAGGGCGGGGCGCACGGTTATTTCCACCTGCTTGACAACCGCATTGCCATTCAAGAGGGCATGAGCCAGTTACAGACCATCAAGACGGCTATCCATGAAATTGCCCACGCCAAACTTCACGCCATCGACCCCACCGACCCGGAACAGACCAACCGCCCGGACAGCCGCACCCGCGAGGTGCAGGCCGAAAGCGTAGCCTATGCAGTCTGCCAGCACTACGGGCTGGACACATCCGAGTATTCCTTTGGTTATGTGGCCGGGTGGAGTTCGGGCCGGGAACTGGCCGAGTTGAAAGCCTCTCTGGAAATTATCCGCAATACGGCCCATGAACTGATCTCCGCACTGGACGAACATCTGGCAGAACTGCGCCAGCAGCGGGAAACAGAACTTTCCACTGCACAGGAGGCTGCATTTGCGCTGGACAACGGCAATACGCTGTTCATCCAGACCTGCGATTCCGGCTATGACTACACCCTGTATGGCCCGGATAATAAGGCTCTGGACGGCGGCCAACTGGACGCACCCGGTCTGACCCTGCCGGATGCCGGAGAGGAAGCTCTTGCTCTGCTGGGGCAGACAGTCAAGGTGTCGGAAGTTTTGTTGGGCGACAAGCTGGCGGCGTTCCAAGAGGCGGCGGAAAAGGCCAACGAAATTCCCGCACCCGTTAAAATTCCAGACCCCGCCGCAGAGCCCACGGTCACAATTCTGTGGAGTGAAAGTGACAAGCTGCAGGACGGCGAAACCATGCCACTGTCCGTGGCAAACCGCGTCTTTGAAGAACTGGACACCACCCAGCACACGGAACGGGAAAAGGACGGCTACACAGGTGGCTGGTACGACAAGACCGCGTTCCGCATTGATTTTACCCTGAACGGTCAGCCCGACAACTACGAGGGGCGGCAGGATTTCGGTGACGGAGAGGGCTCTTTGGTTCAGCACATCCAGAACTACCACGAATACTACGCCAAAGATGAAAACTGGAAGAATTTTGTTCTGCACAACAAAGGCCCGGAAGCGTGGGAGCAGGACAAGGCAGAGCGGGAAATGGTGCTGACCGAGTTTATTCCGTACCTCAAACAGCACTGCAATCTTTCGGCTATGGAGCAGACGGCCACCACCGCTTTGCGGGAAGGACAGAATATTTTGCCGGAACAGACTTCCTATTACACTGCGGTTGTGGCCTATGTGCAGGACTGCCGCTCGATGCTCAACCAAGGCCGGTATGACTTGCCGGAACCGCCCAAGTTGGCCGACTTCGACCAGAGTTTGCAGGACTACGAGGCACAGGTGCAGGCCGAGATCGCGCAGGAAGCGGCCGCTGCCGGAATGACCGTAGAGGAATATGCGGCGGCAGGTTTTGAGGCACCGCAGCAGGACAGCTTTTCCATCTACCAGCTGCGCAATGAGGATTCCACCCGCGTTTACCGTTTTGAACCTTACGACCGCCTGCAGGCTGCTGGCCGGACAGTGGACAAGGCAAACTATATGGAGGTGTACGCCGCGCCGTTGGCTGTTGGCACCACCTTAGAGGACATCTACCGCACGTTCAATGTGGACCATCCGGCAGACTTCAAGGGACACTCACTGTCTGTTTCGGATGTGGTGGTGCTGCACCAGAATGGGCAGGACACCGCCCACTACTGCGACAGTGTGGGCTTCCAGCAGGTGCCGGAGTTCTTGCAGGAAAATCCGCTGCGCACCGCAGAACTTTCCACCGAACAAAACGAAAATATGATTGATGGCGTGCTGAACAATGCGCCCTCTCTGGGCGAGTTGGAGGCCAAAGCAAAGGCTGGGGAACAAATTTCGTTGACAGACCTTGCCGCTGCAGTCAAGGCCGAAGAAAAGGCACCAAAAGCCAAGAAATCCCGCGCAGCCAAACCGAAAAAGCCGTCTATCCGGGCACAACTGGATGCCGCGAAAAAGGAACAGAGCAAGCAAACACAGCCATGGGAAAAGTCAAAGGAATTGGAGGTGTAAACCGTGCAGAAATTTGAAAATATGGATGTGATCGCTGCGCTGGAAGCCATCATGCACCAGAACACCGCATACTATCAGAGCGATTTTGCGTATGACATCAAGATGCTGCGGGAAGCAGCCCGCAGCGACCAGCCGGAAGATAAGCTGCTGTTGTGGCTATCCCGGCCCTCTGGAACATTCTGCTTCCGGGAACGGGATGTGCTGCTCAAAGATACCCAAGCCTACAATACATGGAAATTTTGCGGTGAACAGACCCATGACAGGATTCTTGCCTATGCGGTGGAGTTGACCGGTGCGGCCAACGGAACTGTGCAAGGCAATCTGTATGAACTGGACTATCAGCAGCACTTCCAGCATATCCGGGAAGCCGCCCTGCCCGTGGGTGCCAACCGTCTGATCTACGAAAGCGGGATGCGGGAGATTGGCCCGAAAGAGCATTTCGACAGCCGCCCGGATAAATATTTCGGTGAACTCGTACGGTATGAAATGCAGCCCCTTGACCCGGAACTTTTGCAAGCGGCCATCCGGCAGGAGCAGCGCAGTCGAGAACCGGCACGGCCCGGTAATTTCAAAGAACATCTTACGGCACTGCACACTGGGCTGATTGAGGCCGAGGCGCAGCGTATCGCGGCAGACATAAAGCGGCTGGCTGCTCCCAACAGCCCGGACAAGAATCATTTTATGGTGGAGGTATCGCCCTACTTCACCAAGCTGGCATCCAGCTGGGACACGGACCAGCTGCTTGCCATGCTGCCGTATAAGTCCCTGCACCTGTCCAGCGTGAAAGACCGTTTCGGTATCTACGCGCTGATTGATAAAAACGAGAACCGAGATAAGAACATTCGCAAGCCCCGCGCTTCCGTCCTCAAACAGCTTTCCGAAACAAAACAGGCCGCCAGCCCGAAAAAGGAAGCGGCCCGCAGCAAGCAACACGAAATGGAGGTTTAACCATGAATTTCAGCGTGGAAGAAGAAAATTTGATCTGTATGTACCACACTTCTGACCGCCGCCGGACGATGGCGCAGATGCTGGCCGACCTGCCGGATATGGACACGGAAATGCGGCGGCTGGCGAACGGTGTTATTGCAAAGTTGGAGCACATGACTGATGCGGACTTTGGCGGACAGAGGTTCAATTTTGCGGGTGAATAATCCTGCCAGCTTGACAACGGCGCATTATTTTTAATCAAAGTAATGTGTTGTTGTCAACGCAGAGATAGCCGGACACGGTGGCCTTGCGGCTGCTGTGTCCGGCTGTTTCTAGGTTATAAAAATTATATTTCGATTTCGATCTCGCGAGTTTCAACCTGTGCTTCTACCTCTGCACGGATGGGTTCATAAATCGGAACATCCTGATCAATCGCTTCAAAGCTAACTGCCAAAGAATATTTTGCTTTAAACATCTCACCCCAACCTTTATGACCACGTACCGCAATACAAAAAGCATCACTTAATTGATTGGACTTTATTACACACCAATCTTTTTGGAGCGTCCCATTTTTCCTCGAGAATCCATCTGCTGCACCTCGATTAGTCGCATCACCCAATACCCAATTAAAGTCTCCATCATCAGCAATAATGGACCCTGTTTTCAAAATGCGAGCCGCGAAGGTTTCCGCATCTTCCCCCATTCGACTGCAGCACCAGTCGAGCCACGTTGACAAATATCCCTTTACCGACCGCCTTGTTCGACGAGGACTGGCCGCATAAGAAAGAGTAATTTCTACTAGAATATTATACTCTTCACCAACATTAGATAGCTCCTCTGGAATTGAAATTTTGAAAATGTGCGCTTCTGCATTTCCAATTTCCATGAGCGATGGTGTTATCAGCGTAACACGATAGTCATTGTTATGAGTGGCACGCTCGACATCCGGAAAACCATAACCTATATGTCGTAAATTGAAAACACTTTTTTCTGCATCAGCTCCATCAATATTATCATTCCATCTAGCTGACTGTGCAATTAAAGCTCTATACAGTAGTGCTGGAGAGTTTGGGAATAATTTTTCGAGTTGCGATGCAATGTATGTAACTTTCGGTGTTGAAAAAGATGTACCAATGTCATCACATGCAAACGCTGGTCCTTCTGGGGATTTTCGTATTAAGTTTGGACACACTTCAGGAGGCGTAACAAATCGCGGTGGGTCACTGCCTTTCATATAAGCATGTGTTCCTCCATACTCAACAACTTCAGGCTTTAATACATCCCATATTCCCGGACCTGAACGTGAAAACGAAGACACCTCTCCTTTCTTTCCTAATGCTATTTCATCTTCCGTTTCAAAATCTGATACCGAAACGGAACCAACTGTAATAGCTTGCAAGCTTTGTGCAGGATCAGAAATTCTGCACAAATCACGTTCAAGATACTTAGGATATGGATATCCTGCTTTCCAATATGCCGTTATTATATCAGGTTGTACATTTCCAGCAGCCTGAATAAATAGCACATCATTATTATACGATTGATTATCAATCTCCGCCGCCCATGCAGTCATATGCTTCATCTCACATGACTTACTACTTCCTATAGAATGATTAAATATTCTTGTTTTAGGTTCGCTCTCGATATAATATTTTTTCACAGAATCAGAAATTATCTTGGGCGGGTAGGAGTGTTCCGCAGGCATACTGTTATTTTCGTCTAACACTCTCATGTTACGAATCCAACAGGGTAGCTTATAATCACCCTCGTTTGGAATTTGTCTAGGATACAAAATAGCACCTGCAACTCTCGTTCCATGACCACCATTATTAACTTTATCCGCTATACCTTCGTCATCAATCAAAAAACTTTTTGAATCATCATGAATAATCGCAGGCTCCAAATATTTATGTTCCTCTTGTACTCCACTGTCTATCACGCAGATAATCGGTGCATTGTCATCCGGTGATTCAATTCGCAAGTTTTCAAATACAGCTTCATCATTTGAAAAAGTGCTCTCCATAACAATAGTATCAGCTTCAGCCACCTCAAAAATATATGCAAAGTTCATCACTAAATCGCGTAAACATTTTCCGGATATTTTTAGGCGAGCTGAAAAACTATCTGGCACATCGGAAATTCCCTTTTCGTTATCAACCAGTTCAACGATTTCACCGTTATACGCAGAAACGAGCGTTTCTATAGAACTCTCACGCTCCATTTTGAGTTCATCCCAAGCTCTATAGGCCGCATCGTACCTTTCTTTCCATTTTGTGCAACGTCTATTGTAATGGTCATCATCTTCTCCCGGATTTTGAACCGGTTTCTGTGGAAAATCAACCGTGCCACAGCAACTTACGCCGATATCGATAATGTATGTCATATCCTCTGAAATTGTTGTCCATTTTTCATAGAGGTCTTTCGATAAAATCCTTTTTTAACCTGTCACCATCTTCACATAGTGCATAAACTCTTGCAGGTGTATTGCACTTTTGGGATACATTCGCAATAAAGTCATCCGTTTTTCTGTTTAATACAGAAAAATCAATGTCTTCCGTTGCTACAATAATAAAGCCTTCATCTAGTTCACAGACAACCTCAAAGCCTAGACCATTGAGAAAACTAATATTTGCTGACGGATCAATTTCGAGCAATATGGGAATACCCGTTTCTATGGTTGGCATTTCATTTGCTATCCGTTCTGTGCGTCTATTTTTCCAAAAACGGGACAGTTCATTTGTACGGTGTTTTATATACTCACCATGGCAGACGCGGTTAATCCTATTTTCATTTGTTTTAGTTGATAACGGCGCATACCCGCGCAATTTAGGCTTTCCCGATGAAACAATCGAAAGTTGCAAATGAGAAAACGTACTGTTATTAGGCATTAATATTCCTCCTTGCAATTTAGAATTTAGCACTTTCCTCTAACGCTTTTGAAAAATGATCTTTGCATACCTTTTTATATCCAGCTAAGACTCCAATTTTTGCCGCTCTCTGTGCGACTAGTACAACATTTGCTGCTGAATATCCATCAAGTTGCTCTGCTACTCTATCCATGTCAACATCTGGAGAAACAGGTATTGCAGACAGTGTCATGTTCAGAAGCCTCTTACGTTCTTCCTTTCCCGGCATTGGCATTTCAATAACATCATCAAACCTACGAAATAATGCTTCATCCAGCGAAACTTTTAAATTTGTTGTCGCTAAAACTAGTCCTGGTGCATTATATTCATCTAATAACGTTAACAACATATTAACAATTCTAGGGACTTCTCCTACATCTTGCGTCATTGTTCGAGATTTGGCAATGAAATCACATTCATCTAAAAGCAAAACAACCGGCTCTGTTTTACAATAGTCAAAAACCATTCTAAGATTTGAAGCAGACTCTCCAAAATAAGATGACAGCAAAGAATCAAACCGTACCTTTAACAGCGGGAGGCCTAAATTCCATGCAATTCTTTCAGCACTTAGTGTTTTTCCGCATCCCGGTGGACCATAGAGCAAAATTTTCTTCTTGGGCTTAAGATTATATTTTTCCAATCGCTCTTTTGCTGCATATTCTTTTTCAACCGAGAGCAATCGTTCTTCTACATTATCTGGCAAAACCATATGATGCTTTAATTGTTCACGAGGAATATATGAGACCAATTGAGAATTTGTACGCTTACTTTTAGGCAAGGCAGACAATCCAGTTTCTTTTTTTCTTGTATCAAATAGCACCTGCTTTGGTTTTTCAGTAATGGATATCTTTTCCAAAGCGTCCGCTAACACATTATGTCCCAATCTTCGTTCTTCTTGAATAATCGTTCCTGCAATTTTTTTTAGCGAAGGTATATCCTCACTAAAAATGGCTCTAAAAAGCCTTTTATATAACTCTGCCTTCATATAATTTCTCCCTCTAATATGATTTTGTAATAGCAGACAATCCCATTAAATATTTTTTACTTTATATCTTTGTTGACCAGAGGAAGTTTTTTCAATTGGAACCAATCGCGTGGAGGTATTATGAACATAATTCAAAAAAAGTGTTCCCAATAGCAATCTATCGCTTCTTGATATTCTATTCCATTCATATCCTTTAAATAAATCTCTAACAAGAAAAATTTCATTTTCCTGCAAACATGTGCTTTCACTAATCGCTTGCTTTAAAAGTTCATTTACTGACTTCACATCAAGCCCTCCTTTAAACAACAGCATCAATAACATTGTTGATATCATAGCACACGCACAGAAGAAACGCAACATATTGTAGTTTTATTTTTCCTTTTCTTTGGAAATTTCTGCTGTATCTTCTACAATGTCGGTCACAAGCTGCTGGAAGTCAACCGCATTCTTTTCCGTGATAACGGGTTTGCCGGTTTCCGCTTCAAGAGCCTGCCGCGCAATGCCAGCCACTTTGCCGCCGCGTTTGGCAACCTGCTTGTTTTCTTCAAAGGTCTGCGGCTTTGCAGTTTTGGAAATATCCGTGGTGGAGGCTTCCGCCAGCATGGTCAGCACAAGTTCCAAATCAGTCATATTGTCCCGGAGATTTTCTTTTGTCAGGCCTTTCAGCCGCTTGTACTGCCCTGTGGTCATGCCAGACCATGCGCGGGAGATTTCATCGGTCAGGATAGCATACTCCTTGCCCTTTTGTACTCCGCGCTTCTTCCATTCATCCGTCAGTTCGTTGCGGATGCGGATTGCCAAAAGTCGCTGGTGAATCCATTCTTCGGAGTAGCCTTTTTTCAAATAGGTATCAAGTGCGCGGTCGATGGCCTGCTCCGGGTCGATGGTTTCCTCGATGCGTTCCTTGCCTACCATTGCCAGCCATGCCTTGAACGGTTCAGCTTTCGGGGACGGGATGGACTGTATAATGCGCAGGAGTTGTTCAGTGTTGGCAACATCAGTTTTACGCTTTTTTCCATCTGTTGCCGTCATTTTCAACTGCTGACAATTTGTCAGCAGTTCATCTGCGCCTTCTTCTTTTAGACGCTGTTTGAGCTTTGCCCAATAGTTACTTGCACCGCGCGCAGTAGTTTGGTCGGTCAAAACTGCAATAACATCTGTAATCGAAAAATACCATTCTTCCTTTTCTGCATCCCATGCAGTACGGATTTTCTGATCTTCAAAAAGCTGGATAGAGCTGTTATCGTTCACTTCTGCCATAGAGGGTTCCTCGCTTTCGTTGTCTAAGTCTATTTTACATGATTTCGGGTGGAAACGCCACCCGGTCTAAGCGTTTGGGATTCAAAAATCCGAACAATATTTTGTGCAGATTTACCGTTCCTGCATCTGCTCCTTTCCCGGTGCTGTCCGCAGAACACCGTCCACATTCTGCTTGATGATGTCATATTCCTGCATCTGGCGTTTGGCATCATTGTACTGCCGCTGCATCTGGTCTTTCTGCTCGGTCAGTTGCTTATACTCAGCTTTCAGGGCGCAGAGGTCGGGTAGCTTTTGAAAACCCTGCTCTTTCAGGGCCTTGGCCGCCGCTTCATAGAGAATCAGGGGGCCCTCGTGCTTGTGCCGGAACTGCTTTTTGCCAGCAGCCCGCTGATACTCCTGCAACAGTGGGTGCAGTTCCTTACAGGTGGTGACATCCTTTATCAGCACGGCCATTTCTGCAAGCCGGCGCTCTGCTGCTTTCAATGCGGCGGCAGCTTCGGTGCTGGCGGCGGTGATCTCGGCCACCCGGCTTTCCAAATCCGGGTAGCTTTCGATTTCATGCTCAGTCAGGAAGTTCAGCGTCCGGGCAGCCTGTTTCAGATTGTGGAGTTTTGCCCACTTCTCATACCCTGCGGACTGCTGGGCCTTGATGCTGTTCTCCAAATCAATCCGCAGCGAAATTTTGCGGTTTTCTTTGGGCTTCCGCTCCACGAACCGCCCTTTGATGCGCTCGGTGATAGCTTCCTCGGTGTAGGTTTCACCCAGCGTTTTGCAGCGGGTGAACCGTTCCTGTCCGGGCGCACGGAACGACACATACTTGCCCCTCTTGACCTCATAGCTTTGCTCCTGCAGGAGCCGCAGAAAATCGTCAAAATCCTTGGCCTGCGGGATGGTGGTATCTATGGCAGCTTTCAGCTTCGCCTTCCAGCTCGTGCCTTTTCGGTGCGCGTCCCACTCGGCGTAGCTCTTGCCTCGGTCTTGACCGGGCATTACCACGGACAGGCCGTGTTCCTTGCAAAGTCGGTCACTGGTGCGCCGGATGTAAGCATAGCTCCGCCGGTTGGAAACATACTTCTGCTGGTTCGCCATGTCCACAGCACAGAAAATGATGTGGTTGTGGACGTGCCCCTTGTCAATGTGCGTGGTCAGTACATAGGGATATTTTCCTTGCAGGACTTCATCTGCAAGCTGTCGACCAATCTCGTGGGCCTGCTCCGGCGTGGTTTCGCCCGGCGCAAAAGACTGTATCAAGTGGTGGGCCAGATTGTTGCCTTTCTGCATGGCCTGTGACAGCAGCAGTTCAAATTCGATGTCGGCGGTTTCGTAGGAGCAGGCAAAGGAGGACACCAGCATTTTTTCGTCCGTCTTGGCCGGATTCTCGATGTAGTCCAATGCCTTTTTCAGCGTTGACTTGATAGGATGTATCTTTGTAACTGCCATATCTGCGCCAATGCTCCCTTGATGTCCGCAACGTCTTGTGTGTACAGCGGCCCCATGCTGTTCAGCCGCCGCGCGATCTGATTGACGTTGACACCAATCTTTTGCAGTTCGGCGGTTTGCGCCCGGATGTCGGTGGTGTCGATGTGGACAACATAACCGTCTATCAGCATCTTCCGGGCGTAGGCAGAAAAATTCCGTGTGTGCAGCAGAGCCATCTTCTGCCGGATAAGTTCCTGTTCCTCCGGCGTCACGGGAACACGCAGAACAATTTTTCGGGTTCGGTTCGCCATAGTTTCACCTCGTTTCTTGGGGGTCTGGGGTACTCCCCAGCAAGCATTTCTACCGGGAGTGGCTACACTCCCTATGCTTGCTATCTACTCCATACCCCCACCGAAAGGCGGTATTTGTTGCGCGTTCCTTTGATTTTGGACGCAAAAAAAGATTGCAGCCGCCATGCGCTGCAATCTCCCGATTTCTCATATTGTGAGGTTAATCCTCTGCTTTTTCGACTTCCGTTATCTCCCTTGCTGTTGCGGTTACAATCCGTATGCCTTTATCGCTCATACCGTCCAGCAGCGCGTCAAGCTGCCGCCGCCCGGTGGATTTCTCCGCATTGCTGTTCGGGAAGAAAAATTGATCTACCGAAATATGATACCGGGTTACAAGGTCATAGAATACCTGTAAACTCGGCTGTTGTCCCTTGTTCTCGATATTCGCAAGGTAGCGCGGGGAAATATATAACTCGTCGCTTACCTTTTTCCGGCTCTCACCGTATTCTTTTCTCGTGGCTTTTATGGCTGCCCCGAAAGCCTTAAAATCATATAACGGTACAGGTCGTTTTGCCATTTTCCTTCACCCTATTACATTATACTGTTCACCTTTCCTTTTGAATATGTCTGCACAATTCATATCATTAGCTTAAATACTTCCTATTATTCACATTCAGTCTATTGCTATTGTTCGTTTAACCGTATATAATATATCATGGTAGGTTTTGAACAGAAAGGACGGGTACGAATATGGAATATATATCTTGTGCGGAAGCAGCGGAAAAATGGGGAATTTCTGCAAGACGGGTGCAGAAACTTTGCGAGGATAACCGCATACCCGGCGCGGTGAAGTTCAGCCGCGTTTGGTTAATTCCCAAAGACGCAGAAAAACCTGTTGATGGGAGAAGAATAGACAGTAAGATAATTGATAAATAGTTGAAAAATGAGCACTACACTTAATTGTTAGGAGGTGTGTAAAGTGGGAGCAAAAATCTTAATCGCTGACGATGAAAGCGACATTGTTTCTATGCTCGGCAGCTTTTTTGAAAGCAAGGGCTTTCGTGTCCTGCCCGCTTTCAATGGTGCAGAAGCACTAAAGCAAGTGGAAAAACAACCGGATATTATTTTGCTTGACATCAATATGCCCGGAACAGACGGGTTAGAAGTTTGCAAGCGTATCCGCGATCACATATCCTGCCCGATCCTTTTTCTGACTGCTCGAATCGAAGATACAGATAAGGTAAAAGGCTTTGCTGTTGGCGGCGACGATTACATTGTGAAGCCCTTTTCACTTATGGAACTTGAAGCGCGGGTGCGCGCTCATCTGCGCCGGGAAGCACGACACAATTTTGAAGCACAAGTCAAGTTTTCCGGTGATTTGACGATTGACTATTCCGAACGTTGCTTGTTCTTTGGCGATAAGCGTGTCGGTCTTGCAAAAAAGGAATTTGATATTGTGGAACTGCTTTCTCAAAATCCGGGACAGGTCTTTGATAAAGAACGGATTTATGAGCGTATTTGGGGTTATGACAGCGAGGGCGACAGCAGCGTTGTGGCAGAGCATATCCGCAGGATACGAACTAAAATTGCTGCATATACCGACCATATATATGTTGAAACGGTTTGGGGGTGTGGATACAAATGGGTCAAGTAAATTGCCGCAAGCACTATTTATCTCTCCGAAAAAGCCTTGTTCTCTATGTAATCGCCTTTGTTGTACTCGCAGTCTTTCTATCCGTAACGACTTTTTCGATCTGTGATGGTGTTGCCGAGGGTATCAGAGCATCTTATCCTCCGTCCGGCGAAAAATATTATTTGACGAATGAGCAGGGGGAACAGTTGGGCGACGGCGCTTACATCGGGACAGTGCCCGTCCCGATGTCTAAAGAGGACGAGCGTACCATTGCGCTACTGGCGAAACTTCCCATTGTTGCAACTCCTATCTATTCTGCATTCTGTATTATCGCTGCTGCGCTGCTATTTTACAGAAACAGGCTGAAAAAGCCGCTTGCGGAACTGCGGACTGCTTCTGAAAAAATAGCGAACAATGACTTGGATTTTTCAATCGACTATGATAACAACGATGAATTGGGACAGCTTTGCGCGTCCTTTGAAATCATGCGGACAACCCTTGCGGACAATTTCTCTAAAATGTGGCGACAAGTTGAAGAACGAAAAGCACTTAACGCCGCTTTTGCTCACGATTTGCGTACCCCTCTGACGGTACTAAAAGGCTATAATGAAATGCTGCAAGCCAGCGACAATTCCCAAACGAGGGAAACCGCCGCCACAATGGGAAAGCATATTTCCCGTATGGAAAACTATGTGAGCAGTATGAGCAATCTTAGGCGTATGGAAGATACGCAGCCGGATTACAAGTTGATTGACTTGCAACCGTTGGTATCTTCTTTATATGACAGCGCAAAAATCGTTTGTACGAAAAACGGAAAAGAGTTGATTTTACAAAATGACATCCCTATTTTGCAGCTATCTCTTGACAGTGCATTTATCTCACAGGTATGCAACAACTTGATTTCTAATGCTGTGCGGTATGCCCGTACTTTGGTAACAATATCTTTCGCCTTGCATGACAACGGTTTGCTGCTTTCCGTATCGGACGATGGGAATGGTTTTGATAAAGACAGCCTACAAAAAGCTGCAAATCCGTACTTCACAGGGGAAAGCAATCATTCCGAGCATTTCGGACTTGGGTTATATATTTGCAAGCTGCTTTGTGAACACCATAACGGCTATTTGAAGATTGAAAATACTGCAACCGGAGCAAATGTATCCGCCTATTTCAAATCTCCTGCCTTGTAGATAAAAAGTAGATATTTTCCCTCTATACTCTCCATGAAAATACATGGGGAGTATTTTTTTGCTCCCTATGGAGAAAGGGGCTTTTTATGGAATTAAAAACAATTGGGCTGACAAAAAAGTTTGGCTCCAAAACCGCTGTGGACAATTTGAATATTACCTTAACAAATGGTGTCTACGGATTACTGGGTGCAAATGGCGCAGGAAAAACAACGCTTATGCGTCTGCTATGCAATATCCAAAATCCTACTTCCGGGAGAATTTTGCTTAACGAGAAAAACATTGTGGGGCTGGGTGAACGCTATCGCAATCTTTTAGGCTACTTGCCGCAGCACTTCGGATATTACCCCGATTTTTCAGCGTATGACTTTCTGCGCTACGTTTCTGCTCTAAAAGGCTTGGACGAAAAGGCGGCGCATAAGAAGTCAAAAGAGTTACTGGAAGCAGTAGACTTATCGAGGGAAAGTAAGCACAAAATCAAAACCTTTTCCGGAGGCATGAAACAGCGTTTAGGGATTGCACAAGCCATGCTCAATGATCCTCGCATTTTGATTTTAGACGAGCCAACGGCAGGGCTTGACCCGAAAGAGCGCGTCCGTTTCCGCAATTTAATCAGCGCCTTTTCCAAAGACCGCATTGTAATTCTGTCTACGCATATTGTTTCCGATGTGGAGTTTATCGCAGAGGAAATCATTATGATGAAATCCGGGCAAATCATTCATTTTGGAAATCCGCAGGAGATCACTTCTGAAATCGACGGTCAAGTATGGGAATGTACGGTTCCGACTGCCTATGCGGAAAAAAACGCAGCTGCTTACAATACAAGTAATCTGCGGAACATCAGTGGAAACCAGACGATCTTACGGATTATTGGAGATCGTCCGCCTATGGAAAATGCGGTAAGGGTGCAGCCTACTTTGGAAGACCTGTACCTGTTCTATTTCAAAGGGGGCTGTGAAGAATGAAAAAACTGATTCTTTTTGAACTGCGGAAAGTGTTTTCAAAGCGTTTGGCGCTCATCGCTCTAATTGGAATTATCCTGTTCTCTGCCTTGCTATCCTTTTCCACCTTTCAAAACAAATATGCATTTGACCAAAATATCGGTGAAGGTACTGGCAAAACAGCAGTAGAAATCGACAAGGAAATTGCAGCGAAATATGAAGGAATTCTGACAGACGAAAAAGTGCAGCAAATGATGTCTGATTTTGCACCGACATCAGATTTACATGGATTGAGTGCAATCTATGTTTATCAAAACGCCATGCAATCGGCAGCCTTTTCACGGTTTTCCGATGAAGAGGGAAACTGGAACGGATTAAGTGTTTCTGATGTGTTTGGCAATGAAGAAATCAAAATTGGCTATGTGGATGGTTGGCTTTCCACCAGCCGAAACATGGTGCGGGTTTTTGTCGCGCTTGCTCTTGCGGTTATCATCATGCTTGCTCCAATTTTCTCCGGCGAGTATGAAGGTGTTGATAATATCATACTGACAAGCAAATACGGCAAAACCAAATGCGCTACTGCAAAGGTGATTGCAGGTATCATCACCGCCGTTCTCACTACCACACTAGTTGCAGCATTTAACCTGCTTTTTGCTTTTGTTTTTTATGGAACAGAAGGGTTGGATTGCAGTATTCTATTTGCCCCCAGTGACTATGTGGAAGCGTTTATACCTTTTAATATCACTTGTTGGACGCTGCTCAAGTATCAAATCCTGTTGGCGTTTACCTGTACGCTTAGCGTTACTGGAATTACGCTGTTCCTATCTGCAATCAGTAAAAATCAGATTGTAGCTTTGGTTGCAGCGATGGCAATTTTTCTGTTCCCGGTTTTGCTGCCGATCACAGAAGCAAATCCGTTGTTCCGATTGGTTGGACTTCTTCCTATCTATCATGGACTGGCTATCTCGCTCCTGTCGGTGGAACAAATGAGTAACGGTATGCTGTATGCGATATGGGCAATCCCGGCAGCACTACTCTTTTTGGGAGTTGGTGCAGGTATCTCTCGCCGCGTATTTGCAAAGCACCAAGTTTCATAAATCATTCGCACAGAGCCGCTAACAGCAGATTTGCGCGAAGTTAGAGAACAGCAGCCTTGAAATATCAAAATCAAAGCCGCCGTTTTCCTTTTTGAAAAATGGATTTACGGGGGGTGTATTAAAGTCACCCTTTTTAAGGACATGGCGGTATCTTGGAGGTATCGCCGTGTTCCTTTTCTTGCGACACAAATCGACAATTTTTAACTTATCAAAAAAAGCCTTTATCCGCCAGCGGGATATTTTGGCTATGTGTATGAACTGTCAGTACATCTAAATATTGCTCACAATTCCTTTGCGCTCGTCCGCGTCTTGCGGGCGGGCGCATTTTGTTTATTTCAATTTATTTTTGAAAGGAGCAACAAAGAGCCATCTCCCGAACGGGTACTGAGCGAAAGGGGCAGAGAGGACAAACCTTTAACTCCCGTCCTCTACTCCACGCGGGAAGGAGGTGAACTCTATGGAGCTATCT
>ENA-UOJD01000416-UOJD01000416.1-human-gut-metagenome-genome-assembly--contig:-P48-NODE-416-length-62748-cov-9.430128_pt1 | contig 62748 bp, 78 predicted proteins | sample MGYA00242342_ERZ723889 | MGnify/ENA metagenome assembly ERZ723889 | reverse complement strand
TTTTTTTTATTGAATTAGTAAAATAGAATAGGAGGTTAAATGAACGACTTTAATTTAAAGGATAATAAAGTAATAATTGTAATTATTTCTATAATAATTATTATCTTTTTATGCGTCTTTTTTTATACGCGTAGCAATCTAGAAAATGAATATACAGAGCTAGATAATTATAATATGTTACAAAATGAAACAAATATCGAGGAAGAACAAGAAGATATTTCAAAAATATTCATACATGTTACAGGAGCAGTAAATAATGAAGGAGTAGTGGAAATAAAAGAAGGTAGTAGAATTGCCGATGCAGTAGATGCGGCAAATGGATTTTCCGAAGATGCTGATATTTCTCAAATAAATTTAGCATATCAATTAGAAGATGGGCAAAAAATTTATATTCCAAGAATTAATGATGAAAAAATAAACGGAGAAGAGAAAGTACTACAAAAGGAATATGTAACAGACGAAGCAGGTGATGACATAATAATAGAAGATGAAACATCAAATATTAAAAGGAAGGAAAATGAAAAAATAAATATAAATACTGCAGACCAAAGTAGACTAGAAGAAATTCCCGGTGTAGGTGAGGCTACAGCACAAAAGATAATAGAATACAGAGAACTTAATGGTAAATTTAAGACGATTGAGGATATAAAAAATGTAAGTGGAATAGGGGACAGCAAGTTTGAAAATATGAAAGAAAAAATTTGTGTAAAATAAATTAAAATATTGATAAAAAAGTAAGAATATATTAAAATATATACATAGATTTATAAAGGAGAGTAATACTATGACAAGTAAACAACGAGCTTACTTAAGAAGTCTATCAAATCATATAGAACCAATCTTTCAAGTAGGCAAGATGGGAATAAGTGATAATTTAATAAAGCAAGTAAAAGATGCTCTAAAAGCAAGGGAGCTAATAAAGATAAAAGTATTAGAAAGTGTTGAAGCACCAATAAAAGACATCGCAGAAGAGATTTCGTTACAAACAGACTCTATAATTGTGCAAATAATGGGAAATAAAATAACACTATATAAAAGAAATAAAGAAAAAACAAAAATCATTTTACCTAAGTAATTTATAGAGAGAAAGGGATTTATGGACGTTCCTCTGGGAGGGATTTTGGGGACGATCCTTAAATCCCTTTTTTGTTTTACAAATTAAAGATATACAAAAAAAGTAGCTGTTAAGGCTACTTTTTCAAGTTATAAAATATCTTTTATATAAACTTCATTCCCATTGACATCTATAAAACGAAGATTTGGAAAGCTCCTTTTCATATAGCTATCAGGAAATATTTTGTTTTTTATGAATGTTTCTATTTTACCATAAGGTTTAGGTGGTAAATTATAATATTTATTTATAGCTTTTGTTTTATATATAGAAATTGAATATATTGTTGCAAATAAATCAAATACTAGAAAAGTAACAACAACAATTTCTACAGTTAAAGTTAGTTTATTTGTTAATTTGTCAATTATTTTATCTACTAATGGTTTAAGCCATCTTATTAAGAAAATAGCTAGAATTCCCCAGAATAAAGAATATATAAGAGAAATTCTACCATTTAAATTAAATCTTAAATAAGAGTATTCCCAAAATCTAGTGCCATATATAGCTTCTAAAGCAAAACTTAAAAAATATTCTAATATGCTGCCTAGTAATATTCCATATAAAAATAATTTTATTGGATTGTCTTTGTACTTGTTTAATAAAACTATTAAACAAACTGCTCCAACACCATAAATTGGACAAAACGGTCCGTAAATTAAACCTTTTCTACTTTCTAATACGCCGGTAGTTTGATAACAATATACTGTTTCGAGTATAAGACCAACAATACTAAATAAAATAAAGTACCAAAGGATCTCGTGAAGAGAAATTCCTAGTATTTTTATATTAAATTTTGAATCTTTAATATCTTTACTTACTTTCATAATACTCCTTAATATAATTATTATAACAAGATATCATAAATTTATTAAAAAGAAAAGAGCTAAAAAATATTCGATATAGATAATTGTGTAAAATCATCATATATCGAATATTTTATGAGGGGGATAGGTTATCAGTTACAAATAATGTACGGATATCGCACGTTTTTGAAGTGGTTTTTGACATATTTTATATGCCCGGTAGCGAGTCCAATTAACATTAAATCATGTATCAGACCTAAGTCCTCGGTCCATATAAAATCATCTTTTAGCCTAAACAATCTAAATAATGAACCTTGTCCTGTTTTGACGTTGTCAAAAATATACACAATATCCCGCTCGTGCTTTTGTAAAGCGCGAACATCGAAGTAAAATGTACAACTTCTAAAGCGAACCTTTACTATATTTTCAAATGAGATACGCCTTCTATGACGTTTGTTGAAAATGATAGCTGACCGAATTATTGCTCCGATTTTTTCATTGATTGTTGCAGCTATGCCTAAGTTATTATACGACGTTTCAATCTCTTTTTCTAAAGAATTTTTTAAAACATCATATAACTCCTTTTCTTTTTTTGAAAAAGCTGAAACATCAGGTAATGTATTCAGAAGATTTTCTGCTTGATTGTGCCTAATGGCAAAAAGTAAAACGGTTGGTGAACCATCATTAGAAATGTATGAGGCCACTACAAGTTCTGAAATTTTTTCTGCACCATATTTATCGATTAATGCTGAAAATTTCTCTAAGTCCTCAAAAGTATAGATGGCTTTACCATAATAGTGCCACCAATGCATTAAAAGTTCTCTTGTCATAAAAATCCTTTCTACTACAATATGTAGTTAAAAAAATCCCCCTCATTACTTAAAATTTGCTAAATGCTATTAAATTATAACATAAAAAATAAATTATGTAAATTAAAACAATTATAATCTATTAGAACGATTGTTTTCTAACCATTCATAATATTTTACAAGGTATTCCCAACAACCTTCTTTATCTGTTATACCATCATAGTGATTCTGTACTCTTTTAATAATTTCATCTTTATCTACCCATTTAACTTCTGAAACTTCTTCGGTTTGAAGACTTAAATTAGAAATAGCTATATCTTTGTTCACTATGTAATATTCATTAAAATGTTTATTAATAATATTTTCTTTTTTATTAACAGAAATCGAACTACCAATGAATAATATATCATTTTTAGTTAGAGAAATTCCTAACTCTTCTTTTACTTCGCGAATAATTGATTGAAAGCCAAATTCACCACTTAATACGTGACCACCTGCAGTTATATCCCAACAATTAGGCCATAGTTTTTTATTAGGACTACGCTTTTGCAGTAGAACTTGCCCTTTAGAATTAATAATAAAAGCATACAGCCTTATGCCAAAGGCCTTTAGAGTGGCAAACTTCTCGACTTGCAGTTTTATTTAAATATTCTCCTTTTTCGTTAAAAACATCAAAAATTTCTTCCATAATTTACTCCTTTTTCATATTTTACGAAAATTATACGAATAAGAATAATAAAATGCAAGAATATTTAAATGTTTGTATATAAAAATTTAACGCAATCTGATATAATATACGTAATTTATAAGAATAAATGTAAGAAGGGATGAAACATATGGAATATTCAGTAGATAAAACAACTAGAAAAGATCGAATAAAATTAGTAAAAAAAGCATTGGCGATTTCTATATCAGGAGCAGATGTACCAACAGATGAAACTTTAAATTTAACTAAAGACTATGTTGATGGAAAGATTGAATTAGAAGAACTTCAACAGAAAATTATAGATAAATATAATAAAGATAAATAAGGAGAATAGTTATGAAAGATCCATATATACAAGAAAACGGAACTCTAAAAAATAAATTAGGAATAGAAGAGTATGATGATTTAAATAAAGCGGAAAAAGATATAGGGTTTGTAAAATTAATTGATGTAAATAAAGCTTTTAAGAAGAGATATGACGCAGAGTTCTTCAAAACAATACATAAGCATATTTTTGGAGATATTTTTGATTGGGCTGGAGAATTTAGGTCAGTTCCAATCGAGAAAATAGAAGTTGTAATACCAGGTTTAAGTTTACATTATTCTGAACCAGAAGACATTCCAGAAGATTTAGATTCTGCGCTAGATGTTTTAAACAATACTAGTTGGCAAGGAAAAAACATAGAGGAAATAGCCTCAGAATTTACACAGAGGCTAGCAAGGATTTGGCGAGTACATCCTTTTAGAGACGGAAATACAAGAACAACTTTAGCGTTTGCTGATATTTATGCCAAAGAACATGGCTTTCCGATGGATATTTCAATGTTATTAGATCAACTTTCTAGAGTTACAGATGAGAATGGTAAAATTAGGAGGTATAGTATTAGGGATAAATTTGTATTAGCAGCATTAGATAAAAAAGATTATCCAGAGCCAGAACATCTAACAGCCCTAATAAAAACAGCGATTCAAGAAGGAATAAGCCAAGAAAAACAAAGACAGGGTAATATATTAGGAGACAATGAAGAGGACGAAGTAAGGTAAACTAACAAGGGAAAATAGTAAAATGGAGTAATAAAATGGAAAAAAATAAAATGAGTAAACCAGCAATTTTTATGCATAGTGTAATAATTGTTACATGTTTAGCAAGTATTATTTGTTTTACGTTATACTATGGAAATATATATAAAAGCGAAGTTGTTTTATGGACTGGTATAACAGCATTTACTATAATGTATCATTTTTGGATGAGAATTATTATGGGAAATGTTACTAAGCTATTTAAAAAACATATAACATATAAACAATGGTGGTTTAAAGAGAGAAAATTTGAAAAGAAACTGTATCAAAAATTAAAAGTGAAAAAGTGGAAAGGAAAGGCACTTACATATAATCCAGCAACATTTTCACTAAAGGAGCATTCATTAGAGGAAATAGCAAATACAATGGCAAAATCAGAATTGGACCATTGGGTGAATGAAGCTATTTCTGTTTCAACAATTTTCTTTTCTACAATATGGGGACAATTTTGGATATTTCTTATAACTGCACTTTGTGCTATGGCTTTTGATAGTCAATTTATTATTATGCAAAGGTATAATAGACCAAGAATATTAATAGCTATGCAGAAAGAAAAGAAGAAATCTTTAAAACAGGATACAATTATTTTAAATAAATAAGGTGAAAACATATGACAATTAAAATTGAAGTAGATGGATTATTAAAAAAATATGAAGACAATGATTCTAAAAATTTAGCAAAGGCAAGCAAAGCGTTAAGTGAAAAGGATACTTGGCACAAAAGTATTATAGATGAAAATGGGGAAGAAGTTAATATAACATTGCTATTAGCATATGAATATTCAAAAGGAATAGAAAATATTACTAATGGTATAGTAAGTTTTGATGAAGCACTAAGTAAGTTAATGGAAATTGATAATTTAGTTCTAGGTGAATTTAATGAGAATAATGATGACATATTATATGGTAAGAACTATCAAGATAAAACCATGATGATGGCAAATTCACAAGAATACTATGATACTGTAAGAAAGCATACGGGAGCAATGAATTTTTGCTATTTCGATAAAAATGGTAAGCTAGCAGATACAGTAGCTATATTTAAAGAAGTTAGAGATAGCGAAGGGAAAAAGTTACGAAAGGGAGCAACATTTCATGATTTAACAGATTTAAGAGACACTTTTTTTCATGAGGTGACTCATCATATGGAAAAAGATTTTGTACCAAAAGCTGAACCACAGATGTATACAAGTATAGATGGAAGAACATACAGTAATTATGATAAAGTAGATAGATATAGAAAAGTGGAATATGTAAACGGAGCAAGAATCATATCAGAAGTTATAGATTTACCAGCAGAAAGTCAATTTAATATTTCAACAGGTTTAACAACAACTGAAATATTACCTAATGGAGAAGAAGTAATACATAATCAAGTAACAGAAGGTTTTGTACAAGCAGTTGCAGTGGCAATAACAAGAAGTTTAGGTTGTCCAGAACAAGAGATTAGAACAGATAAATATTTTGAAAAAACGCAAATGGCTTTTAAAGTAATAGAAGCAAGGGATAAAGACTTAGGACAAGGACAAACTTTTGCAGATTTTATACGTCATTCATACCAAATAAAAGGAGAACTTGAACAAATTCATGTACAAGGAAAGAATGCATTACAATACATATCTGATTATGGAGAAATGTCAGATAGGGGAAAAACAACAAAATCAAAGATTATTAGGGGATTTGGATATTTAGGAAAAAAATTAGATTATCCTCCAGAAAAACAAGAAGAAATAGAAAATTCAAGAATATTAGGAAAAACAGAATTAACTGAAGATGAAACAGAAAATTTGAGAACGATGTTATTAAATGGAAAGACCGATGCTGAATCTAAAGAAATTGTAGATGATTTTGTTGGTAGATATACAGGAGCATTAGCAGAAGAAAAAAGTTTTTTTGATGCAATTCCATCACAATTAGATTTTTCAAAATTTAAAACAGAGGAAATTGGAATTGATGAATATATAAAAAAGCAAGAAGCTAAACATATTTCCATGAAGGATATTGTAAAAAATGCAATAAGTAATGGGCTTGACTTAGAACAAGTAGAGCAAATGGATAGAGTTGAAAATGTTTTATCTAATGAAAGAAATGAAGAAGGAGTAACAAAAGATGAATAATTTATATGCAAAAGCATACACAGAAGTATTAGAAATTATCAATCATTTTTCTGAAGATGAATATAAAAAAATCCCGAAAGAAAAAATTGATTTTTACGAAAAACATAAAGACAGAAAGTACGATTTTAAAATAAATCCAAATATTGATTTGGCTGAACAGAATATTTCCAGAAAGGCAAATGCTATATTGGTTTCACTATTTAGAGACTATTTTGCTACAGCTAAGCAAAAAGAAATATTAAAGAACTTGTTACAGCAGAATCAAGAAAAGCTTGAAAAAGAAAAATATCTAAAATATAATCCTGATAATATATTTAATAAATCTAATAGTAATATAAATGATTCAAAAGACAAAGTTGCATTAGTTGAGATAAAAAATGAAGTATGGTATAGAAAGATTTTAAATTTCTTTAAAAGAATTTTTTTGAAACATTAAAATAAAAGCTTGAAATCAAACGATTTCAAGCTTTTTATATGGTCGAGGTGACTACCTCTAAAAAGCATATATCCATTACAATTACTGCATTTCAAGCTTTAAACTTATTCTTGAAATTCGACTTTGAAATTTTTTCTTATTTTTTTATCTTTATAAATTTTAAATTTCTCTTTAAATCTCACTTATTCCATCTGTTACATAATTAATATATTTTTCTTTCTCTTTTCTTTGATAAAAGTTGAATACTTTACCATATTCATTAATAGTAGTTTGAATATCATGATGTCCCATTAAAGTTTGAAGTGCAGGAAGAGAAATACCTGCTTCAATACATCTTGTTGCAAAGGTATGTCTTAATCTATGAGAACTAAATTGTTTCCAATAGCTTAAACCTATTTCTTTTGCAACTCTTTTTAAATAACTATTTACACTACTTTCTAAAATAAGTGAGCCATTATCTTGACAGAATAATAGTTTTTCTTTGTTATCATCATTTGCTTTAGCTATTTCTAGAGCTTCAACAACATTATTTTTAAAAACATCATTAATCTGTACAAGCCTTGCACCATCTTTTGTTTGAGACAAAGAAGAATCATGTATGTAAGGTTTATGATTTTCATCATGTGTTAATATTTTGCTAACATGAATTATATTGCTATGTAAATCAACATCAGAGATGTTTAGAGCAATAGTTTCTCCTAATCTCATTCCAGTGTACAATTCAATTAAGACAAGATTTCTATATGGATGAGAGTGATTCATTAAATATTGTTTAAATCTTTTTTCTTCATCAAATGTCATTGGATTTACTTGTTTTGTAGCAATCTTACTTTGCGTTTTTTCAATTTTATTAAATCCTCTAAAAAAATTCTTTTTGATATAATCATTTTCTTCAGCATAATCATAAATCCTTGCAAGCATTCCATAATCTTTTTTTATTATAGAATTAGATTTATCTCGCTCATCTTCCAAAAAGTCTTCAATATGCTCTCTTTTAACTTTTTCAATAGGAATATTAGAAAACTCATAAGATTTTAACCTTTTTAAAGTGCTCATATTAGTTCTGTATGCATTTGTACCAATTTTGCCTCTTGATTTTTTTATTTCTTCCATTTGATAACCTAAACTATAAATTGTAACCATTGATTTTTCTATAATATTTCTAGGAAGACCATTTCTTTTTACTTCATCTTTAAATTGATAAAGTTTATATAAAGCCTCATCTTCTGTTTTACCAGAAAAAGTCTTTTTAATTTCTTTTCCTGTTTGAGGACTTCTTCCTAAATTTAATATTGCTTTACTACAATAAGAAATATAATAAATATCACAATGTTCACTATCAGTACAATTTTTACATATAGAGCATTTAGTAAGTTTTTTTCTGTTGCTACAAATTGACCTATCTTTGCATTTTTTACAAGTTGGACAGATAGGTAATAAATTTACTTTTTTCTTTGTTTTTACTGGATAAGTTCCAACTGTAATTCCTTTTGAGTGTTGCATTTTTCCTCCTTACTTTAGAAGGAACTCCCTTGCAAAAAACTCTTTGTACCTAATAAAATTATATTATTTTATCGTGATATGTAAGGGTGTTCCTGTAAATAGTTAGTTCTTAAAAAGTTTTTATTAAAACATTTCTTCACTTTGGCTATTTAAAGTATGTTTTTCACTTAAAAATTTTTCTAAACAATCAGCTTTTACCCAAAAGGCTCTACCAATTTTTATGCTAGGAAAATCTTCTGAATTGAATAATTCTAAACATTTTGAATTACCTAAATGAAGAAGTTTCCTAACATCTTCAGGAGAATACATAACTATATTGTTAAGTTTTTCCATAATCACACCTCCTCTAACTTTTTACTTTGATAAGTACTTTTTTGAAATGTTTAAGTTAAATTCTATGTGATAGATGCACCCTGTGAGTCAGAATTTAACATAACATTTTAATGTTGTCAATGGATATTTTGAAATTTCCTTCTACATATAACAGCACTTAAAATTTGAAAAAGGATACATTTATTTTTAAATTTTTTCCTCTTCTATAAATAAACAGCACTTTAAAATTCTAAAACCGGGACAAGTATTTTAAATTATTTTTAAAATTTTTAAATATACAAGCTAAATGGAATTAAAAATACTAAAATAAAAGTAAGAAAAGTTAATTTTTAGAGACAATTTAAGAAAATAAATTGGTACTTTTACAGACTAATAAAATAAATTATAAGTAACAAAAATAGGTGCAAAAAATTTCTTTATAAAAAGATTATTGTAACATAATTTGTACATTAATAGGGATAAAAATAATTTTTAAAGTACATAAAATGGTACTTTTTATAGGACATTAAATTTTTATAAAAATCATTTTTTTGTCCTAGCAAGCACTGAATGTGTGCACACAAATTCTGTTCAATAGGATAAAATCCCAAACCCTGAGTGGAAAACTTTTTTACTTTTTATTATATAGAAAAATTAATTTTTAGTCCCAGCAAGCAATGAATTTGTTCACACGAAATTCGAAATAAAAAAACTGACATTAAATTAAAAAATATTTACAGTTTTGCATACAATAAATAAAGTATACGCAAAAATGTAATTTTTTATAAAGAATTTAAATTAATATACTATTCAGAAAAATATGTAAAATTTAAATAAAAAGTTTTTTTATATCTTTTATATTTTTGAAATTTATGATATATTAAAATAGAAATTTTGGAGGTAAAAATGGAAATTGTAAAACCATTTGTAAAATGGGCTGGAGGAAAAAGTAGCTTAATTCCGCAAATAACTAAATATTTTCCATTTGAATTAAAGAATGGTCAAATAGAAAAATATGTAGAGCCTTTTGTTGGAGGTGGAGCTGTTTTAATAGACATTTTACAAAAATATGATGTAAAACAAGCTTATGCTTTTGATATAAATAAAGATTTAATAAATTGCTATAATGTAATCAAATATAAAGTTGAAGATTTAATTCAAAAATTAGATAAAAAAGAAAAAGAGTTTTTAGCATTAGATAAAGATGAAAGACAAAAATATTTTTATAACATAAGAACAGAATATAATTCTTATTTATTAGATAATGAAATAGATGTGAAACGAGCTTCAGAATTTATATTTTTAAATAGGACATGCTTTAATGGACTTTATAGAGTAAATAAGAATGGAAAATTCAATGTACCATGTGGAAAATATAAGAATCCAACGATCTGTGATTCAAATAACTTAAGAAATTTATCAAAATTATTGAAAAATGTAGTATTTGCATATGGAGATTATAAAGAGAGTGAAAAATTAGTAGATGAAAATACTTTTGTATATTTTGATCCACCATACAGACCACTCTCAGTTACTTCAGGATTTACTTCTTATACAAAAGAAGATTTTAATGATGAAAATCAGAAAGAATTAGCAGAGTATTATAATAAATTAAATTTAAAAAATGCAAAATTAATGCTAAGTAATTCTAATCCTAAAAATACTAATGAAAACGATAATTTTTTTGAAAAAATATATAAGGGATTTAATATAAATGAAGTCTCAGCAAAAAGAATGATAAATGCAAATGCTAAAGGACGCGGAGAAATTTCAGAATTATTAATAACAAACTACGAGGAGCAAATAAAATGGAATTCTCAAATAAATTTTACTTTAAAAGCGAAAACGGAAGCTTTAGCTTAATAAACGGTGATACATTTAAAGTATTAAAAAAGATTGAAGATAAAACATTTGATATAATTTTTGCAGATCCACCATATTTCTTATCCAATAATGGTATAACTTGTAGTGGTGGAAAGATGATAAGTGTTAATAAAGGAGATTGGGATAAATCTTTAACATTAAAAGAAAAGCATTCATTTAATAAAAGATGGATTAAAGAGTGCTATAGAATACTAAAAGATACTGGAACAATATGGATTAGTGGAACATTACACAATATTTATTCAATAGGAATGGCACTTGAAGAAAGTGGCTTTAAAATTCTAAACAATATAACTTGGCAAAAGACTAATCCACCACCCAATCTGGCTTGTAAAACTTTTACACACTCAACAGAAACAATTTTATGGGCAAGAAAAGATTTAAAAAATGTAAAATATACATTTAATTATGATGCAATGAAACAAATGAATGCTAATAAGCAAATGAAAGATGTTTGGACGACTTCCTTAACAAAACCATCGGAAAAAAAGCAAGGAAAACATCCTACTCAAAAACCTTTAGAAATACTGGACAAAATCATATTGGCATCTACTAAAGAAAATGATTTAATTTTAGATCCTTTTTGTGGAAGTAGTACAACAGGAATCTCAGCAGTAAAATTAGGTAGAAAATACATAGGAATAGATAATGAGAAAGAATATTTAGACTTATCAATAAGAAGATATGAAGAATTAGAGGAGGAGATACTATGAAAAGAGATTTTGCAGAATGGTTACTAACTTTCACAGATAGTATTGCAGATTATAAATATTACATAGACTTTGAAACAATTTACAAAAATGCTGAAAAACATAAGATTGAGTTAAATATAATGAACTCATTAATTGGTAGCAAAAATATAGAAAAAGATTTTGAAAATTTATCAGTTAAATATCCTGAAATAATAAAATGTATTCCTACTTTACTAGCTGTAAGGCAGTATGAAATATTAGTTTTAGACAGTGAAGGTAACAAGTTTGAGTATAATTTTCAAAAAATGAATTATAGTGTAGAGCAATATAAAATATTTATGAGAGAAACAGGGTTATTTGATTTAATTCAAAATCATATTGTAAATAATTTATATGATTATGTTTTAGGTGTTGAATCTGGTTTAAATTCAAATGCAAGAAAAAATCGTGGCGGACATTTAATGGAAGACATTGTAGAAAGATTTATTCAAAAAGCAGGTTTTAAAAAGAACGAAACTTACTTTAAAGAAATGTATTTACAAGATATAGAAAATAAATGGAAATTAGATATGTCCTTTATAAGTAATAAAAATCAAGCGACTAAAAGATTTGATTTTGTGGTAAAAACTGATAATTGTATATATGGTATTGAAACAAATTTTTATGCTTCAGGAGGATCTAAATTAAATGAAACAGCTAGAAGTTATAAAATGATTGCAGAAGAAGCAGAAAAAGTTATGGGATTTGCTTTTGTTTGGTTTACTGATGGAATGGGCTGGATTTCTGCAAGAAATAACTTAAGAGAAACTTTTGATAGAATGAACAATATTTATAATATTGCTGATATGAAAAATGGAGTTATGGAGAAAATATTTAAATAGCTAATACTTAACGCTCGACTATTTTAAAAAGTCGAGCGTTAAGTATTGACATTTGTTTTTTTATCCTATATAATATTCATATAATAAAAGATGGAGGTAAAATATATGAGTAATTTGAAGTTCTTAAAAGACAGAATTAATGATTATAATTCAAATCTGTTTATAAATGAATTATTTGCAGCTTCAAAAAAGTTAGGAATTTTAGAGGAAAAAATAAATTCTTATAAGTTTGACAATATATTAATACCACTTTTAAATAAAAAAGAAGCCATTTCTTCAATGAATATAGAAGGAACTCAGACTACAATATCAGATGTTCTTGAAGATGAGATCAATGAAGATAGAGAAAGAAGAAATGAGAAAAATTATATTGAGGCAAGCAATCATACCAAAGCACTTCACTATGGAGCCATACAATTAAATCAAAACAATTTTAACCATACACTAATTAAAGAGCTTCATAAAATAATGCTTAATAATATAGTTGAAAAAAATAAAGAAAAAACTCTAGGTAAATATAAGGAAAAAGATAATTATATTGTAAATAGTGTAGGAACAATTGTATTTAATCCACCATCTTTCAACGAAACCAAAAAATATATGGATGAATTATTAGATTTTATGAATGATAGCACAATAGATATTAATCCCTTAATAAAGACAGCCATAATTCATTCCCAATTTGAATCAATACACCCGTTTGAAGATGGAAATGGACGTGTTGGAAGACTATTAATAAGTCTATGTTTATATAAATTTGGTGTTATTAGATTTCCATTTTTCTATATAAGTGAGGCTATTAGTCAAGATAAAAGCATATATTACAATAAACTAACGGATACAAGGAAAAACGATTATACAGAGTGGATTAAATTTTTTTTAAAAATGTGTATTGTACAAGCTGATAAGCATATTCAATACATTGACTCCCTAAATAAAATATATTATAACTCTTGTGAAAAGTCTCGAAAAATTATTAATTCTCAAAAATATGAAGAAATAATATCTTGCATATTTACACAGCCAATTATTAATTCTTCGTATTTAGCTGAAAAGATAAATGTTAGCCTTTCTCAAGCAAGAAAATATTTAGTTGCTCTTGAAAAAGCACACATATTATCTGGTGATGATAGAGTAAGAGGTCGAAAATATTATTTCCTTGAATTATTAGAATTATTAAGAAGAAATTAGAATTCAAACAATAAAAAAGCCACCAAACGGCTTAAAAGTTTGGTAACTACTGCATAGCTAAACGCCAATTTAGCTAAAAAGAAAAACCATATGCGTTACATATAGTCTTAATTAATCGTATTAAAATTATATCATATGAAAATTTCTTTTGCAATGGTTATCTGAAAATTTAGGAGGTTTTTATATGACAAAAGGTTACTATATATTTGTCAAAAGCTATAAACATCCAAAAACGGGGAAACTTATGATAGCATCCGATTATGGAAAAAAAGCTTTTAGACTATGGATTAGCAAATAATAAATAAAATACATAAACATAAGGTTTTTAGTAACGAAAATCCTTATATATAAATAATTATATAGGAGGAATTTAAAATGAACAACAAAATTGAAAAAGCATGGGAAAATGCACATAAAATAAGAGGTAGAAATCCTGATGTGTATAGAAAGGACGATTATGGAAATATAATATACAAATCGTCATATGGAAAGCAAAGCGAAATGGGATGGGAAATAGATCATAAACATCCAAAATCTAAAGGTGGAACAGATTCTTCTAGAAATTTGCAGGCAGTTCAATGGGAAGAAAATCGTTCAAAAAGCGATAAATATCCGTATAAAAACTAGAAAGGAGAATTATTTATGGAATGGTTATATAATAAAAAAGGTCAAGCCAAATTATTTAAGTATGGAGATAGATTTATTAGCTGCAAAGGTAAAAATTTAGCTTGGATATATAGTGAAAATGTTTATAACATAAGAACAGGTAAACATATAGGATGGTATGAAAAAGGCGTTTTGTATGATAGAAACAATAATGTAATTGCTTTTACAGAAGATTGTAAAGGATATTTACCATACTATCCAGGACTTGGTGGAGTACCAGGGACACCTGGCATTCCAGGTACTCCTGGTAGACCGGGATTTGGAGGAATTCCAGGACGACCAGGATATGGCGGCTGGTCTAATTGTGACATAGAAGATTATTTTGAACTCTAAGTAAAAATGTGAAAGAAATATAAATTTTCTTTCACATTTTTATTACAAAGAAAGCAGAACTTGTATCATATTTGTAAAAATAATTCATTTATCAGTACACCCACTAATTATCTGCACTCCATCAACAAAACCATTTCTATAATACTTCTCATTCCAATAACTTAAATAATCCATAAAATTCTTATCCAATATTTCTAATTGCTTTTTAACATACTTTTGATTTTGTTTAGGAACATTCTTTAGAATATTTTCAGATAACTCATCAAAATAAATATGATGTTTTTTATCTTCACCTGTTAAAGTACAAAATACTTCTTGTTCTCTAATACTAAGCCAATCTCTTAATATATCATCATTTACTTCTCTAAAATTACCCATTTTTTATTCCTCCTAAAATTTAGTTATAAATTAATTCTTTTAAAACAATTTCTTCTGCAGTATTTTTAAAATTATTCATTAATCTTACCCATTCAAATGGGCTACGCTCTTTTAACATTTCATCAACATTATTAGCTTTAGCTAAGTTTTTAATTATATTTCTTACTTGTTTATTTGCTTCTTTATCAATAGCTACAATATGTTCTAGTAATGTTCCTTCTAACATAAACTCTGTATAATAACCTTTTTTATTACTTTTTAGATAGTCTAGTCGTAAATATCCATATTTTCCAATTTGATAATTACCTAAATTATTTTTTATTGCTATATTAGGTACTAAATAATCTTTTTCTTGATGATATTCTAATTTCTCTCTTAAATTTTTCATACAAGCCTCCTATAAAATTAAAACTATCCTTTTCAAAAATTAGAATTTGCATATAATTTGCTCCAATCCATATTAGAATAATCTCTACCATTACAATTTGAATAATAATTCTTTTTATTTAATATATTATTTTTATTTGCATCTGATTTTAAGACCTCCTGAGAGCTTAAAAACGGATTTCCTGAAGTCTGATTTTCATCCTTCCACTTTACAAATTCTTCTTTTATTTCTGATATAGTCTTTCCTACATAAATTTTATTAGGTTTATTTTTTCCTTGCCTTAATTCTCTAATTAAATTAGCTTTAACAAGTTCTTTGAATGCAGAACATAAAGATTGTTTACCAATATGTAATTTCTTTTCTAAATCGATTCTCGTATAAATCACATATACATCGTCATTTTCATCATAGTAATGCAATTTATTTTTGAAATTCTTGTCTTTGCTTTCATTAGCATAGGAAACAGATAATCTATCACATAAAAGTGCATATAATAAAATTGATGTAGGCTTTAAATCTTTGTATAATTCGTTATCACAAAGATCTTTATTAACACGATAAAACTCTACTTTTTTGTATTCTTCACTTATTTTATGAGGTACAAAAGTTAGCATAAGTAGTCCTCCTAACCCAGACAGGATAAGAGATTGCTATTCTTGAAATTTTTTGGAAATTTTTTTAGATAAAAAAATAATTTTTGAAATTTGTTCTTGAAATTTTTTCAGCATTTTCAAGAATTTTAGAGAATTTGACAAAATTAAAAGCAGGTGCTGTAATCTTACAGACATCTGCTTTTTCTCATTTTAGACTTTTTTGAAATTTTCTAGAATTTCTTAAAAAATCCTTTAAATTGGTCGAGGTGGTAGCTTTTTCAAACTACCACAAACCTTTTATTTATCAATGTTTTATAATACTTTTGGTATTTTAAAACATTTTTTTAAAATTCTTATTTTAGTATTAATCTAAAATTCAAATGTTTAATTTTAAATGTTCTTTTATGCTCTTTCTCTCTTTAAATAATCTATTACTTTTTGAGTTTCTTTTTGTTTATAATAATTGTAAATATCGCCATAAGTATTTATTGTAGTTTCAATATTGGCATGTCCCATTAATTTTTGCAACACTGGCAAGTCTACTCCTGCCTCAATACATCTAGTTGCAAAAGTATGTCTTAACATATGGGTATTTACTGGTTTTGTTATTCCTGCATTTTTGCATATTCGCTTAAATGCCGAATTTATTGTATTATCTACATATAATTTTTTATTTGCTTGACAAAATAGAACTTTATTTTTGTTTTCTATTTTGTTATTTAATGAATCTATTATAATATCTTCTGTAAGTTCATTTATTTCTATATTTCTTTTTCCACTTTTAGTTTTGGTTGGACCAATAATAGTTTTTTTATTTCTATCTTTTGTTAAAGTTTTTGTGACTTTAATCATTTTATTATCTAAATCAATATCTTCATTGTAATTCAATGCTAGTACTTCGCCGATTCTCATCCCTGTATATAAACACAAAAGAATAATGTTTTTATAACTTGATGAATGACTTTCTAAATAGTCTTCTAATTGGTTTTGTTCTATTATTGTTAAAGCAACTACATCTTTATCTTCTTTTAAACTTTTTGGTTTTTCAATACGATCAATGCCTTCAAATAAATTTTTTACTAAATATAATTTATAATTTGCATATTCATAAACATATTTAAGCATTCTATAATCTTTTTTTATAGTGGAATTTGACTTTACTCTTTCTTCATGTAAAAAGTCTTCAATTTGTTTTTTAGTTACTTTTTCTATTGGAATATTAGCAAATTTATGCTTTTTAATTCTTTCTAATGTTGACATATTAGTATTGTAAGCATTTGCTTTCGTTTTTCCCATTCTATATTTTGAATCTTCAATTTCTTTTGCTAAAATTGCTATTGTTTTTTCTGTTCTTTTCAATTCAATAGAACAACCAGACCTTTTTATTTCTAATTTGTATTTATACATTTTATCTAATGCTTCTTCTTGTGTTTTAGCAGTAAATGTCTTTCTAATTACTTCTCCTGTTTCTATATCTTTTCCTATTGTTAAAGTTGCTTTATGTTGTTCATTAATATAGAACTTATCGCATTTATCCGCATTTTTACATTTTCTACATTTATCGCAATTATTCATTGATTTTTTGTTTTTTCTATTTTGACAAACAGATCTATCTTTGCATTTCTTACATATAGGACACATAGATAATTCAGAGTTCTTTTTTTCTGTTTTTATTATATATGTTCCGACTGTATAACCTTTATTACTCATAATATTTCCTCCATTTCTTAAATTTTTTGAGGAAATACCTTGCTCAATTTTTAAATTGGTAGTATAATTATTTTACAAATATATCGAACAGGGTATTTCCTGTTTACTAGAAGATTTAATGTGCTAGATTAAGTCTTCTTTCTTTTTTATTCTACCATAATTCTTTTATGGCTTAAAAATTCATTTAAACAATCCGCTTTTATCCAAAACTTTCTGCCTATTTTTATACTTGGAAAATCTTCTTGATGAAATAATTGCAAACACTTTTGTTTTCCAATATGCAATAATTTGCATACATCATCTGTTGAGTATAGTTTAATGTCAATTTCTTTTAAATTCTGCATATTTTTACCTCCTTTCCTTGACAATACTTACTTAATATAGTATAACTATATTGTGAGAGATTTGTCAAAACTATTTAAAATTGTAAATTGATTATATAATCATATTTTATATTTGTCAACATATTTATAAAAATATTTTGAAATGTTTCACATTTTATTTTTAGGGGGATTAAAAAGATGCGAAAATTACCTCAATATTCTTTTAATGAAGGATTTTATATATGGTTTGATATAAACTCTAAGGAGGAGTATTATTCAACACCATTATATATGTATAAAACTGATTTTAATGATGATTTATCTAATTATAAAAGGGTAATTATACAAGAAAAAGACTTTTATAAAAAAAAGCCAAGCAAAAAAAATTCTGCTCCAAAACATCCTGCAACTATTCTTTATCCTTTTGCTGAGCAATTTGGAAGACTTTTGATAAATTTATTAAATGCAGACTTTTCAAACTTTGATAAAGCATATAATACATTTTTCTATTTGTATGGATTTGAATTATTAAGAGAATATGTACCAGATAAGGAATTAATATATACATATAAGTCTGAAGAAGAATTAACAAAAATAATGAAAAGAGTATATGAAGATAGTTATGGATATGTATCAGATATGCAATATAATTTTAGAAAGTGTGTAGATTTTGTATATAATTTAAATGGAAATGAAGAACTAAAAAATAGCAAACCAAGTTCAAAATTTATTGCATCTTTAGTAACACATCATAATGATGTATATTCATATTCAAGTGATATAGAAGTTATTTTAGATACATATTCAGATAAATATTTAAAATATGGTAATCAACCATTAAATAAACTAACTGAAGAACTGGATCAAGACGATTCTTTTATACCAATGACTAATGTATATACGAGTGAAAAGTTAAGTAATATTGTTTTTGTAGTGTTAGAACAAATTGTAAAAAATTCTAATTTACCAATAAAAAAATGTCAATATTGTGATAGGTATTTTATTCCAGCAGTTAGACAAGATGAATTATATTGTGATTTGCCAAATGAAGATGGAAAGAGTTGTAGAGAAAAAGGTGCAAAACAAACTTATAAACAAAATTTAGAAAAAATTCCTGCTTTACTAGAATATAGAAAAGCTTATCAAAAGAAATTTATGGAAGTTGCTAGAAGTGGTAACAATAAAAAATTGAAAAATGATTTTGATAGTTGGAAAAAAATTGCACAAGGTAAGATAAAAGAATTTAAACAAGGGAAAGTTACAGAAGATGAGTTGTATAAGTGGATGATGGAAAATAAATAACTAAAAAAGGAAGTAAGATATGAAAGATGTATTAGCTGATGCAATAAAATCACATTATAATAATAAAGATTATACTGAAGTAGTAAGAGATGCATTATTATGTATGGCTACTGAAATACGAAAAAAATCAGATTTAGCTGATGATGATGGTGTTGACTTAATAAATAAAGCATTTTCAGAGAAAAATCCATTGATAAAAATCAATAAACTATCTACTACAACTGAAAAAAATAAACAAGCAGGTATTAGAGATTTATCAAAAGGATTAATAGAATATTTTAGAAATCCCATGAGTCATTCAAAGCAAACATATTCCAAAAGAATAGCAGATGCCATTTTAGTTTTGTTAGATGATGTCATTTTAGATGAAATAATGGATAGCAGAAGTATAAATAGTATAGAAGATTGGTTTTTAGAAATTTCCAATGACCTATTTCCAAATACAGAAAGATATGCAACTAATCTAGTAACAACTATACCAGAAAATAAAAGATTAGATTTATCAGTATTGCTGTATCAAAATAGAGATAAATTAACAAAGTCTAAAGATAAAGTAATTAATGAATTGCTAAAAAATTTAAAGCCTGAAGAATTTAAAGAATATTGTGAAGTGATTGAAAAAGATTTATTTGGAAAAATAGATGAAAATCAAATAATTTCTTTATTGAAATTTATTACAGAAGCAATATGGACAAATTTTTCGGAATTAACTAAAACAAAATTGGAAGATCTTATTTTAGAAAATACTAAAACATTAGAAATTGTTGACTACGAGGATTTTAATGAAGGATATATTCATTATGAAAATGGTACTATTCTTGTTAATTGTTTGCATATATTAAATTTATTTTCAAATAAAATGGATATAATTGATATCTTATTTGAAAAATATATTGATTGTAATGAGCCTACTCAAATTTTTATTACAGATAATTATATTAATATTATGATTAATGACAATGTTGATATTAAAGAAAGTTTTGTTGACTATATTATTGAAAGATTAAAATATAGAAACAAGCCATATTGGTATGACAGAATTAGAAAAATAATTCAAAATCTTACAAAAGATAGTAAATGGTATATGCGATTGCATACTGCTTTTAATGTTGATATAGAAGAAATGCCTTTCAAAATTGAAGCAGATGATTTACCTTTTTAAAAATAGCGAAAAAGTAGGTGATTAAAATAAAACGAAGACTTAATATATTCATTGATGAAAGTGGAGATTTTGGATTTGTAGATGGAAGTTCTGAATTATATGGAGTTTCATTTACAATACACGAAAGTGATGATTCTATTTCTAATGACTTAGAATATTTAAATAATAGACTAAAAAAAGCCCAATATGATGGAATGATACATTTGGCAGATTTGGTTGCTAAAAGAGGGGATTATTCACATTTTGATTTAGAACAAAGAAAAGATATTTTTTGGTCTATATTCTACTTTTCAAAAAGAGTAAAAGTAAAAATACATACAGTTATAATTGATAAGAGATTTAAAAATAATAAAGCTCAATTAAATAGAGAATTAGCACTTGAAATAAGTAATTTTTTTGACTCTATAAATGATTACATGAATGAGTTTGAAAAAGTAGTTGTCTATTATGATAATGGACAAGAAGCATTAGGTGCTATTATTGATACATTGCTAATTACAAAAAATAATGTAGAACATAGAATTGAATTTGATCACAAAGAGAAAAGATTATTCCAAGTATCCGATATGCTAACATTTGTAGATAAAATCGTATATAAACATAATCATAATATGCCATTAACAAAAGCAGAAAAATATTTCTTTAGTGTAAAAGATATTCTAGGAATTATAAGACAATTAAAAGGTAAAAGACTATAATAAAAAGCCATTCGTTTGAATGGCTTTTTGCGACGCTCAGCGTCTACACGGGTTTGGTCCTTGTGAGACCAAAGTAAATAATATTATTTATAATATATATTATTCATTGTTATAATAAAATTATACACTAAATTTTGAAAAAAGTACATAGTTTTTTCAAAAAAATTGCTAAAATTATTTAAATATGATATAAATATTTTGTAAGCCAAAACATTTTGCAAACATTAGGAGGTAGCAATATGATTGAAACAACTAGACTTCCAGAAGAATTTATTGCTGGAATTGGAGAAACACGGTATCCGTTTGGACCTAAGGTAGAAAAACGTACACTTGAAGGTATTGATGAAATACAATACCTGTATGTATCACCTTGGACCTCCATCAAGATGCATGGACATGACAATCAATGGGAAGTGTGGGCACGGCTCTCTCACAAGACAGCTCATGTGTGTCTCAAAGGTGAGGAACACGAGTTGGTAAACAACAGTGGCGCAATGATGATCCTTATGGCAATTAAAGGTCATATTGATTACTCATATGATGACCTTGAAGGGCTTTTACGCGATTGGGGATTTACCGTAACACACGGCTCTCTGGTAGTCAATGACTAACCGCTCCTAATAACAGGAGACCGAAAATTCGGACCATATCTGTCACAGCAGCAATGCTGTGACAGATAACTTTATATTTAATACTCTAATTCTTCTTCCTGCTGTTCTTTATCAAATCTGTTTATATTAAGCTGTTTTTCAACATCAAAGTCCATATATGTTTCTCTTTCAAAATCTCTTATTAATGCTTCTTCAGATGGGGCAGAAAACTTATGACAAATCCAAGTAATAAACTTTTGAACCGTAAATTTAAATCTATCAATAACTTTCTTTAAATAAGTATTTTCTTTTTCTAATTTGTTTATAATCTTTTGGTATTGATAATCTATTTTGTAAGTTTCATCTTCAAATTGTTGCTTTAATTCCTTTTCCTTATTTTCTAATGTTTTTTCTAACTTTTTGCATTTGAATTGTAGATTTACATTATCTTCAAGAATTTGAGTATGTTTCTTTTCATATTCTGTTGCTATGTTTATTGTATTAGCTTGTTTTGATAACTCTTTATGAAGTGATATATTTTCATTATAAAGTTTATTTATTAAATCATCTTTAGGTTTTATAACTTCATTTTCTATTTTTTCATCTCTATTTAGCATAAGCTTTTTGAAATCTTTTATATCTGGTGTTTCAGGTAATTCTAATTTGATATTTTTTAATAATTCTTTTGTATTTTCATAATTTGTAATTTTCTTATACTCTTGTATTGAATAATGTTCTCTGTTAGTTACTTCAACTAATTCTCCTCTTTCTAATTTAAAACCTTTTTCAGAAATATGCTTGAAATAAGCATTTTGTAAATCTCTATAACTATTTTTTCCTCTCCAAAAATCTCTACAACATACTTTATCAATCTTATTTCCTTGTTTATCTGTTGTATGAACTACTGGAATAAATAACAAGTGCATATGAGGTGTATCTTCATCCATATGTACTACTGCTGATATTATATTTTGCTTACCTAAATTTTTGTAATTGCATATAAAGTTATAACTTTCGGTAAAATATCTTTTACTTTCTTCATATCCTATTTCATCAAAGAATTTTTGGTCAGAAGTAAATACCATTTCGCATATTATATTGCTATTACTTCTTATTTGACCTTTTAAATTGTATTTTTTCTTTATTCTATCAAACTCTTTTATATAACTTAATTCATTTTTCTTTAAATAATAATTTAGTTCTGTTCTACTGCTATCTATATTTTTATTTGAATGATTTTTTGTTTTTCTTTCATTATGCTTATATGCTCCCATAGCTTGTGCCCTTGTCAATTTCTCATTTCTAATTATGGCATAGCTCATATATTCTTTCTTGCTCCTTCTTAAATTTACGAGATAAGATTTTCTTGTCTAACACACTAGACAAGTTTTTTTCAAAACTTATCTGTGTGGCAGGAGATCCTGCACCCTTTCCTAAAAAATAACTAAAGTATTTTTTAGGCTTGACTCAAAATAAACAAGTTATTTTGAGTCAAGTGAAGTTGCACTATAAAGCACACCCTCGCAACTTCATATCAGAGCAAATTTCTACGAAGATGCTACTGCATTTTCATATGAGAAGTTAGCGTATAAGCTATCTAAAAATCCATCTGGATATTTTCTTTCATATTCACGAGTAGAAATAGCAGTTTTGTTATTGTTTCTCATATTGCTATGTCCTAAATTATTATATAAACAAATCATTAAGTAATTAGTTATATTCTTAATGTTACTACTATTTTTAGCAATATCTAATAATTGAATTAAGTTATCTTTATTTATTAAAGAAATTTTTGATAATATTTTTGAATTAGTAATTACTACACTACCCACCTTTAAATCATTAGCATAATACAATCTTTCAATTACATCTTCTAATATAGTTTGTTCCTTTTTTGTAAATTCCTTTAATTTGCATTTTTCTTTTACTTCATTTAATGAAATATATTCTTCATTACTTTGAAGATTGATAGAATCAGTATTGATTATATTAGTTTTGATATTATGAGGATTGATTGTAGGTAAAATTTCCGTATCAAGAGTTGTATTTTTTACTTTTCCAGAACCGTAATTTTTACTGTTCAAGATTTGTATATTGTCCTGTTCAATATCACTAATTATTTCTTCGTGTTGTATTTTACCAACATAAATTAAATTAGGTTTTCCTAAACCTTGTCTTTTTTCTGCTATTAAATTTACTTCTAATAATTGTTTAAATGCTTTTGTAACTGTCTTTTCAGATAAGCAAAGTTTATTTTGTACTTCTTCTCTTGTGAATATTAAATATACTCTGCCATATTCATCAAACCAATGATTTTTTTGTGATAGTGATAATCTATCAAGCAAGAAAGCATATAATATTTTACTATCTGAATTTAATTTTTCTTTATATAAGCTATTAACAAATAATTCTTGTGGTATTTGATAATAACTATTTTCTAATATTTCATTATTTTTATAATAATCTATTTCTTTCATCTTTGTTCCTTTCCAAGATGAAAGAGCATTTTAAAGTCCTATATAGTTTTTTAGAACTTTTTAAAACATTTTTCATTAACCTAAAAATTTTTTAAAACATAAATTTTAGAACTATTTTAAAACTTTTTATAGAATTTTTGAGAACTGAATAGAAAAAGAGTATTAATCAAAATCCATTGATTAATACTCTTTCAGACTTTTGCAATTTTCTTGAGTTCCCTCAAAATTGCTATCGTATGGTCGAGGTGAGGCACTCTAACCAATTGCTATTTTTCATTATTTATCAAGCATTTTAAAGTCTTGTATTTTTACCTTGAAACATTTCCTTGAAACTTTATTAAAAATAATTTTCATAAATTCTAATAAAGTTTCAAGGTTTTTCTTTTGTGTTTTTAAGCATAGTCATAATCATAATCTGAATCTACATTAAATATTTCTTTATCTATTAAATAATCTTCAACATTCTTATTTTCTGCCTTTTCAAACTCGACATCTACATCAACATAGTATTTCATTGTGACAGTAATATCAGTATGACCTAATATTTTCTTAAGAACTGCTGGAGCTATTTTTGCCTCTGCACATCTAGTTGCAAATGTTCCTCTTAACATGTGTGTATGAATATCAGTTTTCTTAACTAATTTTCCTTTTGTATTTTTTTCTTCATAAATTCCAATATTCAAATCTAGTGCAATTCTTTTTAGACTGCTATTTATAGAATTTTCTACATACATTGTTTTATCTTCTTTACAAAATAATAAATGTTCTTTATTGTCAATCTTATGTTCTAAAGCCCCTTGAATAATTTGATAAATTATATTATTCATATTTAAGGTTCTCTGACCTGTATTTGTTTTTGTTGTATTTCCTATAATTGCTTTTCCGCTATTATCTTTTGTTTGAGTTCTTCTAATATAGATTTTCATATTTTCTAAATCTATATCTTTGTCATAATCTAAAACTAAAGCCTCTCCTATTCTCATTCCTGTACTTAATAACAGTAATAAAATATATTTGTGTCTACAATCTTTGTAATTTGCATTATTTAAATAATCAACCAGTTTCTTTTGTTCATCAACTGATAGTGAAATTCTATGATGACTTTTATATTCGCTTTTAGGCTTTTCAACTCTATTATAGCCTTCCATAAAGTTATCTGTTATAATATTTTCATATTTCGCTTGTCCAAAAGCCATACATAATAGTTCATAATTTTGTTTTATTGTACTTTTAGAATAGTTTTTCAAGCTTTCTAAATATTTAACTACTTCATCTCTTGTAACTTTTGAAATAGGCTTATTAGTAAAATTTTCTTTTGATAATTTCTTTATTGTATCAGACTTTCTTTTGTGTGTTGCTTTAATTATCTTGCCTAGTTTATAATCTTCTTCAATTTTATTTTTTACAAGATCAATTATTGTTTTATTACTTTTTGTAATTATTTTAAATTCTTGATTTTCTTCCATTTCAATTTGAAATGATAATGCTTTATTAAATGCCTCTTTTTCGTTCTTTCCTACAAATGTTTTTGTAGTTCTTTTTCCTGTAATTGTATCTCTACCTGTTGTTACTATTGCTTTAGGTGTTATAGAAAAATAGAAAGAGTCACATTCTACATTGTTATCAATAACTTTTCCATTTTCAAATTTTGTTATTTGTCTATATTTACAGTTATCTTTCATTTTACAATGATTGCAAATCTCTTTGCTAGATAAACCTTTATCTTTTGGATTTTTAATTGTTTTTGTTAAATAAGTTCCTACTGTAATTCCTTTTACTTTATTCATTTTTTATTTTCCTTTCTTGTTAAACTTAAGGAAAACTCTTGATATATTTTGATTTTTTGTGTATAATAATATCAATACTATAGCAAGAGTTTTCTTATATTCGATTTAAAATAGTAGTTTGAAGGTTTAAATGTCGCATATTTAAATCTTCTTTTTTTATCATTTGTAATCTTACTCATTTACTTCGCTTAAAACTCTACGTGTACTTACGTATTCATTAAATGAACTTACAGCAACTTTAAATGATTTTCCAACTTTAATACAAGGAAAATCAGAATGATGGAATAAGTCTAAACAAGTTTTATTTCCTATTCCTAATATTCTTCTTACATCTGCTGTTGTATAAAATTTAATTTCGTTTTCCATAAGTTTTATCTCCTTTCGTATTTTAGTTTTATGATGATATTTTCCTTACCCCTCATCATCTGGGAATTATTAGATGGTAATTTACATTACACCACTGGACTTTCACCACTCCGACTATGTCCGAGTTGCACCCTATACGATGAGTTAAGGCTATGCAAGTGTCTCATTATGTTGTATCTAACAACTGAAATATTCAATTTTCAATGTGCAATTTAAAGAATTTTTGGAAATTCTATTGACTTTTTAAAGTAATTATTGTAAGCTATACATATCAACAAGTAATTACTCAACTTTATCAAATTATAACGTAAGCTTTATAATTTGTCAAGCGATTACAATAAAGTTTTTAAATAATTTTTAGGAGTGGAAAATGAAAGCTAATTTTTATATAGAAAATCAACGTTTCTGCCTTGCTTTTGACAGATACGTAATCGAAGAAATAAATGGAAAAAGATATGTTTTACCAGAAAAAGAAGCTAAAAGTCATGCTTCAACATTTTCTGATTGGATTGATAGATATTTAATAGATATTTTAAATATTGGAAAAAAAGTATATTATAAAGAGGAAGTTGAGGATATAGAAGTTTTAGATTATGTACGAAATTATGGACTATTTGGATTTATGGCTGATTTTCCAGTTAATAGATATTATGTGTTAGATGATAATGTTGCTTTAAGAGATTATAATTTGATTGATTATGAAGATCATATAACGAATATGAAATTGGAAGAATACTTAAATTTCTTTATGCCAAAACTAAATAATAATCAAATTAAAGAACTTATTGAAAAATGCAGAAAAGATATTTCTCCTAGAATAATGGAAAAATACCTAACACCAGAACTAAATGAATTCTTGATTTTTTCTAAAAACTATGGAGAACCTGTTGATATGATTTTACAATATGCCAAAATTCTATATGAACATCTAGTTCACTTTGTAGAGGAACGTCACTTAATGAATTATTCTCCGCTTATAGCAATAAATAATCTTTATACTAATATAGATAGTTTACACAATAATGAAATAGGTTTAGTATATGGTTATTTAAAACAGGCAATAGATTTGAATTTTTTAGTAAATTTATCACAAGATACTATAATGCTTAAGATTTGTAAATTCTGCCATAAAGCTTTTATACCTAAAAACTCAAAGGCAGAATATGATACACCACAATGTAAGAATAAAGCTAATGTATATAGCTTTAGAAAAAGGGCTCAAGAGGAAGAAAATTAATAATTATTGGAGGGGATATGTTTGAGAATATATTAAGAGAACTAGAAAATTTAGGTAGACAACCAATTCAATATAAATTTCCAATTGAAGTAGATGAAGATGGATATATCGATAAAGAATGTCCTAATGAAGAATGCTTATTTCAATTTAAAATACATAATGAAGATTGGAAAAATATTTGTAAAGATGAAGCTATATATTGTCCTAAATGTGGAAAATCAGAAACTTCTGATAAATGGTTTACAACAGAGCAAGTTGAAGAAGGAAAAAGACAAGCAATAAACAATATTAATGCAAGAATTGGTAGAGCTTTAAATCAAGATGCAACACAATTTAACAGAAGACAAAGTAAAGGTTTTATAAAATTAAATATGAAAGTTTCAGGTTTTAAAAGATATGAAACATTTTTGCCAATAAGCTGTAAAGACATTATTGAACAAAAAATTGTATGCGAACACTGTGGAACTAGGTATGCTGTTGTTGGTTCAGCATTTTATTGTCCTGCATGTGGAACAAATTCAGCTTCTCAAACATTCAACGAATTTATAAATACAACATATTCAAAGCTTAATAATATTGAAAATATAAGAAATGCTATTGAAAATAAAGATGATGCTGAAAGAATTATAAGAGCATTGTTAGAAAGTGTTCCAAATGATTTGGTAGAGTCTATACAATGTTTAAGTGAATCGATTTATAATGAATTACCTAATAAAAAAGAACTAAAGAAAAATGTATTTCAGAGAATATACGACAGTGATAAATTATGGCGAGAAGCAGTTAATCAATCTTTTGAAAATTGGTTAACTCCAGATGAATTTACTACATTCAAAATATATTATCAAAAAAGACATTTATTTTCACATAATAATGGGATAGTAGATGAAGAATATATAACAAAAACAAATGATACAAATTATAAAGTTGGGGAAAGATTAGTTATTAATGAAAAAGATGCAAAAGAGTTTACAAAACTAGTGGAAAAAGTTGGAAGTTCTATATTAAATATAAAACTTGATTAACTAAAAATATATTTATGAGGAGGTGCTAAATGGAAAATTATCCACCATATACAATAACTGATAAAATGTTAAATTATGTATCAGATATTATGAAAAAAATAGGAGAAGCAAACTATTTTGAAAGTTTAAATAGATATCCTGAATTAAGAAGAAAAACAAGAATAAGGTCTATACATTCTTCATTAGCAATCGAAAATAATCAATTATCATTATTTCAAGTTGAAGATGTAATTAATGGCAAAATGGTAATTGGAGAGCAAAAAGATATTCAAGAAGTAAAGAACGCTTATAAAGCTTATGATGAGTTAGATAAGGTGAATCCATATTCTATAGAAGATTTAAAAAAATTACATGGAATTATGACCTATTTAATTGAAGAAGATGCAGGTAGATTTAGAAATCATGGAGAACAAGTTAAAGATGGAAATATAACAATTTTTATAGCACCATCAGAAAAAATGGTTCCGAATCTTATGGATCAATTATTTAACTGGATGAACGAAGCAAAAGAAACAGTAAATCCATTAATACTTTCTTCTGTTTTTCATTATGAATTTGTGTTTATACATCCTTTTGGAGATGGAAATGGAAGAATGGCAAGATTATGGCAAACCGCATTACTTGCAAATTGGGAAGAATTTTTTAAATATATGCCAATAGAAAGTATGATAAAGAAAAATCAAAATGAGTATTATAAAGCAATATATAATTGTAATAATGCTGGAAATTCTACTGAATTTATAGAATTTATGCTAAAAATGATAAATGATACAATTGATGAAATGATGAATTCAAAAGAAATGCAAGATAAATCTCAATTATTACTTACTGAAAATGAATTAAAAGTGATTGAGTGCATTAAAAGAAATGTTTTAATTAGTGCAAAAGAAATAATAGAAGAAACTGGTATTGCTGATAGAACTGTTAGAAGAATTCTAAAAAAATTGATTGATAACAATACTATTGAACCAATTGGAACTAGCGAGAAGTCGCCAAATAAGAAATTTAAATTGAAAGAATAATGGCAAAGTTATGGCAAAGTTGTGGCGAAGTTATGATGAATTTTGAATTACATTATTATGCTATAAAAATATATAAGGAATTGAATTTATGGAAGATTTAATAAAAAATATAATTGATAGAGCAAAATCGATGAGAACTAATCCAGAAATAACGGATTATGATATAGCACAATTTGTTCATATTGAGCTCGGTAAGGTTATGTATTATGATAATAATTATAGTGCTAAACTTGAAAATGGAAAAGGTGAAACAGAGTTGTCTAGTACTAGAAAAAGCAATATGTTAAGAGCAGATACGGATAAATCAAAAAAAGCACAAATATGTAAAGGGATGGCAGAAATTTATGCTGAAATATTAAACGAAGTAGGAATTGAAGCTAGAGCAATTGGAATAGAAAAAAAGGGAGAAACACAAGAATTAAGTCAAGATGAGGCAAAGCATTATTGTGCAATATTTAAAATTGGAGAGCAAAAATATGTACAAGATTATTTGATGGAATCAGCTTTGATGAGAATTAAAATAGGAGAAGCAGAAATAGCTGAAAATATGCCAGGAATTTCCCCTATTGAAGAATATAAGGAGCGTGGACCGAGAAGCTTAATGCAAACAGACTTATCTCATGAATATTTAGATAGAATATTCGGAGAGAATATGATTGATTTAAATGACGGACAGCGTTTTGATCTTATTTTTGAAAAATTGAATCAATATTTTAGAGATACAGAAACAGAGTTTGGATTTGAAGAAGCAAAAGATTTTGTTTTTCTTGCTGGTAAAAATTTTATAAGAACGAAGCCAAAAATAATAAATCTTGTAAGAGAAAATGAAAGTGAATGTGGTTTTGCATGTATATATGAAATTGATGGTAAGAAATATTTAGTAAGAGGTGGAGATGAAAGTTCAGATATTCAATTTCCAGCAGGTGAAATTTCAAATAGTGATTTTGCAGAAATATTAAATCAAGGATATGAAGGAAGAAGTCAAGAAGAAAGAAAATATATTGTACAAGACAGAGGAAGTTACAAGGAGGATAATATGAGTTCAAAAGAATGTTTTCATTTTACATATTTAAATAGAGCTTTTAGTATAAGAGAAAAGGGACTTACGCCAAGAATTGAAGATAATTCAAAAGCTGTAAAAGATTCATCTGATAAAGTTTCTTTTTCTGATGGGAGATATGCAGTTGCTGCATTGATGGCAAATTTTTATAGAGTATATACAGATATAAAAACGGGAAAAAGAGACAAAGATAAAACTGATCCCGATTTGGAAAAGAGAGTTATAGAATCAGAAAGTTTTGAAGATTTTTTAGGTGAAGGTATGTATTTTATTTTTGATGGCACTGATATAGAAAATACAGGTGGAAATAAAGGACATATAAATCCTTTTGATGCTGGGACAAAAGAAAGTATTGAACCTGATAAATTAAAAGTATGTATGTTGAGAAATGAACAAACAGGAGAATTATCATATTCAAAATTTGATTTTGCTCAATATTTAATGATGAATTTAACTCAAGATGACTATTCTAAAATGCCTGATGGATTAATTAGTGATATAGAATATTATAAAGAAAATCATTCTGATGAAATGAATAGATTTAAAAATTCAGAATATAGTATAGAATTTATGACACTAGATGATTTTTGCCAGGTTTACAAAAAAGAAATTGATGAAGATATAAAAAAACAAGAAACTAAACGTAGTAAATGTATTTCTATAAAAGATGTTGTGAAAAATGCAATAAGTAATGGTATTGCTACAGAACAAGTAGCACAAATGGATAGAGCACAAAATACTCTATCTAATGAAAGAAATATAGAGAGGGAGTAACAAAAGATGAATAATACATATTCAAAAGCATATACAGAAGTATTAGAGATTATCAATCATTTTTCTGAAGAAGAATATAAAAAAATACCAAAAGAGAAAATAGATTTTTTTGAAGAAAACAAAGATAAAGATTATAATTTTAAAATTGATCCAAATGTTAATTTAGCTGAACAAAATATTTCACAAAATGCAAATGCCATATTGGTTTCACTATTTAGAGATTGTTTTGCTACTGATAAGCAAAAAGAAGTATTAAGGAACTTATTACAGCAAAATCAAGAAAAAATAGAAATTGAAAAATATGAAAAATATAATCCTAATAATATATTTAATAAGAGAGATTATACAGATGAATTAAAGGATTCAAAAGAAGAATTAGCTTTAGTTGAAATAAAAAATCAAACGTGGTATAAAAAAATTCTAGATTTCTTTAAAAGTATTTTTAAGAAATCTAAATAGAATTTCTTACAAGGGGAGCATACAGCTCCCTTTAAAGTTTTTAAATTTAATACTAATATTCAATATCAAAATCATCATCTTTCTTCTTAAATTGGTTTATATCGAGCTCGTTTTCAAAATTAAAGTTAGTATATGTTTCTTTCTCGAAATCACGTACAAGCTCATCTTCAGACGGATATGAAAATTTATGGCAAAGCCATTTGATAAATCTTTTTAAGGTTACTTTAAATTTATCTATCATCTTATTTAATTGTTTATTTTCTTGCTTTAATTTATGAATTTCTTTTTTATATTCATGTTCCATATTATAAGCTTTACTTTCAAATTTTAGTTCTAGTTCCTTTTCTTTATTTTCCAATTCTTCTTTAAGTAAACTATTTGAAAATCTTAAATTTACGTTCTTTTCTGTCATTTTTATATAGTCTTCTTTGAAATCTTCGGCAAAATCAACTGTATTTACTTGTTTTGATAATTCTTTATGCAATGCCTTGTTTTCTTGATAAAGCTTTTGGATTAGTTCATCTTTGGGCTTTATTATTGCATTTTCTATTTTTTCATCACGGTTAAATATTGCTCTTTTAAACTCTTTAATATTTGGTGTTTGTGGTAATTCTAAAGTTATATTTTCTAATACCTTTTTAGCATTTTCAAAATTAGTTATTTGTTTGTAATTTTGAATCGTTTCGTTTTTTCTTTTTGTTTCTTCTACTGGTAATCCTCTTTGCAAGTCAAAGCCTTTGCTTGTTATATATTCGTGAAAAGCATTTTGCAAATTTCTATAACTGTCTCTACCTTTCCAAAAGTCTCTACAACATACTTTATCAATTTCATGTCCGTCTTTATCTTTTGCATGAATTACTGGAATGTAAATCAAATGCATGTGTGGAGTGGTTTCATCAAAATGAACTACTGCTGAAATTATATTTTTCTCTCCAAGATTTTTGTAATTGCATATAAACTTGTAGCTTTCTTCAAAATATCTTTTAGTCTCTTCCATTCCAATTGTATCAAAGAATTCTTTATCTGATGTAAATATCATTTCACACATTATAATGCTGTTACTTCTAATTTGACCTTGTAAATCGTATTTTTTCCTTAGTTTATCAAATTCCTTTATGTAACTTAATTCATTTTTCTTAAAGTAATAATTCAAATGCAATTTACTAATATCTATTTCCTTATTCGAATGATTTTTTGCTTTTCTATCATTATGAACACATATTCCGATTAGCTTGGCTCATTGTTAATTTTTCATTTCTTACTATAGCATAACTCATTGCTCCGAAGTCCTTTCTTGCTCGAAACAAATTTATTTGTCTAACACACTAGACAAGCTTTCCAAACTTATCGTGTGCTCTGCGAGGCTCTCCTAAAAATGACCTAGCATTTTTAGACTATAAATTATAATGAACTAGTCATTATAATTTATAGTGAAATTGCCCATATAAAGTATAGATGGCAATTTTATATTAGAGCCATTGCTTACGAAGTTATAACTTTGTTATCATAAGCAAAGTAAGTATAGAGAAAATCAGGTGAGCCATTTTCATAGTCCCTTCCTTTATAAGAAACTTTATTTTCTTTTTTCTTTGAAATAGAAATATTTGTATTCCCTAAATTATTATATAAGCAAATCATCAAATAATTTTTAGCATTTTGTATATTAGGTATATTCTTCAATATATCTAATAATTGAATTAAATTTTCTTTTACTATAAGTTTTAATTTGTCTAATATTTTATAGTGATTAACTGTTACACTTCCTACTTTTAAGGTATCTTTATAATATAAGCTATTAATAACATCTTCTAAAATAGTTTTTTCTTCTTGTGAAAAGTCCTCTAGTTTGCATTTATCTTTTATTTCTTTTAAATAAAACTCATCATCACTATTAGGATTGATAGAATCAGTATTAATTATATTAGTTTTGATATTATTAGTATTGATTCCTCGTAAATTCTCCGATTCTAAATTCGTAATATTTTCGTTTACAGAATCGTAATTTTTACGAATCAAGAAACGTAGATTTTCCGTTTCTTCATGTTGTATTTTTCCAACATATATTAAATTAGGCTTTCCTAATCCTTGTCTTTTCTCTTGAACAAGTCCTACATTATTTAATTGTTTAAATGCTTTTGTAGCAGTTTTATCAGACAAATTTAATTTTTCTTGTACTTCTTCTCTTGTAAAGATTAAATATATATTTCTTTCATCATCTATCCAATGATTTTTTTGAGATAGAGATAATCTATCTAGTAAAAAAGCATATAATATTTTACTATCAGAATTTAGTTTATCTTTATATAAAGAACTTACAAATAGTTCTTGTGGTATTTTATAATACGAATTTTCTAAATATTCATTATCTTTATAAGGTTTAAATTCCATAAAAAAGTTCTCCTTTCTGTTTATTTGAAGAACTTTAAAATTACTTGATATTTTTCCTTGAAACTTTCTTGAAACATTATAAGAATTTTCTTGAAACTTTTTCTTGAAGAAAATAACCGAATTTTATAGAATTTTTCTGAACTCAAAAAAATTATGCTATTCTCAAATTTCTTTGAAAAATAGCATAATTCATAACTTTTGAATTTTTATAAATTCTCTTAAATTCCCTTGAAAAAGGGTAAAAAATGGTCGAGGTGACAGGGATCGAACCTGCGACCTCATGGTCCCAAACCACGCGCGCTACCAACTGCGCTACACCTCGATTACAAAGTACCAATATAATATAACATAATAAAAATGAAATTTCAAGCCTTTTTGCAGAAAATTTTAAAAAAACTTGAATAATTAAAAGAGAACTGTTATAATATTAAACGGATATGCACCAGTAGCTTAGCTGGATAGAGCATTCGGCTACGAACCGATAAATCGGTAGCACATAATCCTTTATACAAGGGAATTTGAGAAAAGTGTTGAAAGTCGTTCCCCAATTTGTTCCCCAAAAATGATAAATTTAGTTGTATATTCTCTAAATTTATGCTATACTTATTCAAGTTAAAAATATACATGTAGCTGTAGCTCAACTGGATAGAGTACCTGGCTACGAACCAGGCGGTTGTAGGTTCAAGTCCTATCAGCTACACCAAAATACACTTAGCAATAGGTGTATTTTTTTAACTTGCTAATCTTTCTTCCGGTCTAATATCTTGTATTCTTAATTTTACTACATTATTAAAGTAGGCATCATTTTCAGCAATAAGTTTTTGTAATTCAGGCTCACTATTTTGTTTTCTATATAATTTTAACATTTCATTTCTCTTGCGTTCTTCTGTAATATGGATATAATATTTTCTTGTTGTATCAAAATCAGCATGTCCCATAATAACATGTAATACTTCAGGAGGCATACCTAAAGTTGAACATAATGTTGCAAATGAATGTCTTAAACCATATGTAGTTAGATGTTCTAATTTATATTTCTTTATAAATTGTGGCATCTTATTTGTCAAATTTTCAGAAACAAAAGGTCGACCATTTTCATTTAGAAATACATATCCATTTTCATCCCATTTTCGACCTAATTTTTGATATTCTTCCATTCTACTTGCTTTTATTTGCAATAATATTCTTTTTAGTCTAGGGTGCATTGGTAAATCTCTTAAACTTTCAGCAGTTTTCAAATTTCCATCGCCTCTTGTATGACCAATTTTATTCAGATTATCATCATATACAATAATATCTTTATAAGCATTATTTATATGAACAATATCTTTTTCAAAGTCCATAGCACACCATTTAAATCCACAGGCTTCTTCAGGTCTTGCTCCTGTTAATAATATAGATTCAAATAAATATACCCATTGTCTTTTATCTTGTTCAAAAATATCTAGCCATACTTCTTGTCGGTCCTGTTCTAAATGTTCAATTTCAATTCCTAGCGATTTTTTATCTTTAGATATTTCAATTTTTTCTGCTGGATTATCTGGCCTTAATTTTTCTTTTACAACAAGGTCTAATGATAACTTCAAAACAAGTTTAATATCTTTCAAGTATTTTGTAGAATAGTCTAATTCTTCAAAATGTTCTTCAATTTGTTCTTGAGTAATAGTGGTAGCATCTAAATTACCGAAATGTGGTAATACTTGTGTCTTTGCTGTCCTCCAATAATATGTAACTGTTTTAGGACTTATTTTTTTCTTTTTCTTAACTCCTTTAGTCTCAGATTGTTTCTTTTTTTGCTTTATCATCTTTTCTACATATAAAGAAATAGGATATTTTACTTCATCTTTTTTTATTTCTCTTTCTCCATTTGCCTTTAATTGATTATTCCTCACACATTCCATATATTCATCAAATTTATTTAATTCCATTTGACATTCTGGGCTAAAAACTTGAATATTAGCAAATTCTTTATTTTTCTGTAATTCAATATATTTAAGTAAAATTGCTTCAGCTAATCTTTTTCTTGCAATGTCTTCATTAGCACCATATTTTGAAATTCTAGGATTTGGCGCACCTGGAATATTTAATTGTAAAGTAACACGAGCCTCCTTTCCATTCTTCTTGTCTCTGATACTTACTTCACCTTTTTTGGTTCTATTTTTTTCCTTCTGTAACTTTGTTTTAGTAGGTGTTATTGTCCTTTCCATTTTCACTCCTCTCCGTTAAAGAAGTATAATAAAAAAGCAGATAAAAATAATGGACAATAAATCTATTAAATTTATCTACATTTTACCATTTTCAACTATTAAAATCAATGTTCAAATTTTAATATGTATATTTTCCATAACTATTAGAAAACCATCTTGGCAGAGCTTCTTTATCAATAAGTATTTTTCTTTTTAAACGAATAGCAGGAAAACCATCCATTTTCACAAATTCTAACATTGTATTTCTACCAACACCTAGCATTTTAGCAGCTTCATCTACTGTAATAGTTAATTTATCATTTTCACTCATTAATACCACTTCCATTTTTTAATTGTTCTAATTTTTTTCTTGCTACAGATTGGCCATCAGCAATAGATAGTACAACATTTCTAGGATATAATTTAAAACATTGTTTCATTTCTATACCTAATGTTTCAGGATTTAGTTCACCTTTATAATTAGAACTTTGCATATAATCTAATGTAATTTGTGCATAGGCAACAGCTTCTTTTTTATTCATTTACTGCACCTCCAACAAATGCTTCAAATAGAGTTATTACATTGTCCCATTTAATCATAGAAAAAGCATTTAATTGTACTTCACATTTTTCAATATATGAAAAATCTTCTTTACTCCTTATTGCAATTTCTAATTTTTTGTTATTATCAGCAGTATAGTATATTTCAGCATAAACTTTGTCTTGACTTGTATTTAATTCATCTGCGAGTTTAATTAATTTTAAAAATTTTTCTTCCATAAATATCATTACCTTACCTTTCTTTGATATATTTAGGAACATCTGAAGAACGACCTAGTTTGCTATCGAACTCAAATCTCCTTTTTGAAGGGTTATAATGGTAGGCACTAATATTCCATTTTCTATAATTTTCATCTGATAAGTGTCTTGACTTTGATAATTCTCTTGTTGCCTGTATGTGTTGTGATTCAACAAATGAATAATTATCTTCAATTCTTTGTTTTTCTCTTTTGTTTTTCATAAATTGATTTTTACTAATTTTTCTTTTTTTACTATTTTCATTTTTTCTATATGTTTTTTCTTTATCATATCTAATATCTTGTTTTATAATTTTTGTAATATACGATGAAGAAATATTTAGCAATTTGCTAATTTCAGTTACTTTTAAATGACTAATATAAAATAATTCAATAATTTGTTTTTTATTTTCCATTTGTAGATTACTCCTGGTTAATTTTTTGTCAACACTTTTTGGATATGACAAGACTATTAGAAATTTACTTAATTTCTAATTCTTTCATTTTATTTTTAAATGCTTCTTGTCTTTTTTTCTTTTCCTTTAACTCTTTGTGTAGTCTATATTTTAATTTTATTTTAGGTAACAGAATATCAAATATAAATAAGATTACAACAAACGATATTCCTAATAATACAAATCTAAAAAACATCTCATATTCTCCTTTCATAATATAGGTAAAGACAGACAAGAGCATGTCCTATCTGTCTTTTAAATAATATAGTGCTTCCTTCAAATTTGCCCTTCACTATATTTACAGTGAGTATCTTTGCAAAATTCTCCCCTGAATTTAAAAAAAATTAAAATGTTTAAATTGAAGTTTAATTGAAATAGAATTAACTAAATTACTAATAGTAATAAAAATGTGAAAAATAAAAGAGAATACTTTTGGATATTACTAGTGGATTTACCCAAAGATGTATTTAAGTAAAAACATATTGACTAATTGAAGTGAAAAAAATTTAGATAAAATTGTTTCTATGATTAGACTTGATACAAGTACTATACTCTCTTGTTTTTTATTGAAAAAAAACTTTTATTATGATATATTTTATTAATATAAAATCTTGAGGAAATAAAAAATACAGAATTTTTACTATCTATATGAATAAGAAGTGAAAATATAGAATACTTAAAAGAAAAAATAAAGGCAATTGCTAAATTTGAATACGTAATATATTTTTTATAAATAATAAAAAATAGGAGGAACTTATGAAAAGAGAATATGATAAAAACATAATGGACCAAATAAATAAAAAAGAAATTGATACTCTAGTAAATATAATGCATAATGTCTGGAAAATTGTTAAAATACTTTTAATTATATCAATTATAGTAGGATTTATTTTATTTTTAATGGTTGCTTTTTTATTTAAAGACCAATACAGTCCTGATTTATTAACTGAATTAGAAAGAAAATATAATGAAAAATTTATTGTTATTTCTCAAATAGAAAAAGAAAATCATATTAATTTATATAAAATATCCCCTAAAAACAATAAAAATATTATCTTTAATGCTTATCAAAGAATATCCACTATTCAAGATGACTATAGAGAAACAGCAATTAAATATTATCTTGAAAAATTTGAAATTGAAAATGTTATAAATGGATTAGAAAAAAAAGAGGATATCTATTCATTATTGAATAATAATGAAGTTAAGTTTTTAACTTTTGACTTTTGGATTAATATTAATAGCTATGAAGATATAGAACAAGCAACTACTGACATATATAATATAAATAAATATATATCACAATATGTAAAAAATGATGCAATATTTACTTTAAGTCAAAAAATTAAATTTAACAATTATGTTAGTCCAGTTAACTATCGTATTAAGTATGTGTTAGAAGATTTAATATATGAAGAAAAATATTATTATATAAATTACCTAAAAGAAAATAATCTTAATTTATCAGCAATAAGTAATACTGATATATATACTATATGGAAACCTAGAAAATTAAAAATAATAGTAGATGGAAATATTTTAGAAAATACAAATAATACCCCCTTAGTAGATAATAGTTTTGCTATATACAATCCCAAAACTAAAGAGTATGATATTAGTTTAATTAATATATTAGAAAACACTAATAATATAGAAAAAATAACTAATAAAAATGGAACTTTAGAAGAAATTAGATATAATAAAAGAAAATATACTATTAATAAAGACGATAAAGACAGTTTATCTAATGAAAGTAATACAAAAATTTTAAAAGAAATCTTAAAAGTAAATATTGAATACGATTATTATAATCATAAATTATACATATTTTTTTAGTATAGTGGAGTGAAAACACTCCACTATTGATGGGAACATTTTATATTAATAGTTAATAAATTTAACGGTCCTATAAATATTTTATAATACGGACCAAAGAGATGCTACTATAACAGCAGAACCATTTACAACTTCATAATAAACATTATAGGATTCTCCATTTTTCATGCCAAACCATTTTGTTTGTTTCATACTTGTTGGCAAAAATCCTGCCCAAATAGTTCTTCCATCCTTTTTTGAAGTTACTGCAACATAAACCGTAGATGTCGTAGAATTATTTGCTTCTATTGTCAATTTTGCATTTGAAGAATACCCATCTGGATTTAAAGTAAAATTACCTTGTCCTGATACAGGATTCCATGTACTTGCATACCCTCCCGCTTTAAACGGTTGAGCAGAAACATTTGCATCCAAAGTTTCTGCTGCATGTACATTACTAGGTGCAAAAGTGCAAATTGAAAAAGCAACTAAAACTGCAGCCATTACGGCAGTGATTTTTCGTGTAATTTTTAACGTTCTCATAAAAAAGTCCTCCTTAATAAAATACACAAAAATGTCCCCATCTAAACCCATATCAAAAATTTATAATTTGGGTTTATATTACATCGCTTTTTTAGCGATTTACAAATTATACCATTTATCTTTTTAATTGTCAATATTTGTAACTAAAAAACAGATAAGCATATCTCTATTTTTATAATATTATAAAGTGTTAATCTCATGAATATTGATTAACACTTTAATAAAATAAACATGGATGATATACTATGTTTATTTTATTTCACAAATTTAAGCAAATGGATTTTTTGTTTTACACATTTTAAGAACTATCAATTTTGAGTATTATGCTTTTGTTCATAAATAGATGTTATTTTTACATTTTTCACCTCTTGAGCATATTTTCTATGCAAATATTTAAAAAATAGCAGTTTCTATTATGTTTTGAATTTACTTTTACAATTTGCTATTTACTATATTTATAGTAAATATTCTTACAATATTCTCGCCCTAAATTTTAAAATTTATAATTTTTTATTCCTTCTATCAATTTTAAAATTATGAATTGATAACGATCTTCATCTCCAAAACTGTATTTTTTAAGCATTTTCTTTTTTCTATCAATAATTTCTAACATAGCCATTTCATTACCTTTTTGTGCTAATACTCCTAATTCATATAAACTTTTATTTTTCATTTTCTGAATCTCCTTTCATATAATTTCTTAATTTATTAATTGCCCTTATTTTAATTTTGCTAATAGTTTTTGAATATATTTCTAATATTTCAGCTGCTTCATTTTGTGATAATTCTTCATGAAAAAGCAAAAAAATAACTGCCTGTTCAATATCTGACAGACAGCTTAAAGCAGTATTTAATTCTAAACGAGATTCAACATCGTAAATATCAGAACAAGGACAATTAGTGTCAATAAATCCTTGTAAAAAAGTCGAAAAATTCTCATTGTTTAATATAGTATTTTCTTTATTGATAATATTCATTTGTTTTTTAAAGTAAGTTCTTGAAGATAAAATAATAGTTTTATTTAGGAAACTATCAAACCTTTCTTCCTTATAGTCATTTTTATTTTCCATAAGTGTTCCTCCCAAATTTAAAATTTGGGCTTAATATTCCTGCTTAAGAGGAACACATTAGAAATTAAAAACCTCCATTCTTATAAAATTTTTATTTAACAATACATAAAAAGGGCAAAAAAGCCTGTTTAAGTAAAATCTCATCATAAGTACATCTATATACTTCATTTGCAGATATGTTCTACTTAAACAGGCTATAATAAGCCCTGTAAGGAGTATATAGGATTTTTTGTGCATTTTCTGTCGAATTTTGTAAGACATTTTGTCGAAAATCGACTTATAAAAAGATTGTAAATCTTTTTAATTAGCGAGAAATAAGCATTTATAAAATTCGACATACTTCGATAAAGTATATATTTTTACACATATAAAGTATATATTGTTTTTATGAAAGAATATAAAATATACATATAGAGAGGTGTTTTAGATGGAGGGTTAATTGTAATGGCATTAGATAAAGTACTAATAGGGGCAAGAATACGAAAAATAAGAGAAGAATTATTTTGCGAATCAAGAGTAGATTTTGCTAGAAGATGTAATTTAACAGAAAGACATATTGGTCAACTTGAGAGAGGAGAATTTTTAATTAGTCTACCTTCTCTTGACAATATTATTACTGCAACAGGTGTTGACACAGATTTTATTTTGTATGGAAAAGGTGAAAATGACAGATTAAAAATAAAGCAAAATTTAATTTCCTTTATTGATAAAGCAGACAAAGATGAATTACAAATGTATTATAAATGTATAACTACTATAAGAACTTATGTCAAAAAAGTTGAAAATTAATTGATTTCAGGGTAATTTCATAAAATATTACAATTTGTAATATTTTATGAAATTACCCTGTGTAAAAACATATAAAAATTGTTAATTATTGTATAAAATTAATAAATTGCTTAATTACAATTTATTTGACAAAGCCAATAAACCTTCATTATCTGTGTATAAATATACTTTTATAGTATTCAAGCTATTATGTCTGATAATTCCAACATTTTCTAAAAACTTTGTATATTTAAGTTATTTTCAAAATAATATAATTTATGGAATCTGAAAAACTTAAAATATGTATATTGATAAATTTAAAAATCTTTTATTTTTGAAATAATTGTTTCTATAAAATATCTAGGAGAAATTTTATTCGAATTTTGAAAAAATTTTTCTAAAACATTTTTATCTGTATACCTATACATTGAGTTAATAGACTTCTCTATGGCCCATTTTATCTGAGAAGGATTAGCATTTTTAAAATTATTAGAAATATAAGGATACAATTTTTTTTCAAAATTACTAATTAAGTTCGGATAAATAGTACAAACTTTTATACATTCAACTAAATATTTATATCCTTTACTTTTTACATTAAAATCAAAACTAGATAAAAAATTAATAATTTTATCATTAATTTTATCATCATTAATTTCACTAATTATGGAGTTTAAATAGTTAATCAAATTATCATAATTTATAGGTTTTAATAATATACCATAAATTGAATTTAGACATTTATAAGAAGATAATAGTTCATAATGAGCAGTAATAAGAATAATTTTAGGCATATCAATTTTTTCACTAATTAACTTTTCTATAACTTGGAATCCATTTAAAAGTGGCATTTTAACATCTAATAATATGACATCAGGTTTTAGTGATTTTATTTTTTCATATGTATCTAATCCATCTACAGAAATTCCAATAATATTGATTTTATTATTAAGTTTTTTTATAGAATTAAATAAATTAATATCGAAGTCTTTATTATCATCAGCTATGAGTAAACTAATCAAAATAAACACCCCTCAATCATTATATTACATTTTTTGCCAAAATACAACAAAAAAACATTTTTATTTTTTCCATTTTCTCCACTTTTTTATCAATTTTTTCTATTTTTTCCAAAAATATTTTTTATTCAATTAAATAGTGATATAAAATAATTAGAAAAACTTTTTTAAAGGAAGGAGGGAATAAATATAACTTTTACTAATAATATTGTTGCTAAAAATAAAATAAAGGAGGAAATTAGAATGATTAAAAATTTTAAAAGACGAGTACTTGCAATGGTTTTAATTTTTACGATTTGTATTGGACTATTCTTACCATTAAATGTACAAGCAAATGATGCAACAGCGGAAAATCTAATAAATGATACAACAGAAGAAACTCTAATAAATGACATAATAGAAAAAAATCAAATAACTGATACGGCAGAAAAAAGACTAGTAGATGACACTGAGAATAATATTTATTATATTTCTAATATAGCGGAAATAGGCAAACTTGGAATTTACGGAAATATTCCCGATGCGAAATTTTTCTTGACAACAGACATAGACTTTAGTAGTACAGAAATAAAACCATTTTGCGACAATTTTAAAGGTACATTTGATGGATGTGGTCATACTATATCTTTTAATATAGATGAACATACAGGAGCTTTTGCAAATACTCAATATTTAGGACTTTTCAGCAAATGTACAGGAGCTACTATAAAAAATTTATATGTTAATGCAAATATTTCATTGACAACAGGAGGCTCATTCTTTAATCCAAGTGTATATATTGGAGGAATTGTTGGAAGTTCAGCAGATTCTACTATAGAAAATGTTCATGTTTCTGGCAATATAAATATACTAACTAGCAACGATAATAGTCCTTGGGTAGGTGGCATAGTTGGAGAGGCAACAAATACTAAAATTAATCTTAGTTCTAATACTGCAACAATAACGACAGAAGCAAACTCTTATGTTGGAATTGTAAGAGCCGGAGGATTATGTGGAGAATTTAGTGGTACAATAGAAAACTGTTATAATAAGGGAGACATACAATCAACAGCTGCTATTGATAGTCCTTATGCAGGAGGCCTTGTTGGAATCAATAAGGGAAATATAAATAAAAGTTACAATTCCGGAAAAGTTCAATCAAAAGGTCCAAGTACAAGTATGTCAGATATTTATGCAGGTGGAATTGTAGCAAAAGGAGAAAATGGAAGCTCTGTAGCAGATTGTGCAGTTATGTCTCCAGAAATAAGTGTTGCAACAGGCTGGATAAATACAGGGTATAAATATATAATAGCTAATGGTGGAAATAAAAGCAATAATATTTCTATAAATAGTATTAGTGGTTCTCCAACGAATGATTCTAATACTAGATATACACAAGATGAGTTAAAGACTTCTGCACCATATAAAAATTTTGATTTCTGTAATACTTGGGCAATAGATAGAAATAGTAATAGTGGCTATCCATATCATTATAGTAATAAATATGCTATCAATTTAGATGACCAAATTATACCTGCTGGTTTTAGCTTTTTATACACTAATAATTATATAAAACTAAGTGATTTAAGACAAGCAACTGATGGATTTACTTTATGTGTAAAACCATTTGGTGAAATATTATTGGATTTAGGCATTACGGATAATAAACTAAATGGAGATGATTATATAACACTTGAATCATTAAATAATTGGTATCTTTTTAATAAAGGAAATTGTTATAGCATATTAAAGATGAAAACAGGACATACAGACAAAGGACAAATAGGAACATCAATTCCTTTTATGGAGTTTAATATAAACTTATTGGAATTACTTTATCAAGATTTAAGTCAACAAATTCAAAATTCAGAAACAGAAAAACAATTATATAACGAACTCTATTGTATTATATATAATAAAATAGAGTCTGGTAATGTTTATAGTCCTGATTTAGCTCATTATTTTAATAGTACTGATGCTCAAGCAAGTTACTTAATTGCGGAAGAATATATACGAAAAGTTATGAATGTCGACAGAGATTCAGAAGGATATATACAAGTACCTGAATTCTTTTCTAAAGAACAAAAAGAATTCTTATTATCTATACCTAATATTTATGATGAAGAAAACAATAGAATCAGAGTAAACAGTTATAATTTAACTAACATAGAAAAGAAAGCTATACTAGTGAGCCGTACGGGAAATAAATCTATGAATAATTATGCTGCTGAAAATATACTTCATGCATTTTACACATCAGCTTTAGGTCCATTTTTGAAAGGACCAGATGATTTTATTGAAATAAATGGAGAAGTGCTAGATAAAGTCGCAGGTTTTACAAAATTTAAAAATGCAATAAAAGCAGATGCTGGAGTGGGAGAAGAAAAATTCTCAAAGGGTCCTATTGATTTTGTTCCATTTATGGCTAATTTAGAGAAACTTCATGGTGATGTATAATTTTATTATTCATTGTGAATTATAAAAATTTTTTTATATACGACTAGATTTATATTTTTACTTATGCTAATATAGATAAAAATAAGTTATATAGGAAGTTTGTAATGGAAAAAAATATTAAAAAAATATTAATTATCTTTATGATTCTAATTATTTCTTTTGGAATACTATATTTTTTTGGAAAAGCATTTAAAGATGAAAAAGGTAATTACCTATACATACAAATGAAAGAGATTAGTGATAATCAAAGTCTTATAGGATTATCCAAAGAAGAAATTATTAAAATATTAGGAAATCCAATATATGAATTTAATGATCAAAGTGGGAATGTATATGCATACAATGCAGGAACTTTAACACAAGGAACATTTTTTATTAATACAACACTTATTTTGGATTGTGCTTACAGTGCTGAACTTAGAATATTTTTTGATGAAAAAGATAAAGTAGAATATACTAGAATTAGTCTAATTCCATAAGATAAATTTAATAGTAAACATATGGAAGAATACCCCATAATAATATATGTTATTTGGAGAATCATAATTTAACTTTATATAAAATATACTAAAAAATGTAGCATAAGTACACTTATGCTACATTTTTTAGTATATTTTATATAGAGCAATTATTATATTTGAACTGAATATAAAGTTATTTTTCCTTATTTTGATACATAGACATCATTACATACATACCTTGTAGAAATCCATTTTTATAATACAATTGATTTTCTCTGAAATAATAATTAGAAGTTGTTTCTGTTCTTTTTTCTAAAAGACTATATAATTCTTTTCTGCTTTTGGGATGTACTTTTTGCTTTATAAATTTATATAAATTATCACTACTACATATATCTTCTTTACGACATACTTCTAATTCTTTATCTTTCATATCAAATGTATCTGAATCTTCCATCTTTTCAAAAAGTAAATCAAAAAAATTTTCTTTTATATCTTCCATTTCTCTGCCCTCCTTTCGTATCATTTATATTGTATAAAAAATACATATTAAAAAGGAATGCTGAAAGAAAAATTTTTTAAAGTAATAAAACACTTGCAGTTGTAAGATTATAAAAGATTTCTAAAAAAATATTTTTTCCATACAAAAAATTGTTATAAATAGCATAAAATCAAGAAAAAAATTTTTTTACTTGTGCTTATTGAAATTAAATAAAAATCTATATAAAATATAACTGTGTATAAAGATTATGTTGTATCATAAGATATGACTACCCATAAAGATTACTTTATGGCATAACTACTAAAATTTAGTTAGTAGCAGTACATCTACATTTTATATGTAGCATAAAATTGGGATTAAGCACATAAATATATAGATTATTTATCGTGCCTTAAAATAAAGAAAGTAATAAATCTAACAAGTTCCCCCTTTTAGATTATTGCTTTCTTTTTTTGACCAAAAATAAAAAGAAAGGAGGATTTAATCAAAAAATCTTTTACACAAAAAATTGGAAGGAGTTTTTAATTATGGAAAGTGGTTTTAGTTTTGAATTATACGAGATGGTATTTGAAAACTGTTTTATACATAGTTCAAGATACAAAAACGGAAATTTACAATTAAGTTTATTTGGAATTGATCCAGAAACAAACCAAACTGCACATTTTGCAGATATTACACTAGACCAAAATAGTAGAATGTTAAAAGAGGATGAAATAGTAGTTGATTGTAAATACAAGCCTAAAATGATACCACAATTAATTAAGCTTGGTATTTTAAAAAAGCAAACTGGTATCTGTGTTTTAGGTAATTGTATATACCCTATTTATACTATTGACTTTACTAGAATAGGTGAAATTAAATATTGTATGCAAGAATTAGTTGCAGCGTAAATGAAAGGAAGGTAAAAAATGGAACAAACAAGAAATACTAACTTGCCAATAATTGGTATGGTTCAACATGGAATACAAATTCAAAATCCAAATGGAACAAAAAGAGCTAAAGAATTAGGACATTTTATTGCAAAAATACAAGATAATTATATGCAAAAATTCTTACAAAAATTTAAAGAACTATATGAAGGAAAAAAATATATAGAAATTGAGTTTGTAAATGATAATCCTTTGACTAAAAAATTTGTAAGATATAATCAAGGTGGCGAGGTGTGTTATTGCTTAGAAGGAAATAACATAGGTAGCCAAAAAACTAAAAACGGTTGGAAACCAATAGAATGTAATACTGTTGAATGCCCATATAGACAAAGAAATGAAGTAGGAAAAACAGCTTGTAATAGAATCGGATGGCTAAAATTTTTTATCCCATCAATTTCAATGGATAGAATATGGTTAATGAAAATTACAGGTCAAAAATCTATTGATAGACTAGATTCTTATATTAAAATACAAAAAGCTCAAGGAAATCCCTTAAATAATCGTTATATTTTATTTCTAAAACAAGAAGAACAAGAAAATAAATTTACAGGTCAAAAATTTAATAATTATGTCTTAGATATTTTGAAAAAAGAAGATTTTTTATTAGAACAAACAATTCCCCAAACAAGTGAAATTAGTGTAAAACAATCCACAGCAAATGCAGAAAATGTGAATAACAATGTAGTAAATCAAGAGTTGAAAGTAATTAATAACAATACTACTTCTAATGTTACTAAAGTAGAAACAGCAAAAGCTAAAGAAGTAAATTCAAAACAGTCTACTACTGCAAAAAAACAAACAAAAAGTAAAACTAAAAAAGAAGAAAACAAATCTAAAGAAACTGAATTAGGAGAAACAAAAACAGATAATACAGAAGATGAATTAAAAAATTGTTATGCTTTATTAAGTACCTTTACAGAAAAATTAACTAATAAACAAGGTGAATCTAAAGAATATTTAATTGGTGAATTTACAGATATGCAAGACAACATAAGTAATATTGTAATTAGACCAGAAGATTCAAAAGAAATTGCAGAATGTGATTTAGGAACATTTGTAAAATTAGATGTAAGTGAAATTGGAGGCAGAAAATTTGCAATGAAACTAGAGTTTATTGAAAAAAGGTTAAAAAATATAGCAGCATAAGAAAGGCACTCTTATACTACTATTCACACTGTCAGTTGCATTAACTTTTTATATTATACACAAATAAAAAGTAAAAAGTCAATGCTCAAAAAATAAAAATTTAATAATAAGGAGAATATGCAATGCACAATAAATTTAAGAATGGAATGAAAGTTATTGTATGTGGTCCTGGTGAAAATAATGGAAAGTTTTATAAAAATGTACCAGCAAAAATTGTTAATCGCGACCCTCATTATAAAGATTATTTAGTTAGATTTAAAAATGGTACAGAAGATTGGTTTTTACCGGAATATATACGAAAACCATATTCAAGAAAAAGGAAAAGGAGCAAATAAAATATGAAAGTTAATTATGTGAAAACAATAGGATTCAGGAAATTTGAAAAAGAATTTGAGACAAAACTTTATGATATAACAACTATTACTGGTGGAAATACAAAAGGAAAAACTAACATATTATATGCAATTATATGGGCTTTTTTAGGAAGTAATTTAACTGGTGATGAAAGAGTATGGCTTGGAAATAAGAATTCAGATGATTGCTATGTAGAACTAAAATTTACTGACAATGCAAATAATGAGCATACATTAGTTAGATATAAAAATAAATATGATAATAATAAAAATTTTATTGTATTAGACAACAAAAAAGCAGAACCAAAAGATTTACAGAGTTTTTATAGCGACAAAAAATTATTTTTATCAATACTTAACCCCAATTATTTTATTAATAAGCAACCAGCAGAGCAAAAAGCACTTCTAAACCAATACCTACCATTAGTTGATATATCAACAGTTTATGAAAAACTAGAATCCTCTGAAAAAAACTATTTAGAAGGAATACCAAAAAATATTATTGAATACTTAAAAGAATTAAATGGTAATAAAAAAATGTATGAGGATAAAATAAAAAATCTTAATGGAAAAATTGAATATGCAGAAAATGTTGTAAATACTGTAATAGAAGAAAAAAAGACATTTGAAAAAGATGAAGAACTATCACTTGCTAGGCAAGAATTATCTTTTTTGACTTCAAATAATGCTTTATTAAATAAAGAAAATCAACAAAAAATTGTTAATAATTTGCAAAATCAAATATCACAAATAGAAAAACAAATAAGTGATTTAGATACTAAAATGAAAACTGGCAAAAAGATATATTTAGAAATTAAAAGTAATGCTACTGTTTGTTGCCCTACTTGTGAGCAAAAAATACAAGAAGAAAGCAAAATTGCAACAATTAAGAATATGAAAAAAGATTTAGAAGGAGCATTTGATAATAAAAATAACCTTGAAAAAGATTTAGTAGATGTTAAAAGTAAATTAATGACTGAAAGATGTAAATTACATGCACTAGAAGGAACATCTAATATAGACAACGAAAAAAGAATAGCAGAAGTAAAAACTCAAATCGAAAGATTAGAGCAAGAACAATTAGAAATTGAAAAGTATAATAATGCTATTTTAGTAAAACAAAATAATATAAATGGAGCAAAAAAAGATATTGAAACATTTAAAAAGCAAATTATTGAGAATAGGTCTATTATAGATAATATCAAAAAAACAAAGGAAATTGCTGAAAAGCTATACATTAACTATATAGAAGAAAAAATGAAATTTGCTACTAAACATTTAAAAAATGTAAAAATCAAATACTATTCCATATTAAAAGATAGTGGAGAACTAAAAGAGGATTTTATTATTACATATAACAATAATGAATTGAAAAATTTATCAAGGTCAGAAACTATTGCTACTTCAATAGAATTATGCAATATGTTTAATAAAATTTCAGGAGTTAATTTACCATTATTTATTGATGATAGTGAATCATGTGCTGATTATAATTTTATACAAGATTATTCAAATGATACACAAATTTTAATTGCTAGAGTTGAAAAAGGACAAGATTTAAAATTTCAAGATAGTAGTTTGGAAAATACAAATTATTTACAAGCTGCATAAATAATTAAGAAAGGCAGAGAAATCTGCCTTTTTCTTATAATTAAAAGAAAGAAAGGAAAATACATATGAAAATCAAAGTTTTATTAGTTATACCAGGAAAGGAAGTTCAAACGATTAGAATTCCTGCAAGTATAAAATTTATAAAATCATTTATAGGAGAAAATTTATTTAGAATTAAATTAGATGAAAATACGGTACTTATTGCTAACAAAAATGCTAAATTTGATGACTTTAATAGAATTTTTAAAGGAAATATTATACTTGGAACATTTTTGATTATTTCTATAAAAAATAATCGTAAAGTTTCAATGAAAAAGAAAACTGTTAGAAAATATACTAATATGTTTAAAATTAAGAGACACCAAAAGAAAATAGATATTTATAAAGAAGAATTTTTAGAAGAATACTATTACAGACAAAGAGAAAGAAAAGAAAAAAATAGAAAGCACAATAAAGAAATTATCTTTAAAAATGTTGCATAAGAAAGGAAGGAAAAATATATGAATAAATTTATAGCAATGATCATTTTAAAACCAGATATTAAGGAAAAAAGAGTTAATAAGGTTCAAAATAGTATATTAAATATGTTTGAACAAAATACAAAAGTACACAGAATTTGGTATCTTGGAAAGCAAAAACTTGACTTTAACACAAAAAGATATAATGAAGGAATTTATTTAAAAATAAATTTAACGGCTAAACCTAAAAAAATTGAATATATAAGGCAAGAATTAAGAAAAAATCAAGATATCATATCTACTATTATTATAAATAATGATAGTGAAAAAAATAATAGATTACCAATATTTAAAGTTCAAAAATTACCATTTAATAAAAATATGCCTGTAAATAACATCTCTTTAAATGAACATGGTAAAAAGGTATATATGCTTATTAGTAAAAATATTAAATTACCTTTTGCAGAATCAGATATACTTGCAATTAGTGATGATTGTAAAAGAATTTATCAATATGCTAGTCAAAAATTACAAAATTATATTTTTGTAAAAGGATATCATACAACTAAAAAGTTCAAAGTTATTAAAGATGTAGAAAATGAATTAAAGAAAAATTGGAAAGTAGAACTTGTATTAGGAGATAATCCAAATGTAGTACAACAATTACTAATACAAGAAAAATACTTAATTTAGGAAAGGAAGGAATTTTATTATGAATCAATACGAAACAATTTTTATTATGAATAATCAAATCACTAAGGAAGAACAACAAGCTGTAATTGATAAAATTACAAGCTATATAAAGGAAAATGGAACTATAACTAAAGAAGATAACATAGGTGTTAAAAAATTAGCTTATGAGGTAAAAAAACAAAAAGAGGGTTATTATTATCTTATTGAATTTGAATCTAATCCAAGTGTAATTGACGAATTACAAAGAATATATCGAATTACAGATGCTGTTTTAAAATTTATTACTATAAGGAAAGATGATTAATGAAAGGAAGGAAAGAAAGATTATGAATAAAGTTATATTATTAGGAAGATTAACAAAAAATCCGGAAATTAGATATTCACAAAAAAATGATATGAAAGTTGCAAATTTTACTCTTGCTGTGAATAGAAAATATGTTAAAACTGGTGAAGAAAGGCAAACAGACTTTATAAATATTGTTACATATTCCAAATTAGCTGAATTTGCAGAAAAGTATTTAAAACAAGGTCTACAAGTATGTGTATGTGGCAGAATGCAAACTCGCATCTATGAAGATAATAACGGGCAAAAACGATACATAACAGAAATTATTTCTGAAGAAATAGACTTTGCAGATAGTCCTAAAAAAATAGATGAAAGTGTATTATATGCTAACACACCAGTTAATTCTCAAGCACAAGAAAATATAGATAATGATGTGATATCAAGTGGTGATGATTTACCATTTTAATAGATTGGAGGAAAGTAAAGATGAAATTTTATATAAGAAGTTTTGAAAATTCTCTTAAATTACCAGAAAACTATTTAAAAGTTATAAAAAAATATGCTAAAAATGGGAATGTGAATTTAATAAAGGATGATTACTATGAAATTGCAATAATTGAAATCGATTCTTTAGAAATATTACCACAATTTGAGAAAGACATAAGGGAAACTAGAGGAATTATTAGGAGTTTGGATTTTGTTGATATTCATGGGCTTATTTTTAATACCCTTGATGAAAAAGAAAAAATATATCAAATAGACATTTATGATAGTTACAATGAATAATAGAAAGGATGGTTATATGGAGAAATTTAATTATAAAATGTATTCCAAAAGTCAAATGTTAAACATCATTAAAAATGATGCTTTTTTATTTATAGATACTAATTTAGGAGAACACTATATTATCAAAAAACAAGACCTAGCTGACTTTATTATTTTAGAAACCTTACGAACAAAACATTTTGCAGAAATACAAGTTTATATGCCAGGTATTGAAGAACCAGTAATAACTACTTTTGGTTGGTTTTTAAATAAAGCTAATCCTCTTTTAAGAGAAGAAATAATCAAAAGATTAGTATTACTTCAAACAACAAATATAAAACCTAAAAAAGTTAGAATTTTCGATAATGAAATATTTATGAGATTGAGTAAAAAAGAAATGGGAATTATAAATGGAAAAATAAAAAACTTTGACAGATTTTATAAAAAATACGAATATGCTCAAAATAAACACAATATAAAAATGGAAGGAGTATAAATTTATGGAAACAAATATTATAAGTGTTAAATACGAAGATAAATACGAACCAAAAACTTTTAGTGGTAAATCATATAGTTATTATACAGCTATTGAAGTCAAAGTTGGAGATTTAGTTATTGCTCCAACTTCATATGGAGATAAAATTGCAAGAGTATCAGAGATTAACATACCAGAATTTAAAGTAGAACATATTAAGCCATATTTAAAATTGATTACAGAAGGAATTGATAAAGATAAATACTTACAAACAAGTGAAGTATCAAGAAAGGTTGCATAATTTATGACTGGTGATGATGTAGTAAATATTTTAGTACCTAAATTACTGGATATGGGACTTATTGTTCATCGTTATAATGCACATTCTACAAGCTCAATATATTTAAAACTAGACTATGGTCTTTCCTGTGGCATTCGTATTGCAGACCATCCAGGAAAGAAAAAATATAGTTATAGATTTAATGTGATAAAAGATTATAAAGGAGATAAGGTCATTTTAAAAGATGGCCTTATTTGCCGTTTTTATGATTTTAATGAGCTAGATAGTGTACTAGATGCAGTACAAAAAGAAAGACAAGAAAAAATCAATAAATATGGTCTACAAAACTACAAAATATATATGGAAAAGGAATCAAAAAGTGATTTATATATTAGATTCAAAAAACAAGGAGGAACATAAATGGAAGGATTAGAAAGATTAGAAAGCGAAGTATTAGAAATGAATAATTGTAATATTTCAGCTATTTTTGATTATTTAAAAACAAGAGAAGATTTATACGAGAAATTTAATAATGATGAGAAATCCATACATCAAATGTATGAGTTCATATATGAAAAAGCAAGAAAACAAAAGGTAGATAATGTTGCAATGATAAGTGATAGAGTTGTCTATTTATGGGCTGTTACCTATTTTCTTAAAAGTAATGATGAACTAGGATTAAAAGAAAAACGCGTAATGCCCCCTACTCCTGCTGAAGTAATAAAAGAGAATGAAAAAAAGACTAAAAAAGAAGAAACAAAATCTGAAGAAAAAAAACAAGATAACAGTCAACTTACTTTGTTTCAGGAGGTGCAACAATAATGGGATATGTAAAAGTTGCATATGGAGATATTTTTAGACAATTAGATTATTATTCCGATTTACCAGATGGTTGGGATGAATTTGTAAATGAACAAGCAAAGTATCAAAATTTAGTTATTAAATCTAGTAAAGGAAAATGTCATTGCACTAATTGTAATCATGATTTTATTAGCAATAAAAAGGTTAATGAAAAAGTAAAATGTCCGAATTGCAAAAATAAATATTTAATTAAAAGAAGTAATTTAAGATATTATGATTTTAAAGATTATTTATCTATTTTAGATATTGTAAATGATACATTTGTAATCAGATATTTTGAACTAAAAACTATTATAGGGGCAGATCATACTCCCAATTATTCAGTAGTTGAGTTCGCGAGAGAAATCCCCTCTAAAACATATTATAGAGATGTATATGTAAATGATAGAGTTGCTAAATGTCAATGTCATATCTATATATATCATCATAACGGGTACTATATTAATGAAAATAAATGGAGACAATATACAAGAAATTACTCATTAATTGATTATTCAATAGTATTTCCTAATAATATTAAAAACTTATTAAAAAATACAAAATTTAAGTATTCTTGCATATGGGATATTGTAAAACATTCATCATATGTAGATTTGTTAGATTTACTAAAAAATGATACAGAACATGGAATAAATAGAATTGAACTACTTGCAAAAATGAAATTATATAATCTAGCTCTAAGTTCAAAGGAATTTAGTTGTTATGGTTCTTTTCAAAGCATTTTTGGAGTTCCAAAAGATTATTATCCATTTATGCGTAGAAATAATATTACATATAGACAATTAAAAATTTTAAGGCTATTAAAAGAAAAAAATATAAAAAAAATAAGATATTTAGAATCTTTTATACATTATGGAAATAGTACAGATGATTTAGAAGAAATCGCAAAGTATATTAGCTTAAATCGTTTTATAAGATATTCTAAAATGCACCATAGGAGTGTAAAAACATATCTATACAAAGATTATCTAAGATTTGCTAAACTATTAGGATACGACTTAAAAAATAATAGATACGCATTTCCAAAAAATCTTAAAGAGGAACACGATAAATTAGAAGAACAGTATAAAATACAAAATGAAACCATTATTAATAAAGCAATTATTAGAAGAAATAAAGAATTGGCAGTAAATAAATATAAAAATAATAAATTTATTATTTTACCTGCTCCTAGCTTAAAAGCATTGCTAGATGAAAGCTCACAACAAAATAACTGTGTTAGAACATATGCCGAAAAATATGCAAGTGGAGTTTCTGATATTTACTTTATGCGAGATATTAAAAAGCCTAAAAAATCACTTGTTACTGTTGAAGTAAAAAACAATAAAGTTATTCAAAGTAGAATAAAATGTAATAATGATCCTAATCAAACACAACAAGCTTTTTTAAATGAATGGGAAAAAAATATATTAAGAAAGGCGGCATAATATATGAAGAAATACGGAAAAAATGATTATTCTAATAAAACCAGTAAAATATTTAATGATATAATAGAAAAATTACAAGCTATTATAGATAATGGAGATTATGAAAAATTTTTAAAATTTCAAAAGAATTTTAGGGGTTATAGTTTTAATAACCTTATTTTAATTTTTAGCCAATTTCCAGATGCCACGCAAGTTGCTCGGTAAGGCTAAATGGTTAAAATTAAAAAGAGAGCTTACAGAAGATGCAAAAAAAATATGGATTGTTGCACCTATACCTAAAAAATATGAAAAGAAAGTTAAAGTTATTGAAAATGGCGAAGAAATAGAGAAAATTGAAACAATAAAGTATAATGCTTATAGATATGTATATGTTTATGATATATCTCATACTACTGGCAAAGCTATACCTTTACAATTACAAAAAATAAATTGTGATGATATGGATTATTTTTATGAAAAATTAAAATTATTTAGTAAAGTTCCAGTTATAGAAAAAGAGTTATCTGGAGGTACTCAAGGATATTATAGTGAAAAAGAAAATATAATTGTCATAAAAAATACTTTATCTCAAAATGATAAGGCGTCTGTTTTATTACACGAAATTGCACATAGTTTATATGATGATTTTGATTATAAAAAAGATAGAAATTTGTCAGAAGTATTTGTTGAATCTATTGCTTATATAGTTGCAAATCATTTTGGGCTAGATACATCTCATTGTAGTTTTAATTATATTATTAAATGGGCGCATGGAGATACTAAAACAGTATTAGATTTAGGAACAAAAATACAAGAATCTGCAAACAAATTTATTGAAGATTTAGAAAATTTTGAAATACAAGATTTAGAACTTGTAGCTTAAAAAATAGAAAGGTATGGTTATAAAAATGAAAATAAATAAGGAAAAATGTAATGCTTGGTGTGATATGTTAATGGCTCTTATGAGAATGACAAAAGAGTTAAACAATAATGAAGCAAAATACATTAAAGCAATGTTTTCAATAGCATTTGGAAATTTAGAATTGCAAGAATTAGAAGAAAAATAATTAATAAGGAAGGAATATAAAACTATGATTATTGAATATGAAGTAAGTAAATATATAAAAGAAATGCAAAAATTAGAAATAAAAGATACTAAAAATGTATTTTTAAAAGGCAGAAATATATATGACAATTTACCAACATATTTTGGTATATGGAATAACGATGGAATATTATCAATAGTAACAATTATAAGTTATCGTACTATTAACTATAAACATTATTTAAATGAAAATTTATCTACTAAATATGATATAGAACAATATCTTAAATGTAATAAAAACATAGAAATAATATCAAGAAATGAATTTAAAGAACAAATAGATAACATTATGTCAATATTAAGTATATGAAAGGATGAAAAATATGGATAAACTTGATTATCAAGAAGTAAAAAAACACATAGATATTATGAATGTAGCATATCATTTATGTCTAGAAATAATTGAAGAAAAAGGATTTGAAACAAAGTGTATATGCCCATTTTGTGGATATAATAAATTAAGCAAAATACCCACTATGAGTTTGAATACTAGAGATAATAAATATTGCTGTAGTCGTTGTGGTGTAGGTGGATACTCAATAGGTCTATATGCAAAAGTAAAAGGTATAGATAATAAAAAAGCCTATAATGAATTACTTGAAATGGAATGTTATTCGCAAAATAAATCAAAAGTAGAAATCAGCCCTATAAATTTATTAGCAGATATAGAAATTAGAGATATGGTTTATAGAGACTTATTAAGTATGTTGAAATTAGAAGGTCAACATCGAAGATATTTAAGAAAGTTAGGTTTTCTAGATAGTAGTATTGATGATGGGCTATATAAAACTATTCCAAAAGATTATATTAAGAGAAGAATTATAGGGAACAAACTTGCTAGAAAATATAATCTAGCACGGAATACCTGGCCTATATCAAGAAGAAGACTTTAAATGGTGTTTTAATAGATATGATGGCTTTTTTGTCCCTGTATTTGACCAAAATGGATATATAGAAGGATTATCAGTACATTTAGACAAGCCATTTAATAAAATACAAGATATATGGTTTTCTAGTAGTAATAAGATTAATGGAACAAGTGCTAAAAGTTGGATTATTAAAAATAATATAACCCAAAATTCAAACAGTGTAATAATTACAGATAATTTTCTTTTAGGAAATTTAATCAAAGAAACTATAAATGTTCCTATGATAGCTTTTCAAAATATTTCTAATTCTTATAAAATATTAAGAGAAATCGAGAAAACTAACATACAAAATATTTTATTTGTATTTAGATTACCTCAAATAAACGAAAATTTAGATTATATAATAAATCGTATTTTTAGAGATTTAATACCACTGGGGTATAATTTAGACATTAAATATGTAAATGATTATAAAGATTTTTTTGATAAAGAATTTAATGTTACTTATACATTAAATAATAAAGTTGCTTAATTTTAGGAAGTCTATTCAAATGTAAATTTACAATTTGAATGGACTTTTTTTAATCTATAAAAAGCTACTTTTTTTTATTATAAAATAAATCTGTAGTAATATATCCTCCAAAGGAGGTGCTTTAAATTATGGAAAATGAAATTATAAAGATTTTTAATAAATTTTCAAGTTTTTTAGGTATTATTTGTGCAACTATAACTGATATATTTGGAGTTCATTGGATATTATTTTTAGGATATTTAATATTAAATGTATTTGATTATTTAACTGGAACGATAAAGGCCAAAATAAAAAAACAAGAAAATTCAAACAAGGGATTGATAGGAATAATTAAAAAAGTATGTTATTGGATTTTAATTTCTGTAGCTTTTCTTATTTCATATTTATTAGTTGATATAGGTAATTGCATAAATATTAATTTGGAATTTGTAATGCTATTTGGTTGGTTTACAGTAGTTTGCTTAATTATAAATGAATCTAGAAGTATTATAGAAAATTTGATAGAAATCGGAATTAAAGTTCCATCCTTTCTCAAGAAGGGGTTAAAAGTATATAATGATATAGTTGAAAAAACTTTTGATAGTCTAATAAATAAAGAATCAGATAATAATACATCAAAATAATTAATAATCTACTAAACACTATCTTAATCTATTTTTTAATAAAGATATATTTTTAAAAATTATAATTGGAGTATAGAAAATATTTTCTAAATATATTTTGAAAGAAGGTTGATAAACATGGATGAAAAAGAAATGTTTAATCAAAAATTATTAGAGTTAGGAGGTGGAAAGTTATTAGGAGGAATATCATTAAAGGGAAAAAATGCTAATAATATATTGGATTTTATTAATGCAAATACTGGTTACCAATATGAAATCAATGAAAATGGTTTATTAAAACGAATATCAAATGAGTTAAAAGAAAATAAAAATTTAGATGGAAAATATGAAACTTTTTTAGACTTAGAATTACAAGCCTGTATAAATGAAAAAAGAAAGATTGTAGTAGCTTTTAGTAATGAAAATATAAATGAGGATTTAATTATTTTAAAATCTGAAGATGAAAGAATAATACTATTAAATAATTCAAAATATGCTGTAACTAATAGATTTATTGAAATAGAAGATCCAAGAAATAAAGAACAAAAAACAAAAAAAGATTTACTATATAATGAAGAATTGACAGATAGATTAATCAAATCTATGTATGATCAAAAAAAACATATTGAATTAAGGTCTTCAAGAGACACAGTTGGAAAAATGGCTCAAAATCAAACTGTATCTTTTGGACCTGCATCAAATCAATATGCTACTGCAGGAAGTGTTGATAAAAATGAACAAGTTTATATTCTATCAAAAGCTTTTGGATATTATCATATTCAATATTCTGTTGGTAGCACAGGACAAGAAAAGCAAGGATATGTCCCTATGATATCAGTTGAAAGTTATACTGGTCCTGATCCACAAGAAGAAGATTATTATGGTGGTTATTGCTATGCAAGTACAGAATTAGATGTTAGAACTTGTGATGACTTTAGTAAGACTGCACCTGTAGGTACATTATATCTTCGTGAAGGATGTACTATGATTTTCCATTACCAAATGGCAGATAAACATGTAGCATATATAGAATATTCTTCTCCTAGTGGAACAAAAAGAGGATATGTCTATAATCAATATTTAGTATTCCCTCATGACACTTGTGTTGGGGTTGTAAACTCTGCTGCTACAGTTTATGGTTCTCCAAATAGTGATGCTTCTGAATTAGGTTCATTAGGCTCTTTGGAATTTGTTGGTATCCTAGCAAAAGAAGGAGACATTATACATGTGGAATATAATACTAATGGAGGTAGAAAAAGAGGATATATAAAATATAGTGAAATTACTCCTTACAACAGACCAGCCTCTTTCCCAGATTTTTATTCAAACGGAGTTGCCTCATATGTACCAGATGAAAAAATTACTGTTTACGGTGGACCAAATACTAACTATGCTGAACTTGGTGCAGTTAGGAATGAAGAAGTAATAAATTTTCGTACTAATAATGAATATTTTGCATACACTTGTATTGAATATACAGTAACTAGTACAGGAAAGAAAAAAAGAGGATATGTATTAGCTTCCAAAGTAATAGCAGGTTCAATGCCAGAACAAAATAATCATTTAACACGACTTGCAAATTCGTATGCAAATTTTGGAAAGCCTACTGTTTATGGATATACTCAAGCGGGACAAGATATGCAAGTTTATAAGGCTGGTACTGGAAGAAAACATTTGTACTTAATATTTGCACTTCATGGTTGGGAAGATGGACATGATCCAAGTTATGCTGATGGTTTTCATCATGGAGATGGAGATATGCTTATAAGGATATGCAAAAAATTTGTAGAGAAATTTGAAAATAATGATAATTTCAATTCAGGAGAAAGAGAAAAAATTCTAAAAGATTGGAGTATCTATGTGTATCCAGGAATCAATTTAGACGGTCTTGTAAAAGGGCATACAAATAATGGCTATGGTAGATGCTTTAAAAATGGATTAGATCCAAATAGAAACTGGGATACTGTAGATCCAAATTTTGTTCCAAATATACCAGATTCTAGAAATAAAACAGCTTCTACTCCATTTCAAGCTCAAGAATTAAGAGCATTAAGAGATCATTTATTAGCTAGTAATACAAATACGGATAAAGCAATTTTAATAGATTTACATGGTTGGTATAATCAAATTGTTGGAAATTATGAGATAGGAGCAATTTTTGAAAATGCTATGGGATTAGATCCAAATAGACGTGGAAAAAATTATGGAGATGGTTATTTAATTAACTGGGCTAGAAAATCTGACACATTAAATGCAAAATCTTGTCTAGTTGAGTTAATTGAATCTACTGACTATTCAGAATCAAGAATAGAAGGAACTCTTTCAAATCAATATTATTCAGCTATATTAGATATTTTGAGAAAGTATTAATTAAAAGAGGACTTTTAGTCCTCTTTTAATTGCAAAAATATTGTTTTTTTATAATTTTATGCTATAATTAGATTGGGTGAAAAAGATGAAAAAAAATATCATTTTAATAGGTATTTTATTTTTAAATTTTATAATTATAGGATGTGCAATTTATCAAAATAATTATATAAATGAAAAATTAAAAATAATAGATGAAAAAATTGAAACTCTTTCTAGCAGTAATAATCAACAAGATATTCAAATAAATCAAATAACTGAAAAGCAAAGAAAAATAGAACAACAAGAAACTTTAGAGAATTCAACAAATGAAATAGATGAATCTATTTTTGAAAATACTCCTACTGATGGATTAACTCCTATTTCAGAAAATGAAGCTAAAAAAATTTGGGAGGACTATTTAATAAATACTTTATCAGAAGATATTAATGATTATGATGTTAGTGAAATAAAAACAACAATGGTAAAACCAACTAATTATTTTACAGCAGGTGAATTACCTATAAGAACGGCTAATTTTGAAAGGAATGCATATCTTTTAAAATATACTAAAAAAGATAATTTAGGAGAAGTTATTGGATATGTAGATATGTATACAGGTAATATAATTGGAGGATATTATAATGGAAATTAAGTATTAATTTCTAAAACAGAAGATTTGTAAAATCTAGTGTAAATGTTTATGCTGTATATTATTCTCTTGATGATAATACAGATAAATTTACAGGGTGTGTTGATATTGATAGTGGTAATTTATTTGGAATCTATGGAGAAGGAGTGTAAATTTTATTATTTTTAAAGTATTTCAAATAATGATTATAACATAAAAAAAGATAGCTTTTGCTATCTTTTTTATGTTATATAATACAACTATAATGATATTAAAAGAAGAAACAGTTTAAAATTAAAAAAGAGTGGACTATTTTAGGTTCAATTTATTTTAGATAGCCATTTTAATTTAATCAGTATATAAAGTAAATTCATATTGAGTTTTATCTGTTAAGTAATAAATAGGTCGATTATTTAAAGAATTATAACCTTTTTTTTCTAGTGATGTAAAAATATAATAGTTATATGTATTTTTGGGAAAAGCCCTAGAAGTATCTCGACAAACATAAAATAGTTTTTCTTCTGAACTATAATATACATCTGTAATGATAGTTTGATTGTTAGAAGTGTATTTAATCATTCGTATAAAATAATCTTCATTATTATTAATGGCATTTAAAAATGCATTTAATATTTCTTCATTATAAATTTGTCCGTCACTAGCTGAAATATAGCAATTATCCTTTTGCGCTTGTTCAAAAGAATATTTTTCTGAAAGAGATGTAATATCAGGATATTTATCAGTTGGAAATGTAAAATCAATACATTGATAAATGATTATATTTTCTGTATTTGCTTCTTTTGGTAGTATCATAGAGGATAGAGAATTATTTTTATTAGTTTCTATGTCTTTTATCATACCTAGATATAATGTATTACCTTTAACATCTATTTTATTAGGAACTAAGTATGAGGTTGATATATTTTCAGTATAAGTTATAATCATAAAACTATTTTTAAAGTCTTCTACCGACATGTCTAGAATATTAGAAAATTTATTTTTATAACTTTGATATTCTGTATAATTAGAAATTCTTTTATAATAAATATTATTAATTCTATCTACTTCCATAACATATAAAGAAGTTGT